>WNGK01000817.1_pt1 | contig 32416 bp, 29 predicted proteins | sample 5400601 | NCBI WGS metagenome assembly WNGK01 (sample SAMN13153376, study PRJNA577476) | soil metagenome | isolation source: 60 cm soil or saprolite under Garry oak tree replicate 1 | place: USA:California | collected 2016-06-15 | reverse complement strand
TGCGGTAAGTCCTTCACCGGCGAGCGTCACGACCGTCACTGGGCACGCTACCAGCACCTGTGGCTCGCAGAGCGCGCTGCGCACCTGGCGACGCTGGCCGCGCTCGCAGACAACGCTGCGGCGGCGGGTCGGGCCGTCGAGATTCTGCGCGCGTACACTCGGACCTATTGGGGATACGCGAACCAGGACAACGTCCTGGGACCGAGTCGGCTGTTCTTCTCCACGTACCTCGAATCGATCTGGATCGGCAACTTTCTCGCGGCGGCGGCCCTGCTGCGAGCGTGCGGGCGGCTGGAAAAAGTCGCGGCGGGGGCGGTGAGTGGAGTAGCGGAGGAAGCCGCGAACCTCATCGGCGAGTTCGACGAGGGCTTCTCGAATCGCCAGACCTGGAACAACGCCGCCCTCGCAGCGATCGCCGTATGGTTCGAGGACGAGGACCTGGCCAAGCGCGCGATCGAAGGTCCCACCGGGCTGCTCGAGCATCTGTTGCGCGGCTTCGGGCGGGACGGGATGTGGTACGAAGGAGAGAACTACCACCTGTTCGCGCTGCGGGGGCTCCTGACCGGGGCGGCGTGGGCGCGGCTCGCGGGCGTGGACGTCTTTGCCGAGCCCAAACTCGCTGCGCGCCTTCGCGCGGCATTGCTCGCACCGGCGCGCACGGCGCTGCCCGACTTCACGTTCCCCGCGCGGAAAGACTCGCGGTTCGGCGTCTCCTTGGCGCAACCGGCGTATCTCGAGCTGTGGGAGATCGGGCTCGCGAACCTTGGGAGCCGGGAGCAGGGAGCTGGGAGCAGGGAGCTTGAAGGTTGGCTCCAGGCGTTGTACCGGGCACCCGCACCGAAGCGGGAGCTGTTCGAGTCGTATCTGCACGATGCGCCGATCGAACCTCTCCCCTCTCCCGTCTCCCGGAGAGGTTTGTCCTGGTGGGCCCTCTTGTTCATGGATGGTGAGTTGCCTGCCGCCGCTTCGGCCTGGTCGCCCGGGAGTCTCCTGCTCGAGTCGCAAGGTCTCGCGGTCCTGCGCACGGTCGGGGGGGGCCGCTATGCGAGCCTCGAGTGCGGCACGTACGGGGGCGGGCACGGGCATCCCGACCGGTTACACCTGACGCTCCATGCGGACGGTGTACACTGGCTGCCCGATCCTGGGACGGGATCGTACGTCTCGCCCGATCTCTTTTGGTACCGCTCGACTCTGGCGCACAATGCGCCACGACTGGACGGCGCGTCGCAGCTTCCCGGCGACGCCGTGTGCGAAGCGTTCGACGCGCCAGGGGAGTGGGCCTGGGTACGAGGACGGTTCGGTGACATCACGCGCACCGTCGTCGCCGGGCCGGCGTACATCGTCGATGTGGTCGACCTCGCGAGTCGCACGGAGCAGGTAATCGAGCTGCCATGGCACTTCAACGGGAAGGGAGACGTGGCACCGGGGACGTGGTCGGCCGGGGCACTCAAGGATGAGTTCGTGTCGCAGGTCGAGCGGTTCGTCCCGGATGCGCCGGGGCCCGTGCGCCTCGAGGTCGCCGCCGGCCCGCGCACACTGCGGGCGTTCCTCGGCTTCGACGGCGAGCTGGTGCGGGCGGAAGGGCCCGGCCGGCCGGCGGAGGGGAAGCGAGAGAGGTTCTACGTCGTGCGTGCCACGGGTCGGAGTGCCCGCTTCGTGACCGTGCTGGAGCCCGTTGGCGAGGCCGCGTCGGTCCGCGCCGTGCGCGTGCAGGGGAGCGTGATCGAGGTCGAAACGGCCACCCAGGGGGTCCACCGACACGCCGCCACGGCGCTCGGCTGGGAGATCACGACCGGCTCGGGGGGGGGGCGCATTCGGCTCGCGGGCGCGCGCGCGCCGGAGCCGCCGCTCGCACCGCTGCTCGAGCTCGAGAAGCCGACGCCCGCCGTGGGCGCGGCGCTCCGGGCGCCGACGCCCCCGCCGCTCGATGGGTCGCTCGACGGCTTCGACACGAGCGAGCCGCTCCGGCTCGAGCTCGAGGATCAGTATCGTCGGAGCGAGGAGCCATACCCGGGCCCCGAGGAGTTCTCTGCGGTCGCGCACGCGGCCTGGGACGACGACGCGCTCTACCTGGCCGTCGACGTCGTGAAACCCGAGCTGTGCTTGCGGCCGGGAGGCGCACCACCGCTGCGACTCGACAACGAGCCGGACGACATCCATTCGGACGGCTTGCAGGTGTATCTCGCGGGGGACGAGGGAGGAGGAAGGGGGGACGGGTGCGTCGGGTATCTGATCGTCCCTCAGTCCGACGGGCGAGGGCTCCGGGCGCAGGCAACCAGTGACACGTCGGGGGAGGGCGATCCAGCCGGCGTGCGCGGCGAGTGGCGGCGTAGCGACCGTGGGTACACCGTGACGTTCGGCATCGCGTGGCCAGAATGGCAGCGTGCGCACGTGGGTGGGCGGCTGCGGTTCGATCTCCTCGTGAACGAAATGTTGCCGGGCCGCACCCGCCGCGCCGGGCAGCTGGTCTGGAGCGGCGGCAACGGCTGGGTGTTTGTGCGGGGCGACCGGCAGGATGTAGCACGGATGGGTGTGCTGGAGTTGGTGGGATGATCGCCGTCGTGCTCCACGAGCCCCAGGATCTCGTCAACATCGCCCACGTGGTGCGCGCGCTCAAGAATTTCGGGTTTCGCGATCTGCGCCTCGTGAACCCACGCGAGTACGATCCCTATCGGGTGGGGGGCATTGCCCACCAGACGCAAGACGTGGTGGCACGCGTGGCGCGGTTCGATCGCCTCGAGGACGCGTTGCGCGACTGCGTGCACGTGGTGGGCTTCACGGCGCGAGGCCGTACGGCGAAACGCAATCTCCAGCGCCCCCGCGAAGCGGCCAGGGAGATTCTGACGCGGGCAGAGGCCGGCCCGGTCGCGCTGCTCTTCGGGCGGGAGGACAAGGGGCTGCCGAACGAGGCGCTCGACCGCTGCCACCGCGTGGTCACCATGCCCACGAACTCCGCGTATCCTTCCCTGAATCTCGCGCATGCGGTCGTGCTCATGTTGTACGAGCTGGCGCTCGCGCGCGGCGACGAGGACCGGCCGTTCAAGCCGCCGCGGCGCGAGGGCCCGCCGGCGACGGTCAACGACCTGGAGCGACTGTTCGCGGACGCCGAGGCGGCGCTTCGCGTCATTGAGTTTTTCAAGACGCGCCAGGTCGAAAGCGTGATGCGGACGGTGCGGGAAGTGATTCACCGTACCCCGCTCGACGAGCGCGAGGCGAAACTGTTGCGAGCGATGGCCATCGAGGTGGTGAAATACGGTGAGCGACTGGCGCGTTCCCGGCTTCACGTCGACCGGTAGCCTGCGACCGGACGCGTTGTTCGGCGCCGCGGCGGCGGACGAGGACGCACGACTGCCGAAGCGCATGGAGCGCGCGTCGGGGTGCCGTGTGTGGGATGCCGAGGGCCGCGAGTATGTGGACTACGTCATGGCGCTGGGCGCCGTCGCACTCGGCTACGGGCACCCGGAGGTGAACCGGGCCGCCGAGCGAGCGATTGCCGCCGGCGTGGCAGGTCCGCTACCGCCGGTGCTCGAGGAAGAGTTGGCCGACGCGCTCGCCATGCGGATCCCGTGGCTCGAGCAGGTGCGGTTCTTGAAAACCGGTGCGGAAGCGGTGGCGGCAGCCGTGCGGCTAGCCCGTGTGGCGACCGGGCGCGAGCGCGTGCTCGGCTGCGGCTACCACGGCTGGCTCGACTGGTCTCAGGGAGGGGAAGGAGTCCCCGCGGCGACTCGGGGCTTGTACGCGGAGATCCCGTTCAACGACGTGGAAGGGACCCGGCGCTTGATCCGCGAAGCGGGCGATCGTCTCGCCGTGGTCGTCGTCGAGCCGGTGGTCGTGCTCGAGCCCACGCGCGAGTGGCTCGAGGCCCTGCGCGCCGAGACGACTCGCGTGGGCGCGGTGCTCGTGTTCGACGAGATCAAGACGGCGTTCCGGATGGCGATCGGTGGTGCGGCCGAGCGCTATGGCGTCCGGCCCGATCTCGCGGTGCTGGGCAAGGCCCTCGCGAACGGCTTTCCGCTCGCCGTCGTGGGTGGCAGAGCTGACCTGATGGCCGGCATCGCTCGCACGTGGATTTCTTCTACGCTCGCGACCGAGAGTGTGGCGCTCGCCGCGGCGCAGGCGACGCTCGACATATTCGCGCATGAGGACGTCTGCGGGCATCTCCACCGCATGGGCACCCGGCTACTGCATGGGCTCCATCGCGTGCACCGTAAGCACGCCGACCTGGTGACGGGCGTCGGCGGAATCGCGGAGATGTGCTTTCTCCACTTTGCGACCGAGAATATTTCGCGGGATGTGGCGCGGGGCTGTGCGGCGCGGGGGCTCCTGTTCAAACGAACGGCGTACAACTTCGTGTCGCTGGCACATGACGAGGAGACGATCGATCGGACGCTTGAGATATTGGAAGCGGTGCTCGGAGCGATCAGATAAGGAAACCCCATCGCGCAACAAAAAGCAGATCCTTCGCGCCTGCGGCGCTCAGGATGACACGCTCGCGCTTCGCGAAGGGGGAAAGAGGACATCATAATGCGCATGGTCGCTCCGGTCTACTACATCAACGCGTACCGCCTCACGCTGTTTGCCGTCGGGGCGCTCGCGCTCGCCCGCGTGCAGGTGGCGCGATCCCAGGGCCGTCCGGACAAGGCATGCACGCAGGACGGTCCCGGTCCGAGCGTGCCGGCAGCGATCCGCGAGTCCCTCCCACCCTTGCCTCGCGGCCGGGAAGCCACGATCCACGACCGCTGGGCAGCGACCGCGCGAGACATCCCCGGAGGGTTCGCGGGGGTCATCTTGGACGGCGGTCTCGTCGTGTTCCTGGTCGACACTACGAAGCGCGACGCGGCACTCGCGGCGCTGGCCCAGCAAGACGCGTTGCTAGGAAGGGACCCGAACCATGTGCGCGCCCGCAAGGTCCGGTGGGACTTCGCTCAGCTTCACGACTGGTACGCCTACTTGAACCTGCACGGCTTCCAACTCGATTCCGGCTGGACGTCGAGCGGCCTCGACGAGGCGCACAACCAGGTCATGTACGGTGTAGTCGACGAAGTCACCCGCAAGCGGTACGAACGACGGCTGGCGCGACTCGGCATCCCGTGTGGTTTGGTCAACATCGAGATCGTGGGGCGTTTCCAGCCGCAGTAGAGGCGGACGGGGCTCGGTGTTCTAGCTGGGGCTTGCGCCAGCCCCGCGCCGCGCGAACTTCGACTTGTGACCCTCCAGCGCAAGCTGTTGCTCGGCTTCTCCCTCATGGTGCTCCCCGCCTTGCTGGTCGGACTCCAGGCGATCCGAACCAATGCGCTCGAGCGCGCGACGCTCGAGGACCTGGGCCGCCGTCTCGCCCGCTCGCGCACGTACGCCGAGGTCGAAGACGCCATGTTCAACCAGACCCAGGTGATCTGGCGCTACCTGAGCGGCGATCCCGCGGCCAGGAAGGAGTTCCCTCTCACCGAGCAAGTTGTGGCCTTCTGGCTGGATCGTTGGGCGGCGGGGCTTCCACCGGACGAGCTCAAGCTCGCGGACGGCGTCCGCGGGATCGAGGCGGATATCCGGGCGGTCGCGGGTCGGGTGTTCACGCTGTACGATGCCGGCCGGCACGACGCGGCGGCCGTCTTGGCACGACAGGAGCTCGTGGAGCGTCTCCAGCCGTCCCTGGCGGAGGTGAACCGGGAAATCTACCGACGAGCGCGGGAGTTCAGCGTCCAGGCGGCGTTCACGCAGGTGGCGCGGATCGTCGACGTGGAACGGCGCGTGCTGTGGGGCATCATCGCGCTCGCGCTCGCGGCCGGTCTCCTGGCTTCGTGGCTCATCTCACGCAGTCTGGCGCGCCCGCTCAACGAGCTGCGGCACGCGATGGCGGTGGTCGGCGCGGGCGACCTGGACCATGCGATCGAGCCGCGATCGCGGGACGAGATCGGCGACCTGGCTCGCGCCTTCGCGCAAATGACCGAGCAGCTACGCCAGTCCCGCGCGCAGCTGGTACAGTCCGAGAAGCTGGCCTCGATCGGGCAGATGGCGGCGGGCGTGGCCCACGGGTTGCGGAATCCGCTCGCGAGCCTGCGCGCCGCGGCCCAGCTCGCCCAGCACCGCGTCGAGGGCCCGGCCGCCCGCGAGCCGTTGAACGCGATCATCGAGCAGGTGGATCGGCTCGATCTGCGGATCGCGCACCTGCTGGCCTTCTCGCGCCCCGCGCCGTTCCGCCCGCTGCGCGAGAGCGTACGGACGCTGGTCGACGGTGCGCTCTCCGGGTTCGCCGAGCTGCTGCGCGAGCGCCGGGTCCAGCTGGCCGTGACGATTGCTCCGACACTTCGTGAAATCCGAGTCGATCCCATGCGGCTGGAGCAGGCCTTGATCGAGATCATCTCCAACGCGCTCGATGCCATGCCCGACGGTGGCCCGCTCGAGATCGCGGCGCGGTCTCACAGCGGCGAAGGGAGCGCCGACGGCATCGTACTCGAGATCGCCGACTCCGGGCCGGGGATTGCCGCAGAGATCTTGCCCAACTTGTGCGAGCCGTTCTTCACGACTCGACCCGAGGGCACGGGCCTGGGCCTCGCCATCGCCAAGCGCTACGTCGAGGAGACCGGCGGCCGTCTGGACATCGCCAGTCAGATCGGCCGCGGTACGACGGTGCGCATCTGGCTGCCCGCCGCCAGCGGCGACGCCAAGCCGGCTCCGAGTCTCGCATGAGCGGCTCGACCGTGCTGATCGTCGACGACGAGCAGACCCTCGCCCGGTCCGCCAAGGCCTTCCTGGCGGACCACGGCTACGAGGCCGAAGTCGCGGCCTCCGGCGAGAAGGCGCTCGAGCTGCTCGAGACCCTCCAGCCGGATGTCATCTTCGCGGACGTGCGACTGCCGGGCATGAGCGGGATCGACCTCCTGAAGCGGATCCGCGAGTTCGACCCCGTCCTCCCCGTGATCATGTTGACGGCCTACGGCTCGATCGAGGGTGCCGTGGAAGCCGTGAAGCTCGGCGCTTTCGATTACGTGAAGAAGCCGGTGGATCTGGAAGAGCTGAAGCTCCTGGCCGATCGCGCGCGCGAGAACCGCCTGCTGAAGCAGGAGCTGTCGTACTACCGCCGCCGCGCGACGCGGGACGTCGGGTTTGCGACGATGGTGGGCGAGTCACCCGCCGTCCGTGCGGTGCTCGAGCGGGCGCGCCAGATCGCCGCGTTGGAGGACACGCCGCCGGTGCTGCTCACGGGCGAGACGGGCACCGGGAAGGGCATCCTCGCGCACGCCATCCACGCCGCCGGCCCCCGTGCGTCGCAGCCGTTCATCGAGGTCAACTGTACGGCCCTCCCGGCCACCCTCATGGAGGCCGAGCTGTTCGGCCACGAGCGCGGCGCCTTCACCGACGCCAAGGAATCGAAGCCCGGTCTGGTCGAAGCGGCCGAGGGCGGGTTTCTGTTCCTCGACGAGATCGGCGACGTCGATCTTTCGGTGCAGGGCAAGCTGCTGCGGGCGATCGAGGAGCGGACGGTCCGGCGCGTCGGCAGCGTGCGTGAGCGCAAGGTGGACGTCCGCATCGTCGCCGCGACCAATCGCGATCTGGAGCGCGAGGTGAGCCGCGAGCGCTTCCGCCGCGATCTCTATTTCCGCCTCGCCGTGATCGTGCTGGTCGTGCCACCGTTGCGTGAGCGTGGGGAGGACGTGCTGCTCCTCACCGACCACTTCTTGCGACTCCTCAATGCCAAGTATGGGAAGACGGTGCGAGAGATCAGCGCGCCGGCGCGCGAGATGTTGCTGTCGTATCCGTGGCCCGGCAACGTGCGCGAGCTGAGCCACGTGATCGAGCGGGCGGTGCTGTGGAGCCGGGGTCCCGCGCTGGACGTGGAGCACTTGTCGCTCACGAGTCCCGACCACGACACACCGCCAGCGGTCCATAGCCCGCCGGCCGACGCCGAGGCGCGCCCCGGCGCACCGGCGTTGCCGCCGCAGGGGATCGATCTCGCTCAATGGGAAAAGGCCATGATCGAGCGAGCGATGCGAGACGCCGCTGGAAACCAGACGAAGGCCGCTCAGCGGCTCGGCATCTCGCGGGATACACTGCGCTATCGCCTGAAGAAGTTCGGGCTGCAGCCGTGAGCGAAGAGTTGGGTTATTTGACCCAAATGGGGGTGAAATCGCGCACCCACGTGGGCGGTGTGGTGTCGAGGCATGCGGCAGCCGCGTGGCATGCGACCTGCACGTCCCGGTGGCGAGCGCTTGTAGTGGTCGACCACGATTTCCCCTGGAGGAAGATCCAATGACCTGGACCAAGCCTGAATACGAGGTCGTCGAGCTGGGGATGGAAGTCGGCGCGTACGCCGGCAACGCCTGAACCAAGCCGATACGGTCAATGAGGGGCCGGGTGACGAACCCGGCCCCTTTGTTCAATGCGCGTGATCATCCTCGGCTCGGCGGCGGGTGGCGGCGTCCCGCAGTGGAATTGCCGCTGCCCGAACTGTCTCGACGCACGCCACGACGCTCGCGGCCGGATGCAGTCGTCGGTGGCCGTGAGTGCGGACGGGGAGAGTTGGGTTCTTCTCAACGCCTCGCCCGACCTGCGCATGCAATGCGCTGCCCACCACGAGCTCTGGCCCCGTGGCATGCGGGGTTCGCCCATCGGCTCCGTGGTCCTCACCGATGGAGAAGTCGACCATACGCTCGGGCTCCTGCTGCTGCGCGAGAGTGCCACGCGCCTTCCCGTGTACGCCCCCGGGGGAGTGGCCACCCTGCTCGGCGACGAGTGGCCCCTCTACCGAATCCTCTCCGCCTACGCCGGGGTCGAGCCGCGGACTCTCGCTGAGGGTCGACCCATCGCTCTCGCTGATGGCGCCGGCACTCCGCTCGGCATCTCCTGCTCCGCGACGGCGGTGGCCCGCCGCCCGCCGCGCTACGCGCGCGCGGCGCGGCCTCAGGCGTTCGACGTCGGTCTGCGGCTCACAGACGAGCGCACCGGCGGTACGCTCGGGTACGTCCCGACGGCCGGGGCGATCGATGACGCCGTACGACGAGTCGCGGGTGGAGCCGATCTGCTCCTGTTTGACGGCACCTTCTGGTCGGACGACGAGCTCAGGGCCGCGGGGGTCGACGCGCCGACGGCGCGCGAGATGGGCCACCTTCCGGTCGGGGGGGCGGGTGGCAGCCTGGAGCTGCTGCCGAGGCTCGACGCGAAGCGAGTGGTTCTCGTGCACATCAACAACACGAATCCGATCCTGTGTCGCAGCTCAGCGGAGCGAGCGCGGGTCGAGGCGGCGGGCATCGTGGTGGGAGAGGACGCGATGGAGTTCGAGCTGTGAGCGTGCTGGTCGGTCGGCTGCGCGGCGTGCTGGAGCGCGGCTACCACCACCTGCATCCCTTCAACCAGCGGATGCACCGGGGCGAGCTGACACGCCAGGAGCTGCAGCTCTGGGTGGCCAACCGCTTCTATTATCAGATCAACATCCCCATCAAGGATGCGCTGATCCTCGCGAGTTGTGCCGAGCGCGAGGTGCGCCAGCAGTGGATCCAGCGAATCATCGACCACGATGGCCGGCCGGGGGAGGAGGGCGGCATCGAGGCGTGGCTACGTCTGGGCGAGGCGATGGGCGTGCACCGCGAAGACCTGGTCAGGCAACGTTTGCTCCTGCCCGGAGTGCGCTTCGCGGTGGACGCGTATGTGAATTTCTGCCGCTCGAAGCCCTGGCTCGAGGCGGTGGCGGCTTCGCTCACCGAGATGTTCGCGCCGCTCATCGTGAAGGAGCGGCTGGCGGCGATGCTGAGCCACTACAAGTGGGTGGATCCCGCGGGATTGCAATACTTCAAGAACCGACTCACCCAGGCGCCGCGCGATGCGGAGTACGCGCTTGGTCTCGTGACGGAGCGATGCCGGACACCGGAGGAGCAGGGGCGGGCCGTGGCGGCGCTCGAGTTCAAGTGCGACGTCCTCTGGTGCCTGCTCGACGCGGTGGAGCGCGGGCCCCTTCCGGGGACGGTGGCATGACCGCGGCAGGCCGACCGACGGTGCCGCGCCTCCACCCCAAGGCGCGGCTCCAGCACGACGACGTGCGCGGGCGGGACGTGCTGCTATATCCCGAAGGGCTGGTGGCGCTGAATCCGACCGGGGCGGAGATCCTCGGGCTGTGCGACGGCGTCCGCTCGGTGGCCGACGTCGTGGCGACGCTGGAGCGGCGCTACGGCGTCGTCGAGGAGGGCGGGGGAGTCGAGCGTGACGTTACGGCGTTTCTCGACGGACTCGCCGCCAAGGGGCTGGTGACGTATGGATCCTAAGCCGCTGTGGCTCTTGGCGGAGCTGACCTACAAGTGTCCGCTCCAGTGTCCCTACTGCTCGAATCCGCTCGACTTCGCCGGCCCGCGTTTCCGGCGCGAACTCTCGACCGAAGAGTGGTGCCGTGTGTTCCGCGAAGCCAAAGCCCTGGGTGTGCTGCAGCTCGGTCTTTCGGGTGGCGAGCCGACCCTGCGCGCGGATCTGGAGGATCTGGTCCGCGAGGCGCATGGGCTCGGTCTGTATACGTCTCTCATCACATCCGCTTACCGGCTCACCAAGGAGCGCCTTGCGCTCCTGAAAGCATCAGGCCTCGACCACGTGCAGATCAGTATTCAGGGGGCGGACGCCGACCTGTCCGATGAGATCGCCGGCACCGCATCCTACGGGGACAAGATCGCCGCCTATCGCTACACGCGAGAGCTGGGCTTCCCGCTCACCGTCAATGTCGTGCTGCACCGCCGCAACCTGCATCAAATCGATGCGCTCATCCGGCTCGCCGAGTCGCTCGGCGCCGAGCGCATCGAGCTCGCCAACACGCAGTTCTACGGCTGGGCGCTACACAATCGCGCTGCACTCATGCCGACCAGGGCTCAGCTCGACGAGGCATGGCGCGTGGTGCAGCGCGAGCGCGTGCGACTCGGGACCAGGCTCGAGATCGTGTGGGTGCTCCCCGACTACCACGAGCAGTACCCCAAGCCGTGCATGGGCGGCTGGGCCCGCGCGTACATGACCGTGACGCCCGCGGGGGAGGTCTGGCCCTGCCACGCGGCGGGCCGCATAACGGCGCTCACGTTCGAGAACGTGCGCGACCACCCGCTCGAGTGGATCTGGGAGCACTCGGACGCGTTCACGCGGTTCCGGGGCGACGCCTGGATGCCCGAGCCCTGCCGCTCGTGCCCGCGGAAGGCCCAGGACTTCGGCGGCTGCCGCTGCCAGGCGTTCCTGGTAGCGGGCGACGCGGGCCTGACCGATCCGGTGTGCTCGCTGTCGCCCCACCGTTACCTGATCGACGCTGCAGTCGCGGAAGTGGAGCGCGCGGCGGAGGCCGTCGAGTGGACGTATCGCGCGGCGCCGGCGTCGCGGGCGCTCGCCGCGAAGGGATGACCGGCGCCGCGATCGACGCCCGCGCGCTAGGCCACGACCAGGCGCGTGATGATCGCCGTGATCACCAGGACGACTAGCGCGGCCGCAATGCTCGTCAGCAGCGTGAATGCCGCGGTCTTGTCGCGGGGCACCTTCATGCAAGGCGCAAGGCCCGCCGCGAAGAGCCGCACACTCCACAGTCCGAGCAGCATCCCGAGAGGCTCGATTCGCGGGAACAGTGCGAAAGCGCTCGCGAGCCAGTACGGCGTACTCCCGTACGCCGCGACCTTCAGGGCCTGCACCCGGTTGCGCTGTCCCCCGACCGACGCTCCAATCACGTCGATCGCCACCGCCAAGGCGTACACGCCCACGAGATTGAGCACGTACTCGAGTACCCCGGCTTGTACCGCGGTCCCGGCATTCATGGGGACGGTTCCGAAGGTGAGCATACTGCCGCGCTCGCGAAACACGATCCCGCCGATGGTTGCCGCCACGGGCCCGATGGCCGCCATCGGGACGAGATAGCGCCGGTAGAGCGGGCCGGCGCTCGTGAACTCGCCGGCGATCGTCGCCCACTCCTGCGTCGGCTGGAGCAGCAGGCGTTGCGCGCGGGCGAGCCAGCCCGGGAGCTTGCGCGCCGCCCGCGGCTTGGCCGCTGCTGGCTTTGCGGGGGGCCGGGGCGGCGGCCCGGCTTTGGGGGTCGGGCCGCGTGGTGGTGTGGGGCCGCGTGGAGGCGTGGGACCGCGAGGGGGGGGCGTGGGACCGCGCGGAGGCGGCCCTCCAGGAGGGCGCGGCGGATTCGGCGGTTGCGGCGTGCGCATGGCGGTCCCTTGCGGGTCGGGTGATGGCACAAGATACATAAACCGTTGTAAGACGCTACGACGCGACGCTATACGGAGATGCGGCACGGCTCCGTACAACGTAGCGTCGTAGCGTCGTATGACCCAGATTCTGGCGATGCTCATCGACGTCCATGCCCACTTCTACCACGCCGCAACCCCCCGGGCTGATTGGCGCGAGCGCAACGCCAGCCGGTTCGCAGCGGGGCGTAAGATTGGGGTGACGATCCACGTCGCCTCGATCCTCGGGAGCTGGGGCCGGACATCGCCGATCTACTTCCCGTCGCCCCAGGACGTCGAGGCCGGCAACTCCGCCCTCCTGGCGCTCGAGCGGGAGCATCCCCACTTGATCCGCGGCTACGTCACCGTGAACCCCAACTACACGGCACAGGCGCGCGCCGAGATCGGCCGCTGCCTCGGCGCCGGAATGGTGGGGATCAAGCTCGCGGCGAGCCGCCGTGCGACCGACTCGCTGCTCGACCCGATCTGCGAGCTGGCGCGGGAGCGGGGGGTCCCGGTGCTGCACCACGTGTGGCAGCACCGGCGGCGCGACTGGCCGGGGCAGGAGGCGTCGGACGGACAAGAGCTCGCCGCCTTGGCGGCGCGCCACCCGCAGGTGCGATTCATCCTGGCGCACATCGGCGGGGGCGGCGACTGGGAACACTCCCTCGCCGCCGTGCGCGCCACGCCCAACGTGTACGTGGATCTGTCGGGGAGCGGTGTGGACGGCGGCATGCTCGAAGCGTGCCTCGAAGCCGCCGGCGTGGAGCGACTGCTCTGGGGAACGGACCTCACGATCGACACCGGCTGGGCGAAGCTGCGTTATCTGGAGCGCTTGCTGCCGCCGCGCGAGCTGGAGCTCGTGCAGTGGAGAAACGCGGCACGCATCTTTCCGCGCGGCGCGTTCCCCACCGACTGATGCGCATCGACGTCAACGCCTTCCTCGGCGCGTATCCGCACCGGCGGGTACCCGCGACCTCGCCCGACGGCCTGCTTCGCGCCATGGCCCGCGCCGGGATCGACGAGGCGTGGGTGAGCCACATGCCGAGCCTGTTCTGGCGTCAGCCGATGGAGGGGAACGCCTGGTTGTACGACACCGTGGCGCGCGAGCCGCGGCTCAAACCCGTGCCGGCGCTCCATCCCGGGCTCTCGGGGTGGGATGACGCGGTCGGAGAGGCGGCGGGCCGCGGGGCCCCGGCCGGGCGGTGCGATCCGTTGTACTACGGGCTCGACCCGACGGGGCCGGAAATGCGCGTCCTCGCTGCGGCGTGCGGCGCGGCGAACCTGCCACTGATGATGGCGGTGCGCCTCGAGGACGCTCGCCAGCGTCACCCCAACGACCACGCCGGCGAGCTTCCTGCAGCGGCGGTACGGGCGCTGGTTCGGAGCGACGAGGATGTGCGGCTCGTCATCACGCACGCCGATCGCGCCTTCATCGAAGAGGTGCATTTCGGATCGACCCCCGCCGAGGCGGCACGATTGTGGTGGGACGTGAGCTGGATCTGGGGCGCGCCGGAAGACCACCTCGAAACGCTGCTCGGCACGATCGGTGTCGAGCGGTTCGTGTTCGGCACCGGGCAGCCGCTGCGGATTCCCGAAGCGAGCGTCGCGAAGCTCGATCTGCTCGAGCTGGCGCCGGCGCAGCGCGCGGCGATCGATGCGGAAAACGCCCGCGGGGGAGTGCGCCGCTGACCGGCGCCTTCGATGGGGGCCTGATCCCTGCCGTCCCGGTCCCGTTCCGTGGCCGGGCGCTCGCGGACGACGCGCAGCAGGCGTACGCGGCATGGATGGCCGAGCATCGTGTCGCCGGCGTGGCCGTCTGGGCGCACACCGGACGCGGGCCCCACCTGTCGCGGGCAGAGCGGCGCCGGGTGTTGGCGGCGTGGCGGGCGGCGCTTCCCATGAGCTCGATCGTCGCCGGGGCGACGAGCCTCGAGATGGCGGCCGACGCGAGGGCGGGTGGCGCGAACGCGCTGCTCGCCTTTCCGCGGGCGGACGATCCCGTGGGTTATCACGAGGCGCTCGGCCGCGAGCTCCCGGTGATCGCGTTCTATCTGTACGAGGCCGCCGGCGGCGTCGCGTACGACAACCAGACCCTGCACGCCATCCTGGCGCTCCCCAGCGTGATCGGGATCAAGGTGGCCACGCTCGACTCGGTGGTGACGTTTCAGCGGATCGCCGGGCTGATGCGAGATCATCCGGACAAGCTGCTGATCACGGGTGAGGACCGCTTCCTGGGCTACTCGCTCACCATAGGAGCGCGGGCGGCGCTGATCGGCTTGGGGGCGGCGCTCACCGACCTCCAGGTCGCGCTGATGGAATCGTTCCGCTCGGGCGACTTCGGTAAATTCGTCCGCTTGTCCGGCGTGTGCGATCGCTTCGCGAGCGCGACGTTCGTTCGCCCCATGGAGGGTTACGTCCGCCGGATGCTATGGGCGCTCGCCGCCGACGGGGTGATCCCGGACGACGCGTGCGACGATCCGTGGGGCCCGAGCCTACCGTCGTCTGAGCGGGACGCCGTGCGCGCCGCGGTCCGCGAGGCGCGCACTCCGCGCCTCGCGCCGTCGTGAGGCGCATCCCGCGGCGCTCGTTCCTCGAGTCCTGCGCCGCCGCGGGCACGGCGTTCGGTGCGTCTCCCTTCCTGAAGGGCTGGGTTCCGATGACCAAGCAACGGCACGTAGTGGTGGTCGGGGCGGGGGCGTTCGGCGGCTGGACCGCGCTTCACCTGCTGCGGCGCGGCGCACGCGTCACCCTGCTCGACGCCTGGGGGCCCGGCAACTCGCGCGCCAGCTCCGGCGGCGAGACCCGCGTCATCCGCGCCACTTACGGCCCCCGCGCGATCTACACGCGCCTCACGGCGCGCGCGCTCGAGCTATGGAAAGAGCACGAGCGGCGCTGGCGTCGGAAGCTGTACCATGCCATCGGCGTGCTCTGGCTCGTTGAGGGCGACGACGCCTACGAGAAGGCAGCGCTGCCTCTGCTCAAGGAAGCCGGCCTCCCGTTCGAGGAGCTGTCGGGACCGGAGACCGCGCGCCGCTACCCACAGATCAATTGCGAGCGGGTGCGATGGGCCATCTTCGAGAAGGATGGCGGCTACCTCACGGCGCGCAGCGCCTGCGCCGCGGTGCTCGAGGGCTTCCTGACCGAAGGCGGCGAGTACCGCCAGCTCGCGGCGGAGCCGGGCGCGCGCCTCCCTGGAGGGGAGCTGCGTGACATCAAGCTGTCCGACGGCACGACGATCGCCGCCGACGCGTTCGTCTTCGCCTGCGGTCCGTGGCTCGGGCGCCTGTTCCCGGACGTCATCGGCGACCGGGTGCGTGCCACCCGCCAGGAGGTCTTCTTCTTCGGCACGCCCCCCGGCGACCAGCGCTTCACCGAGCAGGCGCTGCCGGTCTGGGCGGATCACGGCGCGGGTTTCATCTACGGGATTCCCGGCAACGAGTGGCGCGGGTTCAAGGTCGCCGACGACACCCGGGGGCCTGCCTTCGATCCCACGACCGGGGAGCGGTTGCCCACGCCGGAGCGCCTGCAGGCGGCGCGGCAGTATCTCGCGTTTCGCTTCCCCGGCTTGAAGGACGCCCCACTCGTCGAGGCCCGGGTGTGTCAGTACGAGAACTCTCCCGACGAGCACTTCATCATCGACCGGCATCCGACAGCCGAAAACACCTGGCTGGTGGGCGGCGGGTCGGGGCATGGCTTCAAGCATGGGCCTGCCGTCGGCGAGCTGGTCGCTGAACTGGTGCTCGCCGGGGCGGTGACGCCCCCCGAGTTCCGGCTGTCCCGCCTCGACTCCGGGGCACGGCCACGGGGGTAGTCGATCGGCCGGTGCGTGCGAAGCTCGAGCGGGACTTCGATCGCTTCAAGCGGGAGCTGCCGCGCGACTTCCCCGCACACGTGCGCGGGAGCTATCGGATCGATCTCACCGCTCGGTATCTGGGCGAGCTGGTTCCGCACCCAATCGGCAAGGGCTCGGGCCAGTTGTCGCTCAACCCCGGGCAGCTCGAGGATGACGCCGCTGCGGGACTCGCGTTCGCGGTGCTCAAGACGGTGATCGCCGAGGACGAGGCCGGCACGCAGACGATGGCGGCGTGGGCGATTCACGAGACGAAGATGAAGGTCGAGCGCCGCCCGGCGGGCGCCGGCCGTGCGGGCTGGACCGTCTCGTGGAAAGGCCGCGGCTGGGATCGCCCCTTCGCCGAGTACCTCGCTCTGGTGCGCGCCGGACGGGACCTCACCCGAGCTGGCCGGCTCCTGGTCGTACCGTCGGTGAAGTACCACCTCCCGCGACTCGCGGAGCCGTTCCGTGAGGGCGAGTACCGCTACACGACCGCGCAGCTGGCGGACGCCTGGCGGGAGCCGCCGCTGCTCGTGGAAAAGGACTTCTCGCCCACGCTGGCGGGCGATGCCCTCGCCGACGATCGCGCGCAGATCCTCCGGTGGCTCGAGGAGGTACCGCGCCAGATCCGGGCTGCATCACCGATCCCAGTGCGCGTCGCGGTGAAGCTCATGAACGCCCGCTTCGACGACCGGTTCCAGGTCGAGATGATGGAAGCATGCAAAGGGGCTGACGCACTCGTGGTATTCAATCGGTTGTTCGACGCGGAGCAAGGCGTGGCCTACGGAGGCTGGGAATTGAGCGACCGGAATCTCAGGGTGTTCGACCTGTTCCGACAATCCCCGGGCTTGCGCCCGGGGTCAGTGGAAAAACTGACCCCGCACGCAAGTGCGGGGATCCCGGCACTCACCGGAACTGGGAATATTGGGTCCGGCCGGATGATCCTCGACTACGCCCGTCGCGGCTGCGAGAGCGTGCAATTGCACACCTTCTTCCAGCTTCCCCTCTCCGAGTACGCCGCCACCCACGGCTCGCGCGCCCAGCGGGCCCTCCACGCGCTCGTGTTTCATCCGCGGGACGGGCTGCTCGCAGGGATGCTCGAGCTCGAAGCGCGCGGAGCGCTCGAGCGGCAGAGCGGCGAGCTTCGGTTCCTCGACCTGGGAGCCCATGCGCATCGCGCGGGTTGAGCTGTACGCGCTCGAGCTGCCGTTCGCGGAGCCGTTCATCATCTCGGGCGGCCGGATCGACGCGCGCCGCTCGGTGGTCGTCGTGCTGCACGACGGCGAGGGGCACGTGGGCTACGGCGAAGCGGCCCCGGACGAGCTGCCGTTCTACTCCGAGGAAACGCTCGGCAGCGCCCGCGATCTCATCACCCACGTCCTCGCGCCGCGGATCGCCGGTCGCGAGTTCGACTCCCCCGAGGCGGTGGACGTCGCGCTACGAGAGAACGTGCGGGGCAACCCGTTCGCGCGGGCGGGGCTCGAGACCGCGGCATGGGACCTCGAGGCGCATCGCCGCGGCACGGGTCTGCCGCAGCTCGTGGCCGAGCGGCTCGGTGTCGCGCCTCGAGCGAGCTTCCCGTGCGGCGTGGCGCTCGGCATACCCGAGGATCGCCGCGCCGAGACCCTGACGCGCCGCGTGTACGAGGCACTGCAGCACGGCTACCGACGCGTAAAAATCAAGATCGCGCCGGAGTGGGATGACGTCGCGGTGCGGGCCGCCCGCGCAGGAATGGCCGGGACGGATTTGCCGCTCACCGTGGACGCGAACGGCGCCTACCGGTGGCCCGAGCACGAGCCCGCGTTGCGCGCGCTGGACGACGCCGACCTGCTGTACATCGAGCAGCCGCTCGCCCCCGACGAGCTCGTGGGGCATGCGCGCCTCGCGCACGCGCTCAAGACGCCGCTGTGCCTCGATGAAACCCTGCGAGACTCTGGGGTTGCACGCCAGATCCTGGCGCTCGACGGCCCGATGGTCTGGAACCTCAAGGTGCATCGGGTCGGCGGGCTCGCGGAAGCGTGCCGCTTCTGTCGCGTCGCGGCGGACGGTGGGGCGCGGCTCTGGGCCGGAACGATGCCCGAGTCCGGGATCGGCTCCCAGGCGGACATCGCGGTGGCAGCGCTCGGGGCGTGCGTCTACCCGTCGGACGTGGAGCCGAGCGCACGCTGGTTCGGACGGGGCGCGGACGTGATCAAGCTGAGCATGAGCAAGGACGGGCGCATGGCGGTGCCCGGCGTGTCGATCGCCCGGTTGCTCGACGCCGGGCGCTTCCGTTCGGTGACCCGCGGTTTACAATAGAAACACTATGATCCCCATCGATCACCAGCCGGCGGGCTACTGGGCGACGAATCTCTACGCCAGCCCGCGCAAGCGTCCCAAGTCCGAAGCGCCGGTCAAGGATCTGCCGCTGCGCGCCGCCCAGCGGTTCAAGCGGGCGCGTGAAGGCATACGCGCCCTCCGGCACGTTACCGAGCAGGTGGTGTTCATGGGCACCGCCTGGAAATGGGTCTGGATGTACGAGGTCGGCGGGCGCAAGCTCGGCTACCTCCACCCCATGGAGACGGGTCTCTCGGGCACGTTCATTCTGAGCGAGAGCGAGGAGCGCGAGCTCGCAGAGACCGACGGCCTGTCGCGGGCGACGCGGCAGGCCATCCGCGACGGCCGCATCGCCAGCGGCGTGCGGTGGTGCTGGATGGAGTTCCCCGACTTGGATGCCGTCGATGCCTTCGTTCACATCATTCAGCTGAAGCATCACCTGCTGGCGCGACCGGAATAGCGCCCTCGAGTGCAGGGCTTGTGCGCCGTTTATCGCTGGCGCTACATTCCGGCGCCCGCAAACCGTTTCACAACACAGACCGATACCATTCGCCATCGAGTGATCTGGATGACGAAGCGGAGAGGTAGGGTCGGGACCGGGGGGGGCGTCGCGATCGCACTGCTGGTCGCTTTCCCGGCCGCGGCACAAACTGGTCAGTCTGCGTCCGGCTACAAGGCTCCCGTCATCAGCGACACGGGGCGGCTCAAGGGTCCCCGCCAGCCCATTTTTTTCCGTCACGACATCCACGCCGGTCAGGATCAGATCCCCTGCCTGTACTGTCACAGCACGGTGACCATCTCGAGCGAGCCGGGGATTCCCGCAGTACAGACCTGCTTCGGGTGTCATCAGATGATCGGCGGCTCCACGCCGTCCCATCAGGCGGAGATCAAGAAGGTGCGCGAGGCGTGGGCCAACAAGCAGCCGCCCGTGTGGACGCGCGTGCACGCGCTGCCGGGCTTCGTGCGCTTCCCGCACCAGCGGCACATCAAGATCCTGGGTACCGAGAGCTGCATCACCTGCCACGGCGACGTGAGTCGCATGCCCCAGGTGTACCAGGTGTCCACGCTCACGATGGGTTGGTGCGTCAACTGCCACGTGCAGCGCAACGTCTCGCGCGACTGCACCGTGTGTCATTACTGAGGCCCGACCGATGGACCGCAGACGGTTCCTGACAGTCCTGGGCGCCACGGGCGGCGCCGCCGCGGCGGCGTCGGCGTGCGACATCCACCCCGAGCCGACCGAGCACCTGGTGCCGTACACGGTGCCGCCCGAGAACCAGGTCCCCGGCATCGCCACGTACTACGCCACCACCTGCCGCGAATGCGCGGCCGGGTGCGGGCTGCACGCCAAGGTGCGCGAAGGCCGCGTCGTCAAGCTCGAGGGCAACCCGGAGTCGCCGATCAACCAGGGGCGGCTCTGCTCGCGAGGCCAAGCTGGGCTGCAGGGACTCTACAATCCCGACCGAGTCGCCGATCCCATGGCCCGCGGCCCGAACGGGGAGTGGCAGAAGCTCACGTGGGAGGATGCGATCGGCCGGCTGCAGGCAAAGGTGAAGGAGGCGCGCGGCAAGGGGATCGCCTTCGTGACCGGGCTCGAGAGCGGGTCGTTCGGCGAGCTGGTGGATGCCTGGAGCAAAGCGGTCGGCGGTCGCCACGTTACCTACGAGCCGTTCGCCTTCGAGGCGCTGCGCGAGGGCAACCGCCTCGCGTTCGGCACGCCGGCCATCCCCTGGTACGACTTTGCCAACGCGCGCTACATCGTGTCCTTCGGCGCGGATTTCATGGAGACCTGGCTCTCGCCGGTCGGCTACCAAAACGGGTTCACCCGCGCGCACGCCTTCGAGAGTGGACGAGACGGCTCGATGGCCAAATTCGTCTCCGTCGCTCCGCGCCTGTCGCTCACCGGAATGAGTGCGGACGAGTGGATCGCGGCCAAGCCGGGGACGGAGTTCATGCTGGCCCTCGCGATGGCTCAGGTCATCCTGGCCGAACGACTGGCCCCCACGGCGGTCGACGCGCGCGGCCTCGAGCGGTCGCTGCCCACGCCCCAGCAGGCGGGGCCGCTCGTCGGAATGGAAGCGCGCGACATCCGGCGGCTGGCCCGTGAGTTCGCCGCGTCGAAGGGTGGGCTGGCCGTGGCGGGCGGCGTGGCGACGCAGTACGGGAGCGGCGCCCACGTGCTCGTGGCGTCGGTGAACGTCCTGAACTACGTCGCGGGGCAGGTGGGGAAGACCGTCAAGTTCGGACCCAACCACGCCCTCGAAGCGGCCGGATCGTTCAAGCAGCTGACCGACCTGGTCGGAGACATGAGCGCAGGGAAGGTCGCGCTGCTGCTCGTTCACGGCGCGAATCCGGCGCACTCACTGCCGGCCGCATTCTCGCAGGCGCTCGGCCGGGTCGGCTACAAGGTGAGCTTCTCCCCGTACCTCGACGAGACGGCCGCCGCGTCGGACCTGGTCCTGCCGGACCTGCATCCGCTCGAGCAGTGGAGCGATTCGCAGCCGCGCGCCGGGGTCCATGCGCTGCAGCAGCCGGTGATGCAGACTGTGTTTCCGAACACCCGCCACACCGGCGACGTGCTCCTCCAAGCCTCCGGCAGCGCGAGCAGCTTCAAGGAGTATCTGCAAACCCGGTGGCGCACGCTGCATCAGCGCTACGGCCGCGGCCGGGGATTCGACGACTTCTGGAGCGACGCCGTACAGCATGGTGGCGTGTACGCCGATGCACCGGCGCAGAGTGCGAGGCTCGTCCCCGGGATTGCGCAGCTGCTCGGCGGCCTGACCGGCGCGGCAGGCGAGTCGGAGCAGCACCTGCTGATCGTCTTCCCGTCGATCGCGCTGCACGACGGCCGGGGAGCCAACAAGCCGTGGCTCCAGGAGCTTCCCGACCCGGTGTCGAAAATCACCTGGCATGGGTGGGTGGAGGTGCATCCCGACACGGCGGCGAAATCGGATCTCGCCAACGGCGACATCCTGCTGCTCGAGTCGGCGCACGGCGCCGTGCGCGCGCCTGTGTGGATCACCCCGGGCGTCCGACCAGACGTGCTCGCGGTCCCGAGCGGACAGGGCCACAAGGCGTACGGCCGCTACGCCAAGGATCGCTCGTTCAATGCGTTTGCACTCTTGAGCGACAAGCCCGCGGACTTCGGCGGGCGGGCGTTCGCCGTCGGCGTCAAGGTCACCAAGACGGGCGACCATCGTCGTCTCGCCACCGTCGAAGGCGACGCGCGCGAGCAGGGGCGGGACATCGTCGAGGTGCTGCCGCTCAGCCGGGCGCGCCAGTTGAAGCGCGGGGCCCATCCGTTCGCCGAGGAGGAGACGCCGGCTTACACCCGCCAGGCGCTCGAGGCGTGGAGGGAGGCGCAGCACGAGAAGGCGTCGCTCGGGAACTACGCCGGCGAGCATGCGCGGTGGGCGATGGCGATCGACCTGGCCAAGTGCACCGGCTGCTCCGCCTGCGTCACGGCGTGCTACGCCGAGAACAACCTCGCGACTGTGGGTGAGGAGCTGGTGACCCGCCGCCGCCAGATGAGCTGGATCCGGATCGAGCGCTACTACACCGGCGGTGAGGGTGATCGCCCCGTTGGCGCCGTGGTGACTCCGATGCTGTGCCAGCAGTGCGGCCAGGCTCCCTGTGAGCCGGTGTGCCCGGTCTATGCCGCCTACCACACGCCCGACGGCTTGAACGGCCAGGTCTACAATCGCTGCGTCGGCACGCGCTATTGCGCCAATAACTGCCCGTACAAGGTCCGGTACTTCAACTGGTACAACTACGCGGAGCCGGGCGGCGAGTGGGAGAGCTGGCCCGATCCCCTCAACCTGCTGCTCAACCCGGACGTCACGGTGCGGGAGAAGGGCGTGATGGAGAAGTGCACCTTCTGCGTGCAGCGGATTCGCGGCGCGCAGAACCGCGCGCGCCTGGAGGATCGCAACGTGGAGGACGGCGACATCACGCCTTCCTGCGCACAGGCCTGCCCGTCGGAGGCGATCGTGTTCGGCGATCTGCACGACCGGACGTCGCGCGTGGCGGCGCTCGCCCAGGACCCGCGTGGCTATCACGTGCTCGCGGGACTGAACACCCAGCCGGCGATCACGTACCTCGCGAAGGTCGTGCACGGCGCCGTGGTGGAGGGCTGAGGCGATGGCCGAGACGTCCCCGTCCCGCGTCACCTACGACTTCGTCACGCGCGCCATCGCGCGCACGCTGGGTCATCCTGGGAAGGGCTACTTCGCCCTGCTCGCCACCGCCGTCGCGCTGCTCGGCATCGGCGTGGTGTGCCTGCTGTACCTGCTGCGCTATGGCCTGGGGCTCGCCGGCTATTCGCACCCGGTGTACTGGGCGGTCTACATCACGTGTTTCGTCTTCTGGGTGGGCATCGCGCATTCGGGGACCCTGATCTCGGCGATCCTGTTCCTGTTCCGCTCGGGCTGGCGCACCGCGGTGTACCGCACCGCTGAAGCGATGACGGTCTTCGCCGTGATGACGGCGGGTCTGTTCCCCCTGATCCACATCGGCCGCCAGTGGTACTTCTATTGGCTGATCCCCTATCCCAACGAGCGCGGCCTGTGGCCCAACTTCAAGTCGCCGCTCATCTGGGACGAGTTCGCCATCGGCACGTATTTCACGGTGTCGACGGTGTTCCTGATCATGGGGCTGATCCCCGACATCGCGGCGGTGCGCGACGTGGCGACGGGGTGGCGCAAGAAGCTGTACGCGATCACGTCGCTTGGCTGGCGCGGCACGAACGAGCAGTGGCGCCACTACACCCGCGGCTATCTCTATCTCGCCGCCCTCGCGACGCCGCTCGTGCTCTCGGTACACAGCGTCGTGTCCTGGGACTTCGCGATGGCGATCGTCCCGGGCTGGCACGCGACCATCTTCGCCCCGTATTTCGTGGCCGGCGCCATCTACTCGGGCGTCGCGATGGTGATCACCCTGCTCGTGCCCATCCGCAAGCTGTTCCACCTGGAAGACCTGATCACAGTTCATCACTTCGAGAATCTCGCCAAGCTCTGCCTCCTCACCGGGATGATCGTGGGCTACGCCTACTGCGTCGAGTACTTCACCGCGTGGTTCGGCGGCCACGCGGCGGAGCGGGCGGCGTTCTGGTATCGGGCGTTCGGGCCGTTCTGGTGGGCCAGCTGGACGATGATCATCTGCAACGCGTTCCTGCCGCTGCTCCTGTGGCGCAAGAACATCCGCACCAGCATCCTGGCGCTGTTCGTCATCTCGATCTTCGTGAACGTCGGGATGTGGTTCGAGCGGTTCGTGATCATCGTCGAGTCGCTCGCCGGCGAGCCGTTCGAGCGGTTCGCCAACGCGACGTACAATCCGACCTGGGCCGACTGGGGCATCATGGCCGGGAGCTTCGGCTGGTTTTTCATGTGGTTCCTCTTGTTCGTGAAGAACTTCCCGGCGGTGTCGATCTCCGAGGTGAAAGAGGTGCTGCCCGCGCCGCGGCGCGGCAAGGCCAAGGCGTCATGAAGCTCGTGAACCCGCTGACCGCCATCTTCCACCCGCCGCCGACGCCCGGCGTCCTGGCGGTGTTCGGTCACGTCGACGCCACGGTGGACGCGATCGGGCAGCTCCGCCGGGGGGGGCACACCGATTTCACTGTGTACGCTCCCATCCCTCGGCACGAGATCGAGGATGCGCTCGAGCAGTCGGTGAGCCCCGTCCGGATGTTCACGTTGATCGGCGGGATCGCGGGCTGCGCGGTCGGTGCCTGGATCACGCTGTACATGTCGTACGACTGGCCGATCGTGGTCGGCGGCAAGCCGATCGGGTCGATCCCACCGTACGTGGTGATCATGTTCGAGATGACGATCCTGTTCGGCGCGCTCTCGACGATCCTTGGCATCGCTTTCAACGCGCTGTTCGCCGCCCGGCGTCTCGGGACCGTCGCCTACGATCCGCGGTTCACGAACGACAAGTTCGGGATCTTCGTCCCGTCCGAGCCGGCGCGGGCAGGGCAGATCGAATCCTTGCTGCGCGGCGCGGGAGCGGAGGAGGTGCGGCGTGCCTAAGTCGAGTGCCGCGCTTGCCGCGCTTGCCGCCCTTGCCGCCCTTGCCTGCAATCCCGACGATGTCGTGCACCGCGTCGGTTGGTTCGCGACCATGCGGCATCAGCGCAGCATCAAACCGTACGCGCGACCCATCCCGCCCGCCCCCGGCACCGTGCCGGTGACCGGCGGCGAGCCACTCATGAGCCTGCAGACGGCCGACCGGCTGCCCAATCCGCGAACCCGCACCTCGGAGTCGATCAACCGCGGGCGGTTCCTGTACGAGACGTATTGTCTCGTCTGCCACGGGGCGACGGGCCGGGGGGACGGCCCGATCTCGTCGGCAGCAGGGGGGCCCTTCTTCGGCGTGCGCTCGCTCGTGAACGACACGATCGCCCGGCGCGCCGACGGCTACCTCTACGCTGTGATCGTCAGCGGCCAGGTGATGGGCCGGGGACTGATGCCCGTCTACGGAGACAAGGTGCGCGGGACCGATCGCTGGGACGTCGTGAATTACGTGCGCACGCTGCAGGCCGGAGCACAGAGCCCGCGGGGGAGACGATGAGCGCGATCGCGGCCGTCCCACGGTCCGAGCTGGTCCAGAAGGCGCGCCTGTTTCCCGCGCGGGCATTCACGCTGTGGGGGGCGCTCCTGGCTATGGCCGGAGCGGCCGCGTTCCTGTGGGTGCTGACGGCCGGCGGGGCACCGCGCGCGTGGCAGGCTTGGCACGTCAACTTCATGTTCTGGACCGGGCTGGCGCAGGCACTGGTGGTCTTCGCCGCGACCCAGAAGCTCGCCAAGGGACACTGGTCCGGGCTCGTCATCCGGCTCGCCGAGGCGGCGGCCCCATTCCTGTGGGTCTCGCTGCTGTTGTACGTGGGCGTGATCGTGGGCCGGGCGCACATCTTCAGCTGGCTGCACGAGCCCCGACCCGAGCTGGGCACCTGGCTCACGTCGAAGTCTTTCTTCCTGCGGAACGGCCTGATCTACCTGCTCCTCGCCTGGCTATCGTGGCGGTTCGTGCGGCACGACCTGGCGCCCGATATCCGGGAGCTCGCCGACGGCCGACCCGCCGACCGGCTCGAAGGCCGGGACGCGATCGCGCGCGAGGCGGCGTGGCTCGTGGTCGCGTACGCCTTCGGGTACAGCCTGCTGGCGTTCGAGCTCGTGATGTCGCTCGCTCACAAATGGGTGAGCAACCTGTACGGCGCGTTCTACTTCATGGGAAGCTTCCTCGCGGCGTTGATGGCGCTCGCGGTGCTGGTGCTCGCGGTGCGGCGGCGGATGGGGCTCGACGGACTGTTCTCCGCGAAACAGCAGCACGATCTCGGAAAGCTGTGCTTCGGGTTCAGCGTGTTCTGGGCATATCTCATGTGGTCGCAGTTTCTCGTGATCTGGTACGGCAACCTGCCTGAGGAGACGTTCTTCATCTTCTACCGGCTCATCGGCCCGTGGAAGCCGGTCGGGGTGGCCGTGTTCCTGCTGGTGTTCGTCGTCCCGTTCATCGGCTTGCTCGGCGTCAGGCCCAAGAAGTATCCGCCCGCGCTCGTGACGCTCGCCCTCGTGTGCCTGACGGGCATCTGGCTCGAGCGCTATCTCGAGATCGTTCCATCCATCAACGGCGGCGCCGGCCCGGCGATCGGCCTGCCCGAGATCGGCGTCACGCTGCTGTTCGGTGGATTGTTCCTGCTTTCCTTCGGCTGGTTCGGGGCTCGCTACCCGATGCTCTCGCCGCGCCTCGCGGCCGACACGCTGGAACGCGAGCGCCACTAGATCCTGGCCGGGGCTCCATCACTTTCTGACAATCCTGCTGCGACCGGCACGGTGCTTCTAAGGGTAATAAGCACGCGTCATAGAGCTGGTCACCGTCCCACGCACCACCCCGGGGGTTCAATGCGGTCGAGCGCAATCACTCAGACATTAGGAGCAGCGGGAGTCGTGCTGTTCGCCGCGTGCGGCAGTTCCACGTCGCCGTACGGCGGGGGCGGCGGGGGCGGGGGCGGGTGCACGCCGACCGCGACGAAGGTCTGCATGGGGGCGGTGTCGTTCAGCCCGACCAACCTCACGATCACGGCCGGCATGCTCGTGACCTGGCAGAACGGCACCGCCAGCACCACGCACACCGTGACGAGTTCATCCTCCTCGACCGAAACGTTCAACAGCGGCAATGTGGCCGGCGCGGGGACCTATACCCACACCTTCCCGACGGCGGGCACGTACAACTACTACTGCACCATCCACGGGGTCGACGGCACCCCTCCCACGGGGATGCACGGCACGATCACGGTACAGCCGTAGCTAGGGCTTCACCGGCTGGACGAGCCGCAGCAGCTTCTGCAGGGAATCACTCGGGAGCGGGCCCGAGACTCTAACGTCCAGGGCGCCGGGGCGTCGCCGAGCGGCTGCCTTCGCGGCCGGAGCGGCGGCGAGCGAGTCCACGATCCTGGTGGCGCGGCCCTGCAACGTCCACTCGCGCACGCTCCCACTGTCGGCTCGCGCCCCTGGCGCTGCCGCTCCCGTGACTGTGACCGCTTCGAGGGCAACCGGGGACCGGCGCCCGTTCACCACCTCGATCACCGTGCTTGAATCGAGCACCTGCTCGACGATCACGACGGTGGAATAGCCCATTTCCCGTGCTCGGTACATCGTGCGGATCGGCGCACCCGGGACGGCGAGGGGATCGGCTCCGAGCAGCGCACGCGCGCTGTCGAGGTTGATGGTCGTTCCCTTCTCCACGAGCGCACCATCGACCATTACGAACGCTGCCTGCGGGGCCGGGGCTTGGTTTGCGGCGCTCGGTGCCCCGACTTGCTGGACGGCGGCCTTCTGCTCTTCGCGCTCCTGCGCGGTGGCCTCCGCTTCGTCGCGAGCTGCCGGGGCGGGCGCGGCCGGCGGAGCGACGGGCGGCGTGCGGGCCGCGCCTCGCACCTTGGCGCGGGGTTCGCGCAGTGCGTGCTCAGAGGTGATCGGAGCCTGGAGGGCCCGGAGTTCCGCGGATTGCGTGTCGGATGGCGTCTGGGCTTCGGGGACCGGTTCGACGCCCCTGCCAAGGTAGCTGCCGATTCCCAATGCAAGTGCGACGGTCGCCGCCCACGCGAGCGGGAGACGCACCTGCCACCACAGCCGGGTGAGAGGCCGCACGTCCCCGGCTCGAAACGGCGGGAGCTCGCGGTCCGGAGGTGCGGCCAGCGCCAAGAGCTCCCCCGCGCGCGCGATCAGCGCGCGCTCTTCCTCGAGGCGCTCACGGCAGCCGGGACACTGGGCGAGGTGTGCCTCGACGCCCTGCGCCTCCGGCGGCGACAACTCGCTGTCGAGATACGCGTGAAGGGTGCCGTCATCCACGTGCGACATGCTCACCGGCCTTTCCCGCCTCGTAGACTTGCACCAACCGCCGGCGCGCCCGGGATAGCGTCGTCCCGATCGCACCGCGCGCCAGTCCGGTTTGGGCGGCGATTTCCTCATACGATAGTCCTGAGTCCCACAGCAGCAGCACCTCCCGGTCGCGCGGCGAGAGCTCGTCGAGCGCGGCCCGAACTCGCGCCCGGTCGCTCTCGACGTCCACCACCTCATCGGACGCGAGCGTGCTCTCCTGTGGCTCGGCGGTGAGGAGCGTGAGGTGTCGTCGCTCCCGGGCCGCGCGCCGCGCGTCGTCCCGCGCCATGTTTGCTGCCACGATGAACAGCCACCCCCTCGCGTTATCGGGTTTGTGTATCACGGCCCGCGCAAAGGCTTCCTGCGCCAGGTCCTCCGCGCGCTCGGCGTTCCATACCTTGCGGTACAGGAACCGCACGAGCGCGCGGTAGGTGGTGCGGTAGATCTCCGCGAGATCCTGAGGCACCGGGCTAAGTCATCACCTGAAGTCGCTCACGAGGTTCGCGAGCTCGCCCGACAACCATTCGGTCTTGCCTCCCGCCTCAATCTTGATGCTCACGCGACGTCCGGCCACCAGCACCGCGGGCTCGAGGGTAGCGGCGTGCACCAGCTCGGGGAGGGCCCGGAGCAGCGCGAAGTAGGCGTCGCTGAAGGCCGCGACATTCACGACGCGCAGTGAGTCGCTGTGGGCGATGTCGGTCCACACGCTGTCACGCCACACGAATCGCCTCCCACCGATCCGCTGGGAGCGATCGGGCCGTCCGCCAGGCACGGCGGCGAGCGAATCGGCCGCTCGGCTCATCCCGGTCACCACAATCGCGTCGAGGCTGAGTGAACCGGCGAGCTTCCGCGTTTCCCGGGAACGCTCGACCCAGTCCGCCCCCGCCTGAGCCTCCGGCGCCGGCGCGCGGAATTCGCGCATCTGTCGGTTATTCGCCACTTGACTCGGCTCCTGGACCAAATAGGACGTGTACTCCGTCAGAATGCCGTAGCGCAACGCGAGCCGCTTCAGCTCGCTCACGATCTCCGGATTCGGCCCGTGGAGTCGGAGCTCGCTCGAGAGCGCCCCCGCCTTCCGGGCCGCCCACAGCTGCTGGACGTAGTCGGCGCTCGACTGCTCGCTGCCGAACCGCGGGCTCGTAGAGAAGCGCTCCTCGCGCCCGTTCCTTCGTCCAGTCACCGTGACCAACCGCTCCCCGGGACCGTCAGGGCCTCCTTTAGGGCTCCCTGCTCCCCGATAGCGCCCAAACACCACCAGCTCATCTCCCCCGAACAGATCGGGCATGCTGTGCGGTTGGAGGTCGTACAGCTCGACCCCGTCCGCCCGCAATGCCAGGTCCGTGAGGACGGGGGACGCAATCTTGGACGCGAGCGAGGCCACGGTCTGCTCGATGTCGCCGCCGGGTCGGATGTACTCGGTGACGCCCCTGGCGCGCTCGGTCAGCCGGTCGAGGAGATAGGTGTTGACGTCATACCCGATCCCGAACGCAAAGACGCGAAACGGCCCGCGGCCACGCTCAGCTTGGTCAGCGATGCGCTCGGGGTCGGTCTCGCCCACCGTCGCCATCCCGTCCGTCAGGAACACGACGACGCCCAACCGGCCCTGGGCCGGCGACTCGGCGAATGCCTCCCCGAGCGCACCCGCGATGTTGGTGCCGCCGTCGGTGTCGAGACGGCGGACCCACTCCTGGGCGGCGCGCACGTTGTCACCCGATACGTCGGTCCACCCGGCCGCGTAGCGACGCACGCCACTTCCGAAGCTGACCACCCGGAACCGGTCTCCCGATCGGAGCGTGCCGAGCAGCTGGACCAGCGCGGCCTTGGCTTGATCGAGCTTGTCGCCCGACATCGAGCCCGAGACGTCGAGTACGGCAACGAGGTCACGATGCACCGACGGTGTCTCGGCGCGGCCCGGCGCGAGCAGCAGCATGAAGAAGCCGTCCTCCCCCACCGGCTGGCTCGTGACGAGCGACATCCCCACCAGGCTGCGGGCGAGCGGCAGGAACAGCTCGAGGTCGCCGCGTGTGGTGGCATCGGCGAGCGTGAGCTCGATGTGGTTGTCGGTGCGGCTCGTGTTGAGTCGATGCGTCGGCGAATAGGGATCGCCGAACCGGGCGGCGCTGTCCACCTGCATCCGGAAGCTCGAAGACGCCGCCGCGCCGGCGCCTGTACCGGCGGTGTACCGGAAGCGCCACGCGTCGCCCACGCGATCGAGCATTTGGGTGTAGCGCAGCGTGATCTTGCGGGTCTCGCCCGGGCCGATGGGAAACACCCGTGCGCGCAACAGCCCGTGTCCCGCGAGCTCGATCAGCGCGGGATCGCGTTTGCGGCGCACGATCTCCTCGTAGATGGCGCGCGCCTGCGCCGCGTCCATCGGCTCGCCCTTGAGCTCGCGGTCGCCCTGCCAGAGGGAGAAGTCGCTGAACACCGCTTCACCCGGCAGCGGATAGAGGTAGTTGCCCTCGTCGAGCATCGCGCCGGCGTTCCGGAACCACTCCTCCACCGCGACGCGCGCGACGCGTCCCGTGACGGTGACCTGTACGGCGCTGCGCACCTTTTCGATCGCGCCCCGCGGGTGCTCGATCCAGCCCTGAGCCGCCGCGGGGGCGATCGGCAGGGCGACGGCCCAGACACTTGCAAAGAGGCGACGTGCGGACCACATGACAACGGTTCCTGTGAAGAGACGCCAGGAGAGACGCTTGGCACCCGATGGCTTGCACAGGCGGCCCGGCGTGCCCATTTTTGGGGCGCCGCAGCGCCCTCCGCGTAAGGCTGCAGCGCCCTACAGGATGGGGAATCGTGCCGCGCTACACATATCGCCGCCTCGCGAAGTTGCCCAGCACCGCAGACCAGCTGCGTCGCCACACCGTTCTCAATCTCCCGGGCATGTTGCACGGCCTGAGCTTCGAGCACACGGTCATGGAGCCGGGGGCCGCCGTGCCCATCTCAGCGGAGGACGACACCGGGCTGCTCATCTTCACAATCGCAGGCCGGGGCGTGATGGTTCTGGACGGGGATCGGATCGAGGTGTCGGCGAACGATCTCGTGCACATTCCGGCGGGCGTGCCGTACGGAATGCATACGCTGGGCGGAACGGACTGGGTCTACGTGGTGCTGCAAGCGCCGGCATAAAGCGGGAGCTCTCTTTTAGCCCACCGCGCACACATTTGGCCCGACCTCCAAGGTCTCCGCGTCGGCGTCGGCGACGTCTACGAGTCCCAGATTCGCAAGCTTGATCGTGCGATAGGCTTCGGGCGGCGTGGTGGTGTGCGCGGTCACCCACGCGAGGAAGGCGCGCGGGTCCTGGATGGCGAGCGCCTGGTTCGTCGCCGCGATCACATCGAACCGCGCGGCGACGCTCCGGTCCGCGCGCCGCTCGGTTTCGCCCGCATAGTGCGCCGGCAGAACCAGCAGGTCCCCCGGCCATTCGCGCCGCACGCGCTCCAGGCTGTCCCACAGCCGCTCCGTCCAGGAGTCGCGCTGGCCTCCCAGATCGGGGCGTCCTACCGACTGCACGAACAGAAAGTCGCCCGTGAGCGCCAGCGCCGCGTCGGCGATGAGCGCAGTGCTGCCCAGGGTGTGTCCTGGAACGTGAGCGGCGACGAGCGTCGCGCGCCCGAACGCGATCGTGTCCCCCTCGGTGAGCGGCTGGTGGGCGAATCGGCCCTCCGCGCCGTCGTACGGCGAACGAGCGTCGTCGGGGTGCACGAAGTACGGGACCTGCCAGCGGGCGGCGGCGGCGCGCGCCCCGCTCAAATAGTCGGCGTGCATGTGCGTGTCGATGACTGCCGCGGCCGTGGCTCCGAGGTCGCCGAGCAGCGCCTCGTACGGCTGCAGGTGGCGGCCCGGGTCCACGACGACGGCGTCGCCATCGCTTACCAGCACGTAGGACAGCGCGCCCTTGCCCACGCGATCGAGCTGGATCACGTGCTCGAGTGCGGGCGTCGGTGACAGGCGCCGGGGCAGGTAGACCGTTTCCCACGCCGCCATCCCGCCCGCCACGGAGTACGCTTCGAATCCCTGATCGCGCAAGAAACGGGTGGCCCGAGCGCTCGAGTTGCCGTGTCCGCAGATCACCGCGACCGGAGCCGCGGGGTCGAGCCGCAGCGAATCGAGCGTCGCGACCTGGTACAAGTGCGACGCCGCGAGGGCGCGGAAATCGAGCGTAGCGCCGAGCGTGACGCGTCCCTGCGCGACCCGCTCCGTCGAGCGGACGTCGAGCAGCTGCACGCGCTCGCCCTGATCGAGGCGACGGGCGAGATCGGGGGCGGAGATGAGCGGTACCGGTGACTCCGGCATGCGCATCAGTGTCGTCGGGGTGGTGCGAAAATGCAACGGTCCCGTGTTTCGAGGACTCCCGTTTTGAGAGCCCGCGGATATATTGTGAACGCGTTCACAAGCGCCTGTTTTCGTCATTCGTCCCGGAGGGAGTCAGCAATGCGCTTCACCCTGTTCCCCACGCTCGTTGCGTTCGCGCTCGTCGCCTGCGGCGGCGACAAGAAGTCGGCAGCGTCCCAGGCCGAGGCTGCGACACCGACGCCGGCTGCCGTGCCGGCTGCCGCGCCCACGGCCGAGCCCGCTAGCGTGGTGGTCGAAGTGAAAATGACCGGCAACGGCACGAGCGTCGCCGCGTTCGAGCCCGGCAAGCTCACCATCAAGACGGGCACGACGCTGCGCTTCATCAATGTGTCCGGCGGTCCCCACGACGTCGCTTTCTTCGC
>WNGK01004789.1_pt1 | contig 32437 bp, 38 predicted proteins | sample 5400601 | NCBI WGS metagenome assembly WNGK01 (sample SAMN13153376, study PRJNA577476) | soil metagenome | isolation source: 60 cm soil or saprolite under Garry oak tree replicate 1 | place: USA:California | collected 2016-06-15 | reverse complement strand
AATATCGACGGATTAGTCATCACGGCGTCCGCGAAGCGCTGCTAGACGAACAAGCGCGGGCGATCGGAGTACCGCTCGAGAAAGTTTATCTTCCCTCCGGCGAGCCGGGTGGATGCACGAACGATGTTTACGAAGCGATCATGAGTCGAGTGATGGCTCATTACAAAGCCAGAGGCGTGGAGACTGTTGCTTTTGGCGATCTGTTCTTGGAGGATTTGCGCGCGTGGCGTGAAGCGAATCTCGCGAAGGCCGGCATGCGCGGAGTTTTTCCGATTTGGAAACGCAACACGACCAAGGTGGCTCACGAGGTAATCCAACTTGGCTACAAGGCTTATCTCTCGTGTGTGGAGCCAAAAGTAGGCTCAGGATTTGTTGGCAGACTGTATGACGAGGACTTGTTGCAGGTACTTCCATCCGAGATTGACCCATGCGGCGAGAATGGAGAGTTTCACTCGTTTGTATTCGATGGACCGATTTTCAAGAGAGCTGTTTCAGTGAGAGTCGGCGAAATCGTAACACGCGATGGAAGATACTACGCGGACCTTTTACCGAACGAATCCGTAGAGAAATGCACGGCGGAACTGATTCCGCCAATCTGAAAGAACGAAATTATGAATAAACGATTAATCACATTGAGCGCCATCATTGGCCTCGCTGCCTTGTCACGTCTGTTGCCGCACCCGCCCAACGTAACGCCGATTGCGGCGATGGCTCTTTTTGCGGGAGCGCACCTTCGAAATTGGAGAATCGCTTTTCTGTTGCCGATGGCGGCGATGTTTTTGAGCGACTTGGCCCTTGGCTTTACGGTTTACGGCGTGGTCTTACTCAAATCGCAGCCAGTCGTTTATCTTTGCATGATGGTGACAGTGGGGATTGGCCGGCTGATCGAGAATAAGAGATCTGTCGCTCAAGTTCTAGTGGCGACTTTAATCAGCGCGGTAATTTTCTACATAGCGACAAACTTTGCTGTTTGGGCCTGGGGCGCGCTTTATCCGAGGAGTGGGAGTGGACTCATCGCGTGTTACACGGCGGCGATTCCATTTTTCCGCAACAGTCTGATCGGCGACATTGCTTTCGTCGCAGTGCTCTTTGGAGGGTTCGCTGTATTGGAAAGATTTTGTGTTTGGTTACGGGAACCGTTGCCCGCATAAGGGCGTCGAGTCATGCGCATCGTGTCGTTACTTGCCAGCGGAACTGAGATCGTTTGTGGCCTGGGCGCGGGGAAAGACTTGGTCGGCCGATCGCACGAATGCGATAATCCCGATTGGGTGAAGCGATTGCCGGTTTGCACTTGGCCGGCTTTCGACGTGGAAATGTCGAGCCGCGCAATCAATGCGGAGGTAAGCCGGCGAATCAGAGCAAACGAGCCGCTTTATTACATCGCCGCCGAATTAATCGCACGACTCGATCCTGATCTTCTCATCACACAGGAGCATTGCGACGTGTGCGCGGTCACACCGCGCGACGTGGCCAGAGATGGTTGCCAGGATTTGGCTCGCCAGGTTTTGGCGCTGAGCGCGGGAACGGTGCGCGGAATTTATGACGGAATATTTGCGGTGGGGAAAGCGATCGATCGTGTTGCCGCCGCAAGAGGTCTCGTTGCTGACATTCAGCAGAATATCGACAACGTCCATCGAGCGGTGGGGCGAAAACCGGCGCCTACTATGGTCATGCTGGAATGGACTGATCCAATTTTCCCGATGGGCAACTGGGGACCGGAATTGGTCGAGGCCGCCAATGGGAAGTTGTTGTTAGGGAAAAAAGCCGAACACTCGCAGGCAACTTCGTAGGCGCGCGTGCGGGAGGCGGACCCGGAATTCTTGATCGTTGCGCCGTGCGGCTACAATTTGAGCAGAAGTATGCGCGAGATTCCGATTCTCGAAGCGCTGCCCGGCTGGTTCGAGCTCAGTGCCGTCAAGAATGGACGAGTCGTTTTCGCCGACGGCAACAAATTCTTCAACCGCTCCGGCACCACCATCGCAGAGACGGTGGAAATCGTCGCTGAGGTTCTGCATGGTTATCGATTTCGACAGAGTTGGGAAGGAAACGCGTGGCAGCGCTACACGCCCGCAGCGCGAATGGCGGCGTGAAGGCCCGTGAGGAACTGAATTTCGGCGGTCCAAATTTCGACATCGAAGATTACAGCTTCGTGAACATCGCAGCCGAATATGAAGTCAACCCACACCTGTCGATCTTCGGCAGGATCGACAACCTGACGAACGAACACTACGCAGAGGTTTTCGGTTTTCCTGCGCTCGGCCGCGCCGCGTACGGAGGAGCGAAAGTCCGCTTCTAGTCCCTCTTGTCATTCCGAGCGAAGTCGAGGAATCTCCTGAAGGGTAACAGCAAGGGAGGATTTGATCCCAGAGCATGAATGTCGTTTATCTCGTCATCGGCGCGCTCGGTACCGGTCTGCTTATTGCAATCGTGTTCTTGCTGTCACGGCGTAGTGGACCCGGTGATGGGGGGCTTGCAGGAAAAATCGAACTGCTGGAACGCGTTCAGGAGCGGGGAGAACGGCTGCTCCGCGATGAAATGGCACGCAGCCGCGAAGAGGGCGCGAATGCCGCGAAAGCGCAGCGTGAGGAATTAACTAGGTCGCTCGAAAGCGTGCGTTCGATTGTGGATCTTCGGCTCAAACAACTTCAGGAGGATCACGCCACGCATATCGAGAAAATGCGGTCGACAGTGGACGAGAAGTTGCAAGGCACACTTGAGAAACGGTTAGGCGAAGCGTTCAAGGCCGTGAGCGAACGGCTTGAACAAGTGCATCAGGGTCTCGGCGCGATGCAGCAATTGGCCAGTGACGTTGGCGGATTGCAACGTGTGCTGACAAACGTGAAAACCCGCGGCGGCTGGAGCGAATGGCAGCTGGGCGTTCTGTTGGAAGAAATGCTGACGCCTGATCAGTTCGCCAAAAACATGAAGACGCGCGATGACACTGATGAGCGCGTCGAGTTCGCGATCAAATTGCCCGGTGATGAGAACGGTGCGCCAGTCTGGCTGCCGATCGACGCGAAATTTCCGATGGAACATTACGAGCGTTTGACGACGGCGCAGGAAAATGGCGACCCCACAGCGGTGGAAGCGGCGATGAAAACTTTGGAGACGCAGTTGAAGCGGTGCGCGAAAGACATTTGCGAGAAGTACATTAATCCGCCAAGGACAACCGATTTTGCCCTCTTGTTTCTGCCAAGCGAAGGACTCTACGCAGAAGCGATTCGCCGTGTCGGTCTTGTTCAAAACATACAACGCGATTGCCGGGTCACTTTCGTAGGGCCGACCACGCTCGCCGCGTTGCTCAACAGTTTGCAAATGGGTTTTCGCACGCTCGCGATCCAAAAGCGGTCAAGCGAGGTCTGGAACCTGCTCGCGGGTGTGAAAACCGAGTTCGGAAAATTCGGTGAAGCATTATCAGCGGTGAAAGAGAAAATCGATCAAGCCTCGCGGAAGATCGAAGATGTCGATGTGCGGTCGCGCGCAATCACGAGAAAATTGCGCGACGTCGAGGAATTGCCATCGAATCCCCAGCCGGGCGATGAGGGATAGTGATCAGTCAACGGAATGGGGAGTTTGATTTGCGTAGCTCTGTTGATAGTCTGCAATCATGAGCACGCTTGCAGAGATTAAAGATGCTGCAGCGCGGTTGCCGGCAGAGGAGCGCAGTGAATTGATTACCTGGCTGGGCAAGGCCGAGGATGTGTCGCGAATCCGTCGCGAGCAATTGCGGCGGGAGATTCAGATTGGCCTGGATGAAATCGAACGGGGCAAAGTTGCTCCGCTCGATATCCGGGAGATTAAGCGCAAAGCCCGCGCGGGTCGCGACGGAACACCACATGACTGATGGCCCGTGCATATCGGAGCGCGCGTGCAGAAACCGACCTCATAGAAATTTGGGCAGGCATTGCTGCTGATGATCCGGCCGCCGCAGATCGGTTACTCGATCAGATCGAGGAAGCTTGTGCGCTGCTAGCGACTCATCCGCATGCGGGAAAGCAACGCGACGATCTTGCGCCGGGGTTGCGCGTCTACCCTGTAGGCAATTATTTAGTTTTCTATGTCCCGCGTGATGATGGCATTGCTGTCGCCAGGATTCTTCATGGCGCCCGCGATTACCGACGGGAATTTCGTGACTAAACAGAATGGTGTCTCACCTACTCGCACTTAGAATGAAGACCGCACTAATCACAGGCGCGAACAAAGGCATCGGGCACGAGGTCGCGCGTCAGCTCGCGGGAAAAGAATTTCATGTGTTCATTGGTGCGCGGAATCGGGATGCGGGGCGGAAGGCGGTGGATCAGATCACGAAGAAAGGCGGAAAGGCGACATTTCTCGAAATCGACGTTGCTGATAATGCCAGTGTAACTGCCGCTGTGCGTGAATTCGCTAAAGCTGCGGATCAGCTTGATGTCCTCGTGAATAACGCCGGAATCATGGTGGACGGCGACGATGCGATTCTGGAAGTCAGCGACGAGCTAGTGCGAAAGACGCTGGAGACTAATACTCTGGGCGCTCTGCGGGTCACCCGCGCATTTGCATCGTTGCTCGCGAAAAGTAGAGCGCCGCGCGTGATCAATGTCTCCAGCGGCGGCGGGCAGTTAACTGGTGGCGCGGATGGCTGGGCACCCGCTTACTGCATCTCGAAGACAGCGCTCAACGGCGTTACGTCGCAGCTCGCGACGGCGTTGCCGAAATTTGCGATAAATTCTGTTTGCCCGGGCTGGGTACGCACGGACATGGGCGGGCGGAACGCGACGCGGTCAGTTGAAGAAGGCGCCGATACGATTGTCTGGCTTGCTGTTGACGCGCCGCAGAACCTTACGGGCAAATTTCTGCGCGATCGGAAGGAGATTCCGTGGTGACCCTCCTTCGTCCGGCAGACGCGGGACTATGGCGTAGCAGGCCGGCCCTCGTGACGATAGGAGCTGTAGTGTGCGCTGTCCTCAGCGCATCGGTAGAATAGCGAAATCAACGTCGTGCGATGCACTGAGGACGGCGAATCCAGCTAAGAGGATGAAGCACGATTACAACTAGGAGCATGAGTAAGAGCACGAGAAAGAAAGTTACAGCACCTCGTCCCATTTGCTCTGGTCCTTGAGCATGATCTCGCGAAGCAGACGAATAGGTGGCATGCCGTGGTTGAGCAGCTCGTTGTGGAATTTTTCCAATGAAAATTCATCGCCCTCCTGCGCCTTGTAATCGTCGCGCAGCTTTAGAATCTCCAACTTGCCCAGCGTGTAACTGAGGTAGCCAGGATCGAATGTGCCGCGCATCGCTTCCTGGCGGGCCGGCTTTTCCTCGTAATAACAATTCTCTTGGAAAAATTTCGTTGCCTCGTCGATCGACATGTTTTGCGTGTGCATTTTGATCGACACGCACAAACGGCATAAACGAAGAAGCGCTTCGTCGGCTTGTGCCATGCGATATTTGGCTGCGCGCTTCACATCATTTTCGCTGGGAGTCGAATTGGTGGCGCTGCCGTAGCCTTCATCGAGCATCATTTTTTCGCAATAGTGCGCCCAACCTTCGATGAACGCGTAGCTGTCGAAGATTTTTTCCACCTTGCTTGCGAGCGATTCGTTCAGGTGCAGGAACTGTACATAATGGCCGGGGTAAGCTTCATGAATCGAGGTAATGTCCGAGGTGTAATAATTAAATGCGGTGAGCCATTCTTGCTTTTGTTTCTCCGGCCAGTCGTTCTCTGTAGGCGTGACGTAGTAATATGCCTCCGTCGCGCGCTTCTCGAATGGCCCTGGTGTATCCATTGATGCAAAAGACGTGGCGCGCTCATATTGCGGGGTCTCTTTCACCTTGGGGCGAACATCCGAAGGGATGCTGACCAAATGACGATTTACGACGTATTTGCGAATTTTATCCAAATCCTTGGAAACACCGGGTATGAGATTTTGCGGTGTTGGATGCTCGCTCTGGATTTGCCTGAAAACCTCGACTGGCGACTTGCTCGGATCGATTTTTTGGGCGGCGTCGGCGAACGCTTCCTGTTCGGCTTTTAATTGTGCCATCCCAATCTCCAGAATTTTCTGTGGCGGAAGATCAACCAGCTCGGTCTGAGCAAGCAGGTGCCTGAATTTTTCCTCGCCTAGAGCGAAATTGACCGATGCCTTCGAGAGTTTCTCTCGTTCCAGCCATGTCGCGTAATCATTGACCGCATGTGCTGCTTTGCGATTGGCGTTCTCGAATGCGATGCGAACCTGTTCGTCTTTTACTCCGGCAACTGCGGGTGGCAGACTTTTCTTTAAAAAATCGGACGCCCCCTTCGCCATCTCAATTGCCAGTTCGACGTACGGCTTGGGAAGGACCTCGTCCAGATTGGTTCGTGCCGCGATGAGGATATTTGGGATTTGTGATTCGATCGCAGTCAGGCTGCGAACGCGATCTTCCAGTGGCGCAAAATTCCTTTGCACATAGACGTTCAAATCGGCTGCGCGTGTGTAGACCATCGGATTTCGTTCGAAGGTCGCCATGTCCTGCATCTCAAAGAGCTCCTTTTTCACCGCCGCCTGCAGGATACGCAGATCGATCGATTGTCGCGGACTCAATTTAGTTGGTTCGAACTTGGCGAGGCGGTCATCGAACCGGCGCAACCGGGAAAGCTCAGCGTCCAGTGCGAGGCGGGTGTGATCGAAGATTTTGCCGTCGTATTCGTGAAGGCCGAGGGCGGTTCCCTCCAATGGGCGGACGGCGAGATACCCTTTGATGTATTCATCGGCCACCGCTTCGTACTCAGCATCGGCGATTTGCCTAGCAGCGCTGTTCGCACCAGCCAGACAAAGCGCGGTTACAAAAAGAGCAACCGCAACAACTTTCGCCCCACAATCCGATTTCATGCAGGGCGCAAAGGTAGGCGACGCTTTGCGCGTTGCCAAAAATTTCCAATGAGCGATGATGGAGTCGTTTTCAATTTACGTCGCAAAATGAGACGCTCCATTGTCCTGCCGTTGTTGGCTTGTGTGACGCTGCTTGGCATTCTTTCTGGCGTAGGCGCGCAAGAAGCGCAGTCAGGGAAGAACGAAAACGATAACGGCTACGCGCAAATTTCCCTTTTCGCAAAAGCTATTGAATTAATCCGGCAGGATTACGTAGATGGCAATAAGACGAGTTATCACGATCTGGTAACGGCAGCACTGAAAGGGATGCTCTCATCGCTCGATCCGCACAGCCAGTTCATGGACCCGAACGATTTCCGCGACATGCAGGAGGATACGCGCAGCCGTTTTAACGGCCTCGGCATTGAGGTTGCGATGAAAAACGGTTTGCCGACGGTGGTGACGGCCATCGAGGACACGCCTGCGGCAAAGGCTGGCATTCTCGCAGGAGATCAGATTTTGAAAATAAACGGCGCTTCGACGGAGAGAATGGATCTCCAGGATGCCATTAATTTTCTGCGCGGGCCAGCCGGTCGCAAGGTCACTCTCACCCTGTTACGACCTTCCACTAAGGAGATCAAAGACTACGCTCTTGAGCGCGCGGAAATTAAGATCCAGAGCGTCAAGGGAGTGAAGTTGCTCGAGCCCGAGCTGGCTGGCCCGTTCAAGATCGCCTATATCCGGCTGATTCAGTTCAGTGAGCCAACGACTGAGGAATTGTCCAAAGCGCTCGACGAATTGCAAAGGCAGGGCATGCAGGCGCTAATTCTTGATCTCCGAAATAATCCCGGCGGTTTATTAAACAGCGCTGTGGACGTATGCGCTGAGTTCCTGCCGTCCAATACAAAGGTGGTCTCGACGCAGGGTCGGGTCGCTTCTCAACAGCACGATTACTCGACTTCCGGTGCAAAAAAAGCGCGCCCTAATTTTCCGATGGCGCTCCTCATCAACGAAGGGAGCGCAAGTGGCGCGGAGATTGTTGCCGGGGCGTTGAAGGACTTGCATCGTGCCATCCTCGTCGGCGAAACCACGTTTGGAAAGGGTTCCGTCCAGAACGTGATGCAGTTGCCGGACGGTTCCGCGGTGCGTTTTACCACGGCAAAATATTACACGCCGAGTAAACAGGTCATTCAGGGAAACGGCGTGACGCCGAATATCCGCGTGGTAATGACTCCCGAGCAGGAACGCGCGCTCTTTGCGTTGCGTAATACGGAGAATGTGAAACCCGAGGACGAGAAAAACCTTATCAAAGCAAAAGATCTGCAGATGTTGCGGGCGATCGACACGCTCAAAGGCGTCATGATTTACGTGCAGCGGAACGCCCCAAAGGCGGAAGCGGTAAAGAAATAGACGCGCAGTTCCGCTCTTGTCATTCAGAGCGGAGTCGAGGAATCTCTTACTGTTTTTTGATTCGCAGAGATTGTTAGATCGAGAGATGTCTCGACTTCGCTCGACATGACAGTATTGGCCCTTGAAACCTCCTGTGATGAAACTGCGGTCGCGATTTTGCGCGGCAGCAACGGCGATTCCGCCGCGGAGTTGCTCGCGAGCGAAGTCGCCTCGCAAATCGCCGCGCACGAAAAATACGGTGGGATCGTGCCTGAGATCGCATCGCGCAATCATCTTGTTTATGCTCCGCGATTGCTCGAACGGGCGACCCGCGACGCGAAGATCGACATGTCGCAAATCGATGCATTTGCAGCCACCAGCGGACCTGGTCTGGCGAGCTCGCTGATGATCGGTGCTTCAATTGCCAAAGGTTTGGCAATCGGTTTTAACAAACCTTACCTCGCTATCAACCACCTCGAAGGACACCTGCTCTCGCCTTTTTTCGGAGACGGCGAGGTGAGACGCAATGTTTCCCTCGTCGTGAGCGGGGGACATACGATGTCGATCTTCGTTCGGGGCCTGGCAGATTATCAATTAATCGGGCGCACAGTCGATGATGCTGCCGGGGAGGCATTCGATAAAGTCGCTAAAATGCTCGGGCTTGGTTATCCGGGCGGTCCTGAGATTGAAAACCACGCGAGTGGCGGCGATGCGGCGCGATTCGACCTCCCGCGTAGCATGCTCGACTCCGACAATTTCAGTTTCAGCGGATTGAAAACTGCGGTGCGATATTTGTTGCCAAAGCTGCACGGCGACTTTCTCGCTGATCTTTGTGCGTCGTTTCAGCAGGCGGTTGTCGATGTGCTGGTGCGCAAAACGATTGCTGCAGCGAAAAAATACGGCGTTGATCTTGTGACGATGAGCGGCGGGGTGAGCTGTAATCAGGAACTACGGCGGCAATTGGCTGATGCCTGCGGCCGCGAAGGACTTGAATTTAAAAGTGCCGAGCCGTGGTTGTGCACTGATAACGCCGCGATGATAGCGTTTGCGGCGCTTCTCCGATTGCAAGCGGGATTTGAAGCGAAAGTGACCGAGGAGATCGACCCGAATCTGGCACTCACGTAAAGTGGCATCGGCTTCTAGCCAATGTTTACGGCCTGGAAGGCAATGCCACGTCAGTACTCGCGTTCGAGCAGATAATTCGCCAGCGCATGCAGCGGTTCGGCAGCGTCGCTGCTGAAGACCGACAGAGCATTGTGCGCCTGGCGCGTGAGGCGTTTAGCTTCAGCGCGTGATTTCTCCAGACCAATCACCGCCGGATACGTCGCTTTCTTTGCAGCGATATCTTTGCCGGCGCTTTTCCCTAAAATCTCCGACGTTTGCGTTACATCGAGGATATCGTCGATCACCTGAAAAGCCAGGCCGAGACCGCGCCCAAATTGTGTGACGGCTCGGAGTTTTTTTGGATCTGCATTGGCGCTCATTGCACCTAACCGTACTGAAGTCGTCAATATGGCGGCTGTTTTTTTTTCGTGGATATAACGCAACTGATCGCGTTTAACGTCCCGGCCTTCAGCCTCGAGGTCGGCGACCTGACCGGCAATCAATTTTTGACTTCCTGCCGCGACTGCGACCTCTCGTAGCAAGATCGACATGTCGTAGCGCGGTGCCGGCTTTGCGCTGGAAACAATTTCAAACGCGATCGTCAATAGCGCATCTCCGGCCAGGATCGCGATGCCGTCGCCAAAAACTTTGTGGCACGTGGGACGGCCGCGCCGGAAATCATCATTGTCCATGCTCGGCAGATCATCGTGCACGAGCGAATAGGTGTGAATGCATTCGAGCGCGCAGGCGAGGGGAAGCGCGTTGCTGATTTTTCCGCCACAAGCTTCGGCTGCTGCAAGACAGAGAATCGGTCGCAATCGTTTGCCTCCGGCGAAAAGGCTATAGCGCATCGCTCGGTGAAGTGTCGTTGGTTTCGTTTTCGGCTTCGGCAAATAACGATCCAGCGCGCGGTCGATCTCCTTTTGGCGAGATCGGAGATACGCTTTCAAATTCATGGACGCCGCGCTGGGATTCGAGCGCTAATACTCGATACCAAAATCGAACATCTAATATCCAGCACCGAAAATATCACTACAGATTTTCGGCTGCCTCGGTTGTGGCGGCTGGCTTTGTGCGCATAGCCAGGAACGCGCCAAGGAGCAAAATGGCGGCGCTCCATATTTGAGCGTGAGTGAGACGTTCGCCGTAAATCCAGGCTGACAGTGCCATTGCGCCGGCGGGACAGAGAAGCTGGAGCGACTGCGCGAGGGCCACGCCGATCTCTCGGATTGCGACGTAATAGAGGACGTGCGCCAGTGTAATGCAGCTGACGGCGGAAATGATCAGAATGAAATTCACTTGAGTTCCTGCGTGGAGCGGAGTGCCAATTTTTCCAAACGCAAATGTGAGCGGAAGCAACAACGCCGAAGTGATGAAACTGACGATTCCGAAACTGCGGATCGACCCAAGCCGCGCCGATGGGCGTTTAATCAGAACACCGTAAAGTGCCCAGCAAAATGTGGCGGTGAATGCAATAAATAAGCCAGGAATCGCGATATGCCCTGATTTCCATCCCGGTTGAAACCAAACAACTCCGAATGCGCCGATCAATCCCAGGCCGGTGCCCAATTGAAACTGCCATTGACGGATGACGTGGCGCTCTTCAGGGAAAAAGACCAGCGCAAGCAGCGCTGTGAAAATCACCGAGGCACGTGTGAAGATGGTGTAAACGCCCGGGCCCACGTAGAAGAGGGCCATCACTTGTGTAACCTGATGGACAACGTTAGGCAGGCAAGGCAGGATGCAAATCGTTACAGCGCGCCAGTGGATGGACAGTCCACGGTGCCGCATCCCGTAAATCAGCAGAGGCGCGATTGAAACGCATGCCACCAGATAGCGATAGAAATTCTGCGCCCATGGATCGTAATAACGGTTGAGGTAGTACTGGAACAGCGATGGCGTGGACCAGATGAGAATGGTTGCGAAGACCGCGGCGTAGCCTTCCGAGGTGCTGGTGCGGCTGCGCATACCGACAATCTCCCGGCTGGAATCCAGTTGGTTCATCGCTATTCTTTTTCTGATGTGTTAATTTGCTGGCCTACGAGCGAGAAATCGCTCAAAAAGTGGGTTGGAAGGAGAACACAACTATTATGATTACCAGTCGAATCACAACGTTTCTGATTGCCGTCGGCTTGTTCGGCATGGCTAGCTTTGCGCCAGCCAAGGAGAAAGCGGCAGCCAAAGAGAAAGCGACTGGAGGCGGGACGAGCGAGTACGCCAAGGGCGTCCAATTGTTCGACAGCGGGCAGTACGAGCAGGCGGTCACGGAGTTTACCAAGGCCATCTTGGCAAACGATAAGCAGCCCGCATTCCATGACAGTCGTGGGTTTGCCTATTTCGCGCTCGAGCGATTTCAAGAAGCAGCTGCTGATTTTTCCAAAGCCATTGAGCTGTCGCCGAAAGATGAACGCGCCTACATCGGACGGGCCCAAGTTGCACTAAAGCAAAAAGATTACCAGCAAGCGCTGGCTGACACTCAGAAGGCGCTGGAGATCAAGCCCGATGAGGTCGCTGCTGTAAAGTTCCGCGGCTACGCCGAGATCGGGCTCAGCCAGTGGGACAAGGCGGTCGCGGATTTCGCAACCGTTATCCAAAAACAGCCGGACGATCTGCAGAATTACGATCGGCGCGCATTAGCATATCGGGGTTTGAAAAACTTCGACGCGGCTATTGCCGATTATACAGATATACTGGAGAAAAAGCCGAACGATGCGGAGACTCTGACCAAGCGCGGTTACACTTATAGCCTGATGGGGCAATACGAGAAGGCAATCGAAGATTACCAAGCTGAGTTGAAGCTCAATCCGCAAGACAATGATACTTTTCAGCGCTTGCAGTTTGCCCAGGGGCGACTGGCCGCAAAGAATGCGCCACCTCCAACAGCAACCCTCACGCCGACTCCCGAAAAACCGGGGCTGATCGCGCAGATCAATCCGCTGTATATCGGGATCGCCATCGTCGGGCTGATTGTGATTGCTGTAATCGTGCGTCTGATCACACGAGGGAAGGTAGAGCCTAAAAGCCACCGAATCCGCTAGGGTAGTGACATCGCGTCGCGATGGCGGGGCGGCGCGGGGGGTTGCGGTTCTATCGACGAAGAAATTCCTTTGACACAGCGATGCGCGCAGTTAGCTTGCGGACGCTTTTTGCTGGAACGAGGTGGTCCCATGGTCGTTCAAATTGCAAATTTGACGCGGCTTTGGGACTTTTGAATCTCAGGCAGAGGGCGAAACCGGTTTGCCGTTTGGCTCTGCCGGAGAACGGGGAGCACGAGATAAATGACGAGCGGCCCATGTAGCTCAGTTGGCAGAGCACGTCCTTGGTAAGGACGAGGTCACCGGTTCAATCCCGGTCATGGGCTCCAGAACAAGCTCGGGACTGGCAGTGGAATAATTGAAGAAAAAGGAGACAGTTTAATTAAACAGGAGAATTGAAATGGCTAAGGAAGCATTCAAACGCGATAAGCCGCATGTGAACGTTGGCACGATCGGTCACGTGGACCACGGCAAAACCACCCTCACCGCGGCGATGACCATGGTGCTGGCAAAAAAGGGCATGGCCGAAGTGCGTGCTTACGAATCGATTGACAACGCGCCCGAGGAAAAAGAACGCGGCATTACGATTAACACTGCCCACGTCGAGTACTCGAGCGAGAAACGCCACTACGCGCACGTCGATTGCCCCGGTCACGCCGATTATATCAAGAACATGATCACTGGCGCAGCCCAAATGGACGGTGCCATCCTGGTCGTCTCGGCCGCGGACGGACCGATGCCTCAAACCCGCGAACATATCCTGCTCGCGCGGCAGGTCGGTGTGCCCTCCATTGTTGTCTTTCTCAACAAGACCGATATGGTCGACGACCCCGAGTTGCTCGATCTGGTTGAGATGGAGGTGCGCGATCTTCTTACGCAGTATGAATTTCCCGGAGACAAAATCCCTATTGTCAAAGGCAGTGCTCTTAAGGCGCTCAATGGCGATCCAGAGGCGGAGAAGCAGGTAATTGCCCTTGTGGAGGCAATTGACGATTACATCCCTGTGCCTGAACGCCCCGTCGATCAGCCGTTTTTGATGCCGATCGAGGATGTGTTCAATATCGAAGGCCGCGGCACCGTCGCCACTGGTCGTGTCGAACGCGGCGTTCTGAAGAAGATGGGAGAAGTTGAACTAGTCGGAGTTCGACCGACTCAGAAGACGGTCGCGACTGATATCGAAATGTTCCGCAAGCTTCTCGACGAAGCGCGCGCGGGCGATAACGTGGGCGTTTTGCTGCGTGGTTTGAAGAAGGAGGACGTCGAGCGCGGCCAGGTCATCGCCAAGCCCGGGTCGATTACGCCGCACAAAAAGTTCAAGGCGGAGGTCTATGTTCTGAGCAAGGAGGAGGGCGGACGGCACACGCCGTTTTTCTCAAATTATCGGCCGCAATTTTATTTCCGCACCACGGATGTGACCGGCACGGTTAAGTTGCCCGAAGGCGTGGAAATGGTGATGCCTGGCGACAACGTCTCCATTGAAGTCGAGTTGATTACGCCGATCGCGATGGAGAAGACGATTCGCTTCGCCATTCGTGAAGGGGGCAAAACTGTCGGCGCAGGTCGCGTTAGCGAGATTCTGGATTAATATTCTTCCTCTGCCTCTTCCTCTCACTCGGCTCAGTTGAGCGGGGCTCGGGAAGAGGAGATTAAGAGGAAGCGGAAAATTAAACTTACGCCAGTAGCTCAATTGGTAGAGTAGCGGTCTCCAAAACCGTCGGTTGGGGGTTCGAGTCCCTCCTGGCGTGTTGAAACAGCCTCGAACGCCGAACGCCCAACGTCGAACTCTGAACTTCGAACTTGGCAGTAGATAACTTGGGCGTTGGACGTTAAGCGTTGGATGTTCGATGTTTTGATTTAGATGATTTCGAAGGTAAAAAACTTTCTTAGTGAAGTGAGGGTCGAGCTCCAGAAAGCTTCCTGGCCTTGGGACCTAAAGGAAAGAGGTTTCCGTCGCTACAAAGAGCTGTCGGACTCGACGGTCGTGGTCGTGATCGCAATGGTATTGCTGGGCGGTTTTGTCTCATTCTTCGATTTCGTGCTCGTGAACTTTGTCCACTTCTTTACGCGGTTGCACTGATTTATGGCTCAAACACTTACAGGCAGAGATCAATGGTATGTCGTGCATGTGCTTTCCGGTCAGGAAAACAAGGTGCGCGAGAACATTTTGAAACGCGTCAAGACCGAGGAAATGGGCGACTTGATCTACGAAGTGCTCGTCCCGACCGAGCGCGTCTCGGAAATCAAGAAAGGCAAGAAAAGCGAGACTACTCGCAAATTTTTCCCTGGATACCTCATCATCAACATGCATTTGCTCGACGAAAACAATCAGCTTGTCGGCCGCACCTGGTATTTCATTCGCGACACGCCCGGAGTAATCGGTTTTGCCGGCACCAAAGACAAGCCCATCCCAATGCGACAATCGGAAGTGGATAGCATGCTGGCGCAAATGAAGGAGCGCGAAGAAAAGGTGAAACCGAAAGTCACCTTCGAGGTGGGCGAATCGGTGAAAGTGGCCGACGGCCCGTTCCAGAATCAGACCGGGATCGTCGAAGAAATCGATCCCGAGCGCGGCAAATTGCGCGTGTCCGTCACAATCTTTGGCCGCGCCACTCCGGTCGAACTTGAATACTGGCAGGTCGAACGCGGATAAGATCGACAATCACTCAACTCTCAGCTAACAACTCTCAACTGTTCAGATGGCTAAAGAAAAAGTTGCCGAAATAAAACTGCAAATCCCGGCGGGACAGGCGAATCCTGCGCCGCCCGTGGGCACCGCGCTCGGACCGCGCGGAGTCAACATCATGGCGTTCTGCAAAGAGTTTAACGCCGCTACTCAGAAGCAAGCCGGCGACGTTCTCCCGGTCGTCATCACGGTTTACAAAGACAAATCGTTCACGTTTATTACAAAGAGCCCGCCAGCCGCCGTGTTGTTAAAGAAAGCGGCCAACATCGCCGCAGGTTCCAAAGAGCCGAACAAAACGAAAGTCGGCAAAGTCACGCGCAAGCAAGTCATGGACATCGTGAACACCAAGCGCAAGGACCTCAACGCGCGCGATGACGGAGCCGCCTTCCGTATAATTGCCGGAACGGCCCGCCAAATGGGCCTCGAGATCGTCGATTAAAGATCGACATCGACCGCGGATTACGCGGATTCGACGGATTGGGGAGCGCACGCGCTTCGGCAGATCAACTTTGTTCTCGGCAGGGTGTTAGCTTGGGAATCCAGCGTTCCTTAGAAACCTTCTTAAGCAAGCAGTTGATCGCTCCGCGTTAGTGCTACGAAAAAACAGACCATCATCTGATGTGAGAAAGAGGTTTAGGTATGCTGTGCTGACAAGGTCGACGATTTTTTTCGCCAATTCCAGCAGGCCGGCAACTTGCTGCCACTGAAGATTTGGTATCGGGTTCGAAGACAGTATCTCGTTGTGAGCGATGACCTTATCACGTCGGAATTTCAAAGCGTTCCATGCTCGCCAAATATTCACGCTGTCTACAGCCTTGCTCAAAGCTAGCCTACTCTGGCACCAAATAATGAGGCGACCGGTAGTTGCGGAATCAGGTAAATCATCGAGTTCCTCCACGCTGATTCCTGCTCGGGTCAATCGATCCCGCAATGCTGGTGATTTAGCAACCTTTAGTCTACCCGCCGATTTCTTCACTGCCGCGACCAGTACGCGGATGCTTCGCGTCGGATATTTTGGATATGGATGGTCATACAGTTTTGCGACTGCGAGAAGATAATCTCGTGCGAGCGCATCTTGGATTGGCGCAAAGCACGGTCAGAAACCACATCGATTAATTTGTCCGGCATGCTGACCGATCTCCCGAAGGAGCGCATACGCTTGATCTGCGCGCAAGATGTCAAAAAGAACTCCATCAACTTGGGTCTTAATCGGCTCCGTAATCCTCATACGCCTCCTCACGGCCGGGATGTTTGCGAGGCAAGTGCTGATTCCTGTTCCCACCTCCGCACTTTCAGCAAAAGAAGGGCCAATCACGAGTCGTGTTAATGGGCCGGCATTTCGGCCCAAGAGATTACGTGTTTTTCTACCAAATAAGTTTAATCAATATCACTAAAACAAGGGAAACGAAGCCAAACGCTAGAAAAAGACAGCCCTGTTTTGCTACTCCCCGTTTGGCCCGACGGCGCTTAACGGCGTCCGGAAAGCTGGCCGTATATTTTCGAATAGAAGAGCTCAGGCTGTTGCATGTCCCAATTGGGCGAAGCGTTATCGAGGACTGCGAGAAGATCGTCGACTTGCTTCAGCGTTGGCACCTTCAAAAATTGCCCGTAGCCAACATGCAGCCGATCTATAACGTCCAAGTAGTCGGCTAGATCTTCAAGGTCATCGCTATCGAGCGCTGCTTCGGAAAACGTTCCCTTCCAGAATTTCGTCCGAAGCGAGCGTCGGTATTGTAATTCCTGCTTGGCTTCATTGAAGTCGATCAAATGACGTTCAATCTCGACCTTGGACGATTCAATATTCTCTGAAGTGGGAACGATCTGCTGCTCCAAGTCGAGCCGTTCGACTTCATCATCGTTCTTTCCAAGTCGGCGCTGTAGCTCTTCTAGTTTGCGCCGATCGTGTGCGAGGTCGTTTGTTTTCTCCTCGTACGTTCGCTTTAAGTCGGTCAAGTCGCGTTCCGCGGCGAGAACGTCTTGCTTCAAATAATACGAAGGGAATGCCTCTCGCTCGCGTCGTTGTCTCTCAACCTCGGCTGCTCTGAATTGGGCTTGCCGTTCTCTCGCAGCAGGATCATCGAGGCAATGCTCGATCATTTCAGCAGCTTGGACTTTGGTTGGTGGAGTTGACGGCGTGACGCCAAAGCTCTTCAAATAGTCCAATTGTCGCGGCGTTGCTGGCTGATTAGCCAAGATGGAACTCACGTCTGCCTTGGACAGAAACTCATCGTAGTGAACACCCATTTCATCGAGCATTCGTCTTTGTCGACTTGTTGCGAGGAATTTCTTACAGAAAGAGAGACGTCCGACCCGTTCCCAATCTTTCATCCCTTCTTCGAAGTAATAATCCGCCGTGCGCACAGCTCCGCTTTCTAACTTCTCGACTAGCTCATCCTCGGTGAATGGACCGAGATTCTCTTTCCCGTTCCAAATGAAGATCTGACGAATGTTGTTAACCACGGATCAGCAATTCTTAATTCTGCGGCTCAAGTCTGCCAAGATATTCCCAGCGCTGGAATGCGATCGGGACGCTGCTGCCGAGGCAAATATCTTCAGGCTGTTTGACTATTCGGTGTGTCAGGGGTTCTTTCCCGCACGTTCGCAACGCGGTTGCATAAAGTAGGCCAGTTGCCAATGATCGCTTCCAATTCATCGCCCGCCTGAATCGGGCCGACACCCGAGGGCGTTCCGGTCAGGATGACATCCCCCGGCAGTAACGTTAGCGATTCGTGTTGCCGCGCCTCGCCGTTTTGTCGCAACTCCATCGGCAGATCGCTCACATCGACATCTGCATAAACGAAGGGACCGACCGGCGTGTAAGTGTCGAACGATTTGCACCGGCCAAATTGCTTTTCCTCTTTTTGCAGATCGCGATCTGTGATATCGAGGCCGATTGTGTAGCCGAAGACGTGATCGAGCGCATCATTCACGATTACGTTTTTCGCCCGAGCGCCGATCACCACCGCGAGCTCCACTTCGAAATCGGTCCGATGCTCGGGAAAGGCGATCTCGATCGTACCCTGATGCGCCAAGAGCGAACTAGGCGCCTTAAACCAAATCAACGGCGCTCCCAATTCAGTTCGTTTCATCTCGGCGATGTGATCGGAGTAATTCAGTCCGACTGCGATTAATTTTGAGGGCGCAACCGGGAGATCGACATGCAAATCTGCGAGTTTGCGGACATCGCCAGTCGGTTCGATCTCGACCCAGCACGGTTTTGCGAGCACGTGCACGTCGTTGCCGCGCACTTCGCCGTAGAAGAAACTGTCGCCCAATCTGAACCCACCAAACGTCCGCATGAGCGAAATTGTAGGGCAACTGCTCCGGTTGCCGAATGAAATCTCGGCAGCGAGTGCCTGCCAACAGCGCTGCAGAGTTATCGCGTCACGTTGCTGGGGCAGATTCACGGGAGTAACATGCAGCTATGCCAAAAAGCATACTGATGCTGACGTTGATTCTCATCGCTGGCTTTAAAACATGTAATGGCACGAAGCCAAATGCGTTAGCGAAATCCAGCACCACCATGAATAAGCCCACGACCTCTACCCAAACGTTGGCGGAAAAGCCCACCTTCGCTTCGGACATCAGGCCGATACTCCAGTCCCGCTGCCAGCCTTGTCATTTTCAAGGCGGCCAGATGTATGAGAAGCTGCCATTCGATAAACCGGAAACAGTTACTAAGCTGGGCACAAAGTTGTTCACGCGCATCAAGAACGAGGACGAACAACGCGTCATCAGGGAGTTCCTCTCGAAACAGTCTGAGAGTGCTGAGCCCTAGCGAACGCCGCGCGACGTGAACTCACCGAAGGTCTTCATCGCGTGTCATTCCGAAACAAGTGACGCGACCTCGCGATCGAAGCTTAGAATACGCAAGTTAGCGAGTGTGATCTATGAGCCCGGGTGAAGTTCCTCGCTCCGCTCGGAATGACCATTGCACTATTTCAGCACGACCCCCACAAAGTCGCGCACCGGTTTCTGCTCGGGAATCGAAAACGCGCTGCCATTCTCGCGTGTGACCCAAAATGCGCTCGATGAGCCGCCATCGAGATTCAAAGCGCGTTGAATTTTCAACCCATTGACCAACGGCGTTGTGGCAAGAATCATTCCCAACTCCGCGAGCGAGATTTCCGAGCAGACTCCCACCAATGCGCGATCATTGGCTGCGGTTGCGGCAAAGGTCCGACGTGCAGAGTTTGAATCATCCAACCCACGGACGCGTTCATAATGATCTACAAGGAAAGGCCCGCATTGAACCGCAGCATTCACTTTTTCTTGCCGTGAAAATTCGCGGACGCGGAAGATTTGCACGCCGCGTGGTGATGCGCCGAGCACGCCGGTGATCAGTCGAGCGCGTTTCAAGGGCGTAAGTAGTTCGCCGTCGCTGATCAACAAGCCAATTGGCGCAAAGTCGGCGTCAAAATATCCGCCGTTGACACCGGCAAGACATTTCTGGCGTACCATCGTCTCAGACAAAGTCTCGCCCCTTTGATTGTCGATTACATGCAACGTGCAAGATTTAGCGGAAAAAATTGCAAGATCGACAACCGCGTGCTCCTGTCGAGCACTATCATCCAAAACGACGTGGCGATGTAGAACGCCGGCCCGTCCGGGCTCCGAGTCTGTGGTGCGAATCGACCACTCCGCGCGCGCCGTGACCGCGACGGAAAGAAGAAAAAGCGCAGCCCTAAGCTTTGCCACCGTACCTGGTCAGCAACGCTTGAAAATCGGGTTCGTTCCGTAAAGGATCCCAAATCGGACTCACTTTCAGCATCTGCACTGTTACAGAGCTCGGCCGGTTCAAAAGTCCGTCGAGGATTTCAATTGCACGACTGTTGTTTCCAAGAATGGCATGCACTTCAGCTACGCCAGCGGTGACCTCCGGGCCACCAAAGGCGTCCTTGCTTTCGGGCTGTAGTTCGGTTGCCCGTTGTGCCTCCGTCAGGGCGGCATCTTTTTCGCCGAGGTAGGCCAGCACTTTTGCAAGCTGAATGTGCGCATCCGCAGCGTCCGGGCTTCGATTCAGCTGCTCCTCGGCAGCGCTCTTCGCCTTAAGGAAGGCTGCTCGCGCGCCATTATCGTCGTGCAAAGATTTTCGGGCAAAGCCAATGAGATAGTACTTGCTGCACAAGCCGCCCGAAATCCCGGAGAGCTGATCATCCGCCACGCTTTCTGCTGCTTGCAATCCTTCGTTGTACCTACGTTCCAACAAAAACACATTCGCCCGCCCAGCAATTGTCTTGATTTTCTGCTCTTTGGTCATCGGGACCGATTTCACGGCCTCGAATGCTTTCTCGGCGATGCTGAAGTCGCCCCTCGCGGCGATTGCGAGTTTGGACTTAACCTCCAGCGGTTCTAAGGCTGTCGGGTCAACGGCGAGGGCGCGGTCGATGGTTTTATCAGCCGTTTCGTAATTTCGCAACATCGCGTAATTGAAACTGAGATTTTGCAACGACCACATGTCCTTGGGATTTAAGCTCACTGCTTTCTCGAGACTAGCTGTCGATTCCGGCCATTTTCCCTGCCGGCGCTGGATTGCGCCGATGGCGAGATAAACCTCTGATTCGTTAGGCAAACCGCGCTGCGCGATTTCAAATTCCTTCAATGCTGCGGCAAAATCATTATCGCCGTAATAATACGAGAATCCCAGGGCTAGATGCGCTTCGGGAAGTTCAGGTTGCAATTGAAGCGCCCGGTTGGCCAGCGTACGCGCTTTCTGCCTTCGCTCGACCGTGCGTTCGTTGTTATGCAAGATCCAACTTTCCAGTTGCGAGTAGCGCGCCATGGCAAGGGCGAAGTTCGGGTCGAGTTCGATTGCCCGCTCGAAGAGTTGCTCGCCTTGTTTGAGTTTCTCGAAATCCTCAAAGGCGCAGGAAAGATTGTGCCCTTGGACAAAAGCAAGGTAAGCCTCGCCATTTTCAGTTGGCTTGCGCGTCATCTGCGCTTTTTCGCTGGGTGATAATTTTGCCCGCAGTTCATTCGCGATTTTTTGTGAGAGATCGGTTTGAATTGCGAACACATCGGTCAAATCGCGGTCGTAATCTTCCGCCCACATGTGTTCGTCGTTCGCGGTGTTAATCAACTGGACGTTCACACGCACGCGATTGCCGACGCGGCGAACGCTTCCTTCCAAAATCGTAGAGACGCCCAGCGTCTTGCCGATTTCACGAACGTTCGATGCTTTTCCTCGATATGGCATGACTGATGTGCGGGAAATTACTTTCAGGTCCCCGATTTTCGACAAATTCGTGAGCACGTCGTCCTGAATGCCGTCCGCAAAATAGGCGTTCTGTTTTTCGTCGCTCAGATTTTCAAATGGCAGGACCGCAATTGACTTGTCGATCTTGTGGGCGGCAACGCGCGGCAAGAGAAAGAATCCCGCGGCGGCGGAAACCGCCACGCCAGTTGCGACAAGCATGATTACGTTACGGCGGCGATGCGATCGTGGTGCTGCAATAGCGGGGGTTGGCCGAACGCCCTCCGCTGTGATGTCGTATGCCCAAGCAAGAATTAGCGCAATTGGAAAACCGAGGAGCAATAGGACGATTACGAGGCGAAGCGCCCAGTTTGGTAATTCCCACGCCGGAAATGCAGCAGAGGCTAGCTGAATAATGCCGCCCGCAGCGATCACATAGGCCGCGGCCACGCGATAAACTTTTCGCCGCTTCACTTCCTCCAAGAAGCCGTTCATCGCTACAGATTTCGGTTGGTCGGGATTATAGTTCAACGGCAAACGTTAGACACAAAGACGCCGCTCCTCGTTCACTTCACACCTGTCGCGAATATAGTTTGAAAATGTGGGCTTTGCTCTTCACGCGAAACAACGCTGACCTCGATCTCTCGAAAACCTCCTTTTTCCAGAAACTGATGCAGCTGCACTTCGCTGAATCCGAGCCAGTGGTCTGCGTACAATTCGCGGGCCCGTTCAAACCGATGGCTCAAAAGATCGAGAATCACTAATCGCCCACCGCGTTTCAAAATGCGACGGGCTGCAGCGATGGCTCGCTCGGGATGAATGGCGTGATGCAAAGCCTGACTGAGGATCGCAAGATCGATACTGTTTTTCGCGATCGGCAGATCTTCGATATCGCCCAGCCGGTACTCGAGGTTTTTGAATCCATGTTTCTTTGCCAGTTGGGCACCGAACTCGACCATTTTTGGCGAACTATCGATGGCAATAACTTTGCGCGCTTTCTTTGCCAGCAACTGCGAAAGTGTCCCCTCGCCTGCGCCAAGATCAGCGACGGTCAATGGTGGAAGCAGAGTAATGAGCGTATGTGCTAGCGCTTTCCACGATCGGCCCGGCACATAGCTTCGGCCAAACTTCCCGGCCAGCTCGTCGAAATACTTCCGCGCTTTGTCCTGACGTTTGTGCAGAACGAGCTTAAGACTCGTGCGATCGCGAGACGTCTCGGGCAATTCGCGCGCTAGCAGCCGGGTTATTTCCGCTACGCGTTCCCGCTGCGAATTGCGCCCATGATGGTTTGCGCCGTAATAGACATTTTTCCCAACCCGGCGGTCGGTCACCGCCCCGGCGCGCTTCAACTGCGCGAGATGACTGGAGATACGCGACTGACCCATGCCCAGAATTTCCTGCAGCTCGGCGACGGAAAGCTCTTCCTGTTCGAGGAGAAGCAACAGGCGCAAACGGGTTGGGTCCGCCAGTAATCGGAGCAAATTTATAGTTGACGCCATTCTGTCGCCCCACGATATATCGACGTATCATGATTGGTCAATATGATCTCAGCGTTGAAGCGTTAAATCGTTGAGTCAGTTGGCTAATTGAAAAAGTTTATCCGCTTTAACGTCAATCATGTCCCGCCGCTATATCTTTTCCTCCGAGTCCGTCACCGAAGGCCATCCCGATAAAGTCTGCGATACCATTAGTGATTACATTCTCGACGCCTGTCTCGAGCAAGATCCATTGAGCCGAGTTGCTTGCGAAACACTTGCCAAAGGCAACCTCGTTGTGCTCGCTGGGGAAATTACCAGCAACGCGAAATTTGATTTTGAAGAGCGCGTCCGCACTGGCATCCGCGACATCGGATATGTCAACGGCGACTGCATTTTTCACGCCGACACCTGCCGGGTGATCTGCGAAATGAGCGAACAATCCCGCGATATTAAGCAAGGAGTCGATAGCGTCGCCGCGGAGGGGAAAGGCACGGCAGAACAAGGCGCAGGCGATCAGGGGTTGATGTTCGGCTTTGCCTGCAACGAAACGCCGGAGCTGATGCCAGCGCCCATTTCTTTTGCCCACAAGCTCGGGCGGGAGCTAACGCGGTTGCGTAAATCGGGCGAGATCCCGTGGCTGCGTCCCGACGGCAAGACGCAGGTCTCCATCGAATACGATGGCTATAAACCGGTGCGCGCCACAACGGTGGTCGTTTCTTCGCAGCACACCGAGGATGTTAAGCAAAAAGAAGTCCGCGAGACGCTGACGGAACTTCTCATCAAAAAAGTAATGCCGTCCGAATGGCTCGATGAGAAGACAACTTTCCTGATCAATCCAACGGGACGGTTCGTGATCGGCGGCCCGGAAGGCGACGCTGGAATAACCGGGCGCAAGATCATCTGCGATACCTATGGCGGAATGGGCCGGCACGGCGGTGGAGCGTTTTCGGGAAAAGACCCTAGCAAGGTGGATCGCAGCGCAGCCTACATGGGGCGCTGGATCGCTAAGAACGTTGTCGCATCAGGTCTGGCGGAGCGGTGCGAAGTTCAGTTTGCTTACGCCATTGGTCACCCCGAGCCGGTAAGCGTGAGTGTCGATACGTTCTGCACCGGGAAAGTGGACGAGGAAAAATTGGAGCGCGCCATCTGGGAAGTTTTCAATTTCAAACCTGCCGAGATCATCAAGCAGCTGAATCTGCTTCGCCCGATCTATCGGAAGACAACCAACTACGGTCATTTTGGGCGTGTTGACGATGTTGATGCGCTGACGTGGGAACGCACGGACAAAGCGGACGAGCTGAAAAAGGCAGCCAGTTAGGCATCCGCAGATTTACGCAGATTGAAAATGCAGAAGAATCCACAGAGTCACGCGGTCATCGGTGCCGCAATGGAAGTGCATCGCGAACTCGGCTTCGGATTTCTCGAAGCCGTATATCAATGCGCACTGGCACTGGAATTCCAAGAACGACAGATATCATTTGGCGCTGAGGTCCCGCTGCCCGTTCGCTACAAAGGCAACCTGCTCACATGTGGTTACCGAGCCGACTTCATTTGCTACGAAGAACTGCTCGTAGAAACGAAAGCGATCGCCGAACTCACACGCGCAGATGATGCACAGCTGATCAACGAGGTAAAAGCCACCGGTTTTCAGCGCGGCTTGCTGCTGAATTTCGGCGCATCAAGCCTACAATTTAAAGGGCTCGTTCTCACCTCCTCTGGGAATCCGCGTAAATCTGCGAAATCTGCGGATGACCTCGAACCAATCGCATTATGAAAACATCGACAATCGAAGACACGAAAACGGATTATAAGATCGCCGACATCTCGTTGGCGGATTTCGGAAGAAAAGAAATCTCCATCGCGGAAAAGGAGATGCCGGGTCTGATGGCAATCCGCGAAAGATACGCGGCACAGAAACCGCTCGCAGGCGTGCGCATCACTGGCTCGCTGCACATGACGATCCAAACAGCGGTTTTGATTGAAACGCTTTCCGATCTCGGCGCAAGCGTGCGCTGGGCGAGCTGCAACATTTTCTCAACGCAAGATCATGCTGCGGCTGCGGTCGCGCAGAGCGGCGTGTCTGTGTTCGCGTGGAAAGGCGAATCGCTCGAAGATTACTGGTGGTGCACTTACCGGGCGATTTCACACCCGGACGGCAAAGGGCCGCAACTGGTAGTCGATGATGGCGGCGACGCCACTTTGCTCATTCACAAAGGCTACGAGCTCGAAGAAGGCAGCGATTGGGCAAAAACAAAATCGGCGAACAAGGAAGAACAGGTCATCAAAGATTTGCTGCTCGAAATTCATCGTGAAAATCCGTATCGCTGGCATGAGATCGTGAAGGATTGGCGCGGCGTTTCGGAAGAAACTACGACCGGCGTGCATCGGCTTTATAAAATGCATCAGGAGAACCGGCTCCTTGTACCTGCGATTAACGTCAACGATTCTGTCACGAAATCGAAGTTCGATAATCTTTACGGCTGTCGGCATTCGTTGGTCGATGGATTAAATCGCGCGCTGGACGTGATGCTTTCCGGCAAGGTCGCCGTCATTTGCGGTTACGGCGACGTCGGCAAAGGGTGCGCGCAATCATTGCGCGGCCAAGGCGCGCGTGTGGTCGTTACTGAGATCGACCCGATCAACGCGTTGCAGGCGGCAATGGAAGGCTACGAGGTCACGACTGTCGAAGAGACACTGGGCCGCGGCGACATTTATATTACTGCCAGCGGCAACGTCGACGTCATCACGCTCGAACACATGCAGCAGATGAAAGATCAGGCGATCGTCGCCAACATCGGCCATTTCGACCACGAAATTCAGGTCGATGCGCTCAACGCAGCCAAAGGCGTGAAAAAAACCAACATCAAACCGCAGGTGGACAAGTACACGTTCCCGGATGGACACGAAATTTTCCTGCTCGCCGAGGGCCGCCTGGTAAACCTCGGTTGCGCCACTGGTCACCCGAGCTTCGTCATGTCCAACTCATTTTCCAACCAGGTTCTTGCGCAGTTGGATCTCTGGGAAAATCGCGACACGTATAAAGTCGGCGTTTACGTTTTGCCGAAGAAGCTCGACGAAGAAGTCGCGCGCCTGAACCTGGAAAAAATCGGCGTCAAACTCACGAAGCTTTCTGAAAAACAAGCCGATTACCTCGGCGTGCCAATCGACGGCCCGTTTAAATCTGAGCATTATCGCTACTGATTCGGCGTGGAGAGCGATTCGGTGACGTGCAGACGAGTTACTCTTAACTCACCGATTTCGAGACGTTTGATTCTCGCGCGCCCAACTACTAGTCGGCCAATCGCGACCAGCCCAAGCGTCACCGCGCCAATAGCGATCGCGCCAGCGGCGATGGCGCCGATAGATTGCGCGCCCACTGCGAGCGCGCGAACCGCAACCGGCCCGAACTTTTTCGGCGCTTCTTCAAGTTCGTCTGATTTCATGCGCTTTTGGACAGTGAATCTTTGGCGCCCATTCTATCAGATCAATGCCACACTTGTCACTTCGGCATAGCTGCATCCCAACTTCCTCGAACAATTTTACTCATAAGTTACTCCTTCGCGGTTGCGGAGGGGTAATAAAAAATAGCGGCGTCAGTGCGTAAAGAACGAACGCAAGGTGCATATTGAAGAACGTCGCGGCGACACCGAGCAGATACGAAGCCACGCCGACGAAAGATTTGCGCGTGAGATGGGGCACGACCGTGTCTGCCATCTCGGGCTTAATTAAGTTTCGCAGGATGTACGACTGCAGCGCAATGAAGAGCAGCGTGTTCACGGCCATGACGACGCCGAACAAGCTCACCGCCAGCGCGTTCGTGGGATACTCGCCCATCAACGCTGTTGGAAAGGGGATGAACGACTGGCCCATGAGGAAGATTGAGTTCAGCCAAATCATTCCGTACGTGGCATGCCGCGCGAACGTGAGCAGGTGATGATGATTCAGCCAAAATTTGCAGACGATTATGAAACTGATCAGCCAGCTCAGAAATTTTGGTAACAGATCGATAAGCTGGTGACCAAGCTCGCTGGTGCTGTTGCGCTCGTGCAGAATCGGGACTTTGAGCTCGAGCACGAGTAGCGTCACGACAATCGCGAACACGCCGTCGCTGAACGCTTCGATTCGGCTAAGACCGAGTTCTCCTTGCGTAAAACGCTTCAACAAATCCATGTCGTCACCGCTCCTCCGCGTGAAAGCGATGCAGCATGCGATGCACAAACGGCGCCAGCAGCACCGATACAATGCCGATAAACGCAAGACCTGAAAACAATGCGTAACACGACGCGAAAATTTTTGCCGCGTCAGTCGGCAGTGGATCGACTGGACCCATCCCAGCGAGAATCATTGACGCATTTAAGAGCGAATCGACCCAGCTCAAATGTGCGAGGAAATGATAACCGAGAACGCCGATCCCAAGTCCAAACAGCAAAACTCCAAGCGCTACCAGACCGTGACGCCCAACGCGTTTGCGAAATTCAGCCCGGCTGAGAAGAGGATGCTTTCGGCGCTCGTACATTGTGCGGCAGAATTTCGCTAGTGTTTAATGTCCCATATCGAGCATGGCGATCTTGCGCGCCAAATAAGCTGAGAAATAACCGGCATAACGTTTTTGCAAAGCCCGCCGTTGCCAGTCCTTGCCGGTAAGAATTTTCCGGCAATTGGGCGCGCCGCATTGGCATTCCACGGAATAGTCGTCGTCATCAGTCGTCGCCCAATCGTGCGTGAGTTCTTCGCCAGCGCGGATATTGCGCATGGCCACGAATGTGATCTCGCCGCGCATCCCGAGATTCGGATCGCACGAGTGATTCGAATACAACATCGACAGCTCGCGCTCTTGGTCGTTTACCGGCGCGACGAATAAATCATCGTCGATCTGAATTTCCACCGGCCCAAGCCGCGGCGTGATTTTTTCGCGCAAAGTTTTTCGATCAACAATATGCCCGCCTTTGACCGCGACGATTTCGTCCTTGGCAATGTCCGTCGTGGCAAACAGCCCGCGGCCGTGGATTTTACTCTCGCGGACTTCCGTCTTGGGCGAGCGATAAGAGAGCGGAAGCATCGCGGAAGATAGCTAAGGTGGAACGTGTTGTCCTCAACGCGTTGACAGAACGCACGGCTTCTCCGCCTGATATTCGCGATCGGCGTTCGCCGCGACGAACGCCTTCATTTGCTTCGGCGGTTGACACAATCGCCGCTACAACGTTGCGTTCATGCTCCGCTTGCAATGAAATCACGCCCGGCTGCCATCGCATTCATCTTCATCACGGTCATGCTCGACATGCTGGCGCTGGGACTAATCGCGCCGGTGTTGCCGAAACTGATCCTAAATTTCCTTAGCGGCAACACGACCAGCGCGGCGAACTGGCTTGGAATTTTCGGCACCGTTTTCGCGCTGATGCAATTTTTCTTTTCGCCAGTGCTGGGTGTTTTGTCCGATAAATTTGGCCGGCGCCCGGTTATCCTGCTGTCTAACCTCGGGCTTGGCCTCGACTACATCGTCATGGCGCTCTCGCCTACGATTGGTTGGCTCTTTCTCGGCCGGATTATCTCAGGAATCACTGCTTCCAGTATTCCAACGGCGATGGCTTATATCGCTGACGTCGTTCCGAAAGAAAAACGTGCCAGCGCATTTGGCATGATCGGCGTGGCTTTCGGTCTCGGTTTTATTCTCGGACCGGGAATTGGCGGGCCGCTCGGGGACATCAGCCCGCGCCTGCCGTTCTGGGTTGCCGCTGGATTTAGCCTGGTCAACTGGCTTTACGGTTACTTGTTTGTGCCGGAATCGTTGCGAAAGGAACATCGCAAAGAAGTCACATTGCGCCGCGCGAATCCGATCGGCTTTTACCGTTACGAGTGGAGCCAAACCATGATTGGCGCTTCACTCGCGGTCGTGGGCATTTTTACCGCAGCCATTTCTGGCGGACTCACGGGGCGAATCGTTGGATGGCTCGGTGAGCGGCGCACACTTTACATCGGCCAGTTTTTCGGCGGCGTAGGGATGGTCATAGCCGGTCTCGCAAGAACCGGTGCGCTTTATGTTGTTTCGATCCCCATAATTTCGATGTGGAACATTTCCTTCCCAGCAGCGCAGGGAATGATGACCCACCGTGTGAGCGAGCGGGAGCAGGGCGAATTGCAGGGCGCGATCCAGAGTCTCCGCTCAATCGCGTTCGTCATTGGGCCGTTCCTCTTCTCGGGAATTTTCGCCTGGTTCATCAACCCGAAGCACTCGTTTCATATTCCCGGCGCGCCGTATTATCTGGCAGCTGTGTTGTTGTTTACTGCGATGCTACTAGCGACGCGCGTAGAACAACCGCAATTCGGCCAGCCGAGTGAGAAACCAGTCGAACCAAGCGAAGCCGTGCCGCCGGGCGGAATTGCTTCGGGTGCTGTTGCGCCGCTTGTCGATCCGCCTGAAGAAAATGTTTGAGTTGTTGACTATGGTTCGACTAACTACAGCTGTAATGAAAGCGAGCATTCGCTGCGCAGGAGTTGCGCTTGCAATTTGTTCCTGGATTGCGATCTCGAATCATTGCGCCTTCGCTGCGATAGCTACAAAAACCGATTCGGCGCAAGCCGCCTGCCCGTTTCATTCCAAACCGGCAAAGCAAAAACAGCAAGCCGCTCAGGTGCAATGCTGCAAAATTCTGCGAGCCGTTGTTCTTGCACAATCAAAAACTTGGGCGCGCGACGACGCTAAATTTTTGGATGTCGATGTTCGGCCTCACGGGTTCGCGCTCATCGCGCTTCAACGCAACGCGCAGGCGGCATTGCCCCTGGATACAGGACCGCCCGACGCGCATTCATTCGCTGAACTAATTCTGCAGCGGAGCCTTCTCGCTCACGCTCCGCCTTCGTCGGCCTAACGAGTCCGCGATCAGCGATCTCGAATGTTCTGCTGTAGCGGCAGGCGTGCCGCCTGTATTTGCACAAATCGCCGCAGCCGACACGGCTTCCACTACAGAAACATACCAGCAGCATGCAGCAGAAACGGATTTTTATTCTAATCAGCGCAATTGTGCTCGCGATTAGCACCAGCGCGAAGGTAGGGGCGATTGACCTCAATCGCCCGCATGGCGAGCACGAGCATGAGCAGGAGAAAGAGAAGAAGCAGAAATATACCTGCCCGATGCATCCCGAAGTTGTGATGGATCATCCCGGCAATTGCCCGAAATGCGGAATGAAATTGGTCCTCAAAAAAAAGGCGACTAACGCAAAAGCCAAAAACGACGCGCGCGAGTCGCGCGACATGCAAAAGATGCACGCTAATCACGAAATGCATCAGCAGCATCACGGCGATGGAGTGATGCCGCATGAATCACATCAAATGCACTCTATGCAGGGGCACGAACCACACGACATGTCACATATGCAGATGTCGATGCGATCCTCCGTGGATATTGCGGATCCAATGAGCCGCGAAGGCTCAGGCACAAGCTGGCTGCCTGATTCATCTCCGATGTACGGCAAAATGTTCATGTTCGGTAATGACATGCTGATGCTGCATGGCGCGATTTTCCCGCGCTACACGTACGTCAGCACGCAGCGTGGGGACGATCGGATCGATGCGCCGAATTGGATCATGGGAATGTATTCGCATCCGCTAGGCGACAGCGCTCAACTCGGCGGGCGCTTAATGATGAGCTTAGATCCGCTGACAGAGGGCGGTCGCGGTTATCCGCTCTTATTTCAAAGCGGCGAATCGTGGCACGACCAACCATTGCACGACCGGCAACATCCGCACGATTTGTTCGATGAATTGTCGATTAGTTATTCGCAGAAGTTCGAAGACAGTCTGAGCGCGTATTTGTATTTTGGTTATCCAGGCGAACCGGCGCTCGGACCGCCCACTTTCATGCACCGCCCATCGGCGATGGACGATCCGGATGCACCGCTCGGTCATCACTGGCAGGATTCAACGCACGTCACCTTCGGTGTCGCCACGGGCGGGATTGTTTGGCGCAACCTGAAAGTCGAAGGCAGCGTTTTCACCGGCCGTGAGCCGGACGAAGACCGATACGATTTTGATCGGCCGCGCTTCGATTCTTTCAGTGGCCGTATTTCCTGGAACCCGACGCAAAACCTGGCGCTGCAATTTTCCCACGGTTACATCAAAAGCCCTGAAGCGCTCGAGCCAGACCTGAAACGGCATCGCACCACTGCGTCCGCCATTTATAACCTCCCGCTTGGAAACGATAGCAATTGGTCGAACAGTTTTGTTTGGGGCCAAAACCACGATACGGGCGAAGGGAAAACGCAATCGTTCCTGGTCGAGTCAAATTATCAGCGCGGACGCGACACCGTTTACGCGCGTTGGGAGCGCGTGGAGAAATCCGGTCACGAACTGGTTCTCGATCCACCGGATGAATCGCGCATCTTTCCAGTGAGCGGATACACGATCGGATACGTGCGCGATTTGTCGCATGGCAACGGCCTCGACATCGGACTCGGCACGCAATTCACGATCAACGATCGCCCCGATCGTCTCGATCGCTACTATGGAGACGATCTCGGTTACGCCTTTGAATTTTTCCTGCGCATTCGTCCCTCGTTGCACGGTCATGGTGTACATGAGCACCCCGAGCACGCTGTCGCCGGAATGGAAAAATAAGCGGCGCTCAACTTTATCGGAGAATGCTCGCTAGCGCCGGCATTTTGTTATCCCGAGCGAAGTCGAGTTACGTGGCTGTCGTAAAGTTGGACATCTCCGCTTCGCAAACAAAAAGCCGCCACGCGGTAAAGTGTGGCGGCTGATTGCCAAATACAGCTGCTTGTTAGGTCAGAGCTTTACTGATTGTTGAGGACCATTTGCGGCGCAGGTTTGCTCACTGCGAGCTGTGCGCTCACCTTTTGGATTTGTGATGCTTGCTCTTTCAGGCTTGCAGTGAGGGTTTTAATTTCTTTCTGCTGCTCCACAGCCGTCGCTTCCAATTTCTCTACCTTTCGGTGTACTTTGAGAAACTCGTTTAGCAACATCGCGTTCACCGCTTCGTAGCGCACGGTGTAGATCTCGCCGTTGCCGTCGCGATCCACCAGAGCGGGGTTCACTTTTGCCACTTGCTCGGCCACAAGACCGAACTGCGCGGTGCCTTTGGGATCAACCTCTTTCTTGTAGCGGAAGCTGACCGGTTTGAGCGCGAGGATCGCTTCGCTGGCTTTGTCGATGGGCTTGATCTCCGCCTTGAAACGCTCCGAGGAGGGTGCCACGCCAAGTTGACCGTTGGCGTTCACCTTAACCGCTGCGCCTGCAACTGCTGTTCCACTAATGCCAGCGATAAAGGTTCTTGTCTGGTCTCCGCTCGTGCCGATGCGGATAGTGTTGGCCTCGCCAGCAACACCTGCGTTGCCGATGTCGATATTGAAGTCGCCCGTGGTGAGATTGAAGCCGGCGCTATTGCCCAAGGCGATGTTGCTCCCGCCAGTGGTGTTGCTATAGAGCGCAAAAGCACCGTTGGCCGTGTTTTCATCGCCCTTGTTGCTAAAGAGCGCTTGCCAACCGGTGGCGGTGTTTTGGGAGCCGGTTGTGCCGTTACCCATCGCTGCACGACCGGTAGCAGTGTTGCCTTCGCCGTCCGTGTTGGAAAGGAGCGCTGCACCACCGGTGGCCGTGTTGTGGTTGCCGGTTGTATGGTTAGCGAGCGCGTTACGACCAGTGGCCGTGTTGAAGGAGCCCTCCGTCTCGCTATGGAGCGCGTTAAAACCAAGGGCCGTGTTGCCGAGGCCGGTTG
>WNGK01003206.1_pt1 | contig 32439 bp, 31 predicted proteins | sample 5400601 | NCBI WGS metagenome assembly WNGK01 (sample SAMN13153376, study PRJNA577476) | soil metagenome | isolation source: 60 cm soil or saprolite under Garry oak tree replicate 1 | place: USA:California | collected 2016-06-15 | reverse complement strand
TCGGCAACCTCGTGGCGGAGCCGCTGTCCAAGGGCGAGGTGAAGGCCAAGACGGCCTTTCTCGTGTACCGCTCGCACCTGGAAACGGATCACCAGCTCCTGGCCGGGAGCCGCGAAGACGTGCTGCGCCGGGTGAACGGCGCGTGGAAGATCTCCAAGCGCACCATCCTCCTCGACGCCAACGTGCTCCTGGACAAGAACCTCAGCATCTTTCTTTAGCCGCCGTCTTCGAACCGCCCCCTCACCCTACCCTCTCCCCCGGTGGGGGAGAGGGATGAGTTCAGGCTCACCCCGCTGCGCTCTTCCTTCTGGTCCCCGTCCCCCGCGACGATCTCCCCCACGGCGCGCTCTCTTCCCATCCCTCTCCCCCATTGGGGGAGAGGGCAGGGTGAGGGGAGCACGTGCTCGTGCAAGCTCAGTAGCCCTTGAGGAACGACAGGACGTGGGCCGTGTGCGATGCTCACCTCGAAGGCGACCATGCGGTCGTAGCGCCCGTGAATCAGGAGCACGGGCGCCTGGATGGCGGCCAGCTCCGGCGTGTAGTCGTGGGGCACACTCACTGACTGCTTGCGCGCCTCGTCGAACGCGGGTGACCAGGTGTGGGCCCGGTGGATGTAGTCCACCAGCTCGTCGGTGACCAGCGCCTCGTCGTCGATGTGCACGCGCAGGTACCGGCGAATGTTCTCGCGCGTGGGATCGGCGAGGGCCTCGCGCGTGGCCCGGCTGCCCTCCGAGGGCCGATTGGCCATCAGATAGCGGTCGCCGCCGGTGCCGATGTGCGAGCCGCCCATCACGAACTTGCTGACCCGGTCCGGGTACGTCATGGCCACGACCATGGACGATTGCCCGCCCTGCGAGTTGCCGACGAAGTGCGCTCGCGGGATGCCCAGCGCGTCCAGGAGGGCGACGGCGGTCCGAGCCTGCACGGCGTGGACCCCCTCCTTGTAGACGATCGGCCCCGTCTTGCTGAAGTTGGGCAGGTCCATGAGGATGCACCGGAAGTGCTGCGAGAGCGCGCCCACGACCTTGTGAAAGGTGATCCACGCGGTCGTGCCCGGGCCGTAGGAGTGCAGGAAGAGCACCGGGTCTCCGGCGCCGATGTCGTGGTAGTGCACGGTCATGCCGCCGGCCTGGGCGGTCCTGCTCGTCTCTGACTCCGTGAGTCCGTTCGACGTGATGAACGCCATCTATCTCTCCTTGTCAGGCGAGGCGGAGCCGCGCGCGGAAGGCGGAGTCTCGGCGAGACCGAGGTAGGCGGCCCTGATGCGCGGGTCGGCCGCCAGCGCGCGGGCGGGGCCGCTGACCACGACGCGCCCCGTCTCGAGAACATAAGCGCGCGAGGCGAGGGCGAGCGCGCGGTGGGCGTTCTGCTCGACGAGGAGCACGGTCACGCCCTCGGCGTTGATGCGCCCGATGACGCCGAAGATCTCCCGGGTGAGACGCGGGGCGAGGCCGAGCGACGGCTCGTCGAGGAGAAGCAGGCGCGGCCGGATCATGAGGGCGCGCGCGATCGCGAGCATCTGCTGCTCGCCGCCCGACAGGGTGCCCGCGGGCTGGCGCGCGCGCTCGCGGAGAATGGGAAAGAGCGAGAACGCGCGCTCGGTTGCCTCGACGATGTCCGCGCGCGGCACCGTGTGGCCACCCACGAGCAGGTTCTCGTGCACGGTGAACTGAGGGAAGATCTCGCGCCCCTCGGGCACGTGCCCGACGCCGGCGGCGACGATGGCGTCGGGCGCGGCGCGGGTGATGTCACGGCCGTCGAACACGATCCGGCCCGTGTGGGAACGCACGAGGCCGGAGATCGTTCGCAGCGTGGTGCTCTTGCCGCTGCCGTTGGCGCCGAGGAGCGTCACGATCTCGCCGGAGCCGATCGTGAGCGACACGCCCTCCAGCGCGCGGCGCTTGCCATAGGCGACCGACACCGTGTCGAGCGCGAGGAGGTCACTCATCGCCGCCCAGGTAGGCCTCGACCACGGCGGGATCGCGGCTGACCTCCGCGGGCGTGCCCTCGGCGAGCTTGCGCCCGTGCTGGAGGACGGCGACGCGGTCGGAGACCCCCATCACCAGCTCCATGTTGTGCTCGACGAGCAGGATGGTGAGCTGATCGACGTCCCGAAGGCTCCGGATCAGCTGCATCAGCTCCTGCGTCTCCGTGGGGTTGAGCCCGCCCGCCGGCTCGTCGAGCAGGAGCAAACGGGGGGCGAGGGCGAGGGCCCGCGCCAGCTCGAGGCGCTTCTGGAGCCCGAGCGGGAGCCCCGCCGCGTCGCGCTCGGCGGCCTCCGCGAGCCCTACCCGGGCGAGAAGCGTGTGCGCCCGCGCGCGCGCCCACGCCTCCTCCTGACGGACCTTCGGCAGCCCGAGGGCGGCCGCGATCACGCTGCCGCGGAGGCGCGGGTGCTCGCCGATGAGCACATTGTCGAGCGCGGAGAGCCCGCGGAAAACCTCCGTGTTTTGAAACGTCCGCGCGACCCCGAGACGCGCCACCGCGTGGGGAGCGCGGGCCAGCAGGTCGTGCCCGTCGAAGCGCACGCGCCCCGCCAGGGGGCGGTAGAGCCCGGTCACGATGTTGAAGACGGTCGTCTTGCCCGCCCCGTTGGGCCCGATGAGCGCGAAGATCTCCCCCGCTCCGACAGCGAGGTCGACGTCACTCAGCGCGGCGAGGCCGCCGAAGCGAATCGACAGCCCCGCCACGTCGAGCAGCGCGGCGGACGGCGTCACGGGTCGGACTTGATCCAGTCCGAGAGCGGCTTGAAGTGCCCCTTCTCCACGCGCACCCAGAACCCCTGCTTCTGCGTGTCGTGGTCGGGCCCGATCGTCATGGGCGGCACGATGCCAGTGTCGAAGCTCTTGAGCGTCTCGAGAGCGGTGATGAGCCCGTCGCGCGTGAGATTCCGGCCCGCTCGCTTGGCGCCCTCCGCGAAGAGCATGCCCGCCAGGTACCCGGCGAGCGAGTAGCGATTGGGCTCGTTCTTGGGGAAGTATTTCTGCATCTGCTCCCGGTACAGCTTCACGCCGGGCGCGTCGGAGCGGACGGGATCGGGCAAGGTGGAGAGCCCCTCGACCCCCTCGGAGGCATCCGCGGCGAGGGCGAGGTAGGTCTCGTCGGTGAGCGGTCCCGTCGAGACCATCAGCGTGTCGCTCCAGCCGATCTTCTGCCGCTCCTTGAGGGCCTGCGCGGCCGGGCCCGGAGTCAGGACGAGGAAGGTCACCTCGGGCTTGGCGGCCTGGAGCTTGGCGATCTGGGCGCTCACGTCGGTGACGCCGCGCTTCACGGGCTCGGTCGCCACCAGCTTGAGCCCGTGGCGGGCGAGGTCCTGCTCGAAGGCTCCGAGGAACGACTTGCCGTACTCGTCGTCCTGGTAGAGGGCGCCGAAGCGCTTGAACTTCCGCGGGCCGGCCAGATGGTCGATCATCATGCGCGACTGTCGGTCGCTCAGCACGAGGCCGCTGAAGACGTACTTCCGGTTGCGCGTCTCCGTCGAGCTCTGGAACGGGAAGAGCAGCGGTACCTTGTTCTGCTCGATGTAGCCGAGCGTCGCTACCACGGGCGGGGAGCCCTGGGGCGCGATCACCGCGAAGATCCCGTCCTGCTCCACGAGCTTCTTGGTGTTGGCCACGGCGTCCTGGGGGCGATAGGCGTCGTCGTAGTAGATCGTGCGTACCTTGCGGCCGTGGATGCCGCCCGCCTCGTTGAGGACCTTGAAGTACAGGTCGACCCCGAACCTGGTGAGCTGGGTGCCCGTGAAGGCCAGCGGCCCGGAGAACGAGTTCGACGAGCCGAGCAGGATCTCGGTGTCCGCCACGCCTTGCTCGGCGGCGACGGGTGTCGCCCCCAATGCGACGAGGGCCAAGCAGAGGACCGCCCATCTCTGTCTCATGACTTCCTCCTTGTCATCGCGGCCAGGCCGCCGGGCATGAACAGCATGCAGATGATCATGATCGCGCCGAAGATCAGCGGCCGGAAGGCCTGGAACCCGGCCAGCGAGTCGTTGAGCACGGTGACGATGGCCGCCCCCGCCACGGAGCCGAGGACGGATCCGAGCCCGCCCAGGATGATCATCACCAGGAAATCGACGGAGAGGAACACGTCGAAGGCATCGGGAGAGAGAAAGCCCACCACGAAGGCGAAGAGCCCTCCCGCCACGCCCGTGTAGAACGCCGAGAGCACGAAGGCGATGGTCTTGTAGGCGGCGGCGTTGATGCCGCTCGCCTGCGCAGCGATCTCGCTCGTGCGGATGGCGAGGAAGGCGCGGCCCGTCCGCGTGGCCGCCACGTTGAGGGCGGCCAGGATCATGGCCGCGGCCACCGCCACGGCCAGGTAGTAGCGCGCGGCATCGGTGGCGAGGGTCCATGGCCCGAGACGCGCCAGGGGCACGCGCAAGCCGTCGTTCCCGCGCGTCAGCCAGTCGAGGTTGGTGATCGCCTCCGTCACCACGAAGCCGAAGGCCAGCGTGGCCATGGCCAGGTAGAGACCCTCGAGCCGGAGGCACGGGATGCCGAGGGCCAGGCCGACGAGCGCGGTGGCGAGACCGGCGACGAGCAGCGTGAGCGGCACGGGCAGCGCGGGGACCTGCAGGGTGACGAGCGCCGCCACGTAGGCGCCGATGGCGAGAAAGCCCGCGTGACCGAACGAGAGCTGGTTCGTGTAGCCCGAGAGCAGGTTGAGGCCGATGGCCACGACGGCATTGACGGCGACCAGCGTGCCCAGGAACACGAGGTACTTCGGCGCCACCAGGGGCCAGCCCAGCGCGGCCACGGCCGCGAGCCCCAGCGCGGTCCGACGCACTAGACCTTCCTCCGCTCGACACGGCCGAAGAGGCCGCGAGGGCGCGCGAGGAGGATGGCGATCATGACGAGGAAAGGGACGGAGTAGCGGATGCCCGTGGGCAGGTAGAGGGGCGCCAGGTTCTCGATGACCCCGAGGAGCATGCCCCCCACCACCGCGCCCGGCATCGAGCCAAAGCCCCCGAGCACGGCCGCCGTGAAGCCGTTGATGGCGATCAGTCCCATCTTGGTCGAGAGGAAGGTCACCGGCGCGAAGAGCACGCCCCCCACCGCCCCCACCACGGCCGCGAGCACCCACGCGCCGGAGTACACGCGCTCCACGCTGATGCCCATGAGCCGCGCCGCGTTCTGGTTCTGGGCGACCGCGCGCATGGCGCGCCCGAAGCGCGTGGCGCGGAACAGCATCACGAGGGCGAGCATCAGGACGAGGGAGGCGCCGATGATTCCCAGCGACACGGGCGCGATCTTGACCGGGCCGAAGCTCACGGGCCGATTCGAGAAGAGCGAGGGGAACGGCAGCTCGTCGTTGGTCCACACCATCCCCGCCCCCGCCCGCAGCATGAGCGAGAGCCCGAGCGTGATGATGAGAACATCCCAGTGCGTGGCCGAGACGGCGCGCCGGATGACGACCCGCTCCACGACGTACGCGAGCACGCCACCCGCCGCCACCCCGCAGGCGAAGGCGAGCAGCAGGGGAAGTCCGGCGGCGCGCTGCGCGGACCAGGCCACGAATGCCGAGACCATGAGCATCTCGCCCTGGGCGAAGTTGAGCGTGCGGGTGGCGTTGTAGACGATCACGAGGCTGAGGGCGACCAGCGCGTAGATACAACCGGTGGCGAGCCCGCTCACGACGACGTGCGCGAGGGCGGCCCCGGTCACGCCCGCGCTCCGAGCGCTCCGGCCGGTCCACGTGGGCCCGTTCTCGCGTCACTCGCCACGGGGACCTGCGCTCACGGCAGGAATACTGCTCTGGCGCGCGCACGCCTGTCAAGGCAACTGCGGGCTTGCGCACGACAACGCGTCCCTCAACCCGCTCTTTCCCTTGCGTGACGAGGAATCAAATGAATTCCTCTCCCTCGGAGAGGGAGAGGGTAGGGTGAGGGTAGCGTTGTCTAGCGAATAGTCCAGCGTCGTTCCACCGCCGCCCCTCACCCTGCCCTCTCCCCCGATGGGGGAGAGGGATATGGAAACGGGCCGGCTCTCTCACCCCCTCGTGAAAGGGATGTGGAAAGGCGGACCGGCTGGCTGCCCCGCCTCGCCTGTGGTATGCATGGGCGGCGTCGGCATCGCGCCCCACAGAACGATGCCGAGGGGAGGAGCGCGAGGAACATGATCGAGGGTCTCCGTGATTTTCTGAAGCGGCTCGAGGGCCGTGGCGAGCTGATCCGGATCCGGAAGGAAGTCGATCCGCGCTTCGAGGTGGCCGCCCTGATCCGCGACATCCAGCAGCGCCGGAACCAGCCCGTGCTGTTCGAGCGCGTGAAGGGCTCCACGCTGCCCATCGTCAGCAACACGTGCGGCAGCTACGCCAGCGTGTCGGCGGCGCTTGGTGTCGAGCCGCGCGATCTCTCGCGCATCTGGGCGGAGCGGCTCACCCATGCCGCGGCGCTGCCCTCGGCGGAGGCGGTACCGGGTCAGTACCAGCCCTCGAGCCTCGGACGGCTGCCCATCTGCACGCACTGCGAGAAGGACGCGGGCCCGTACATCACCGCGGGCATCGTGGCGGCGCGGGACCTCGAGACGGGGCTGACGAATCTCTCGTATCACCGCATGCAGGTGATCGGCGACCGGGAGCTGCGTCTCCGCCTGAGCCCCACCGGCCATCTCTTCGAGATGCAACAGCGCGCCGAGCGGCTGGGCAAGGCGTTGCCCATGGCCGTCCTCGTCGGGGTGGCGCCCACCGTGATGCTGGCGGCTGCCGCGCGGACCAACCCGGGGCTGACGGAGGTCGATCTCGCCGCCGCCCTTGCGGGTGAGCCGTTCCCCCTGGTGCGCTGCCCCACCCTCGATCTGGCCATTCCGGAGGCCGAGATCGTCATCGAGGGCGAGATGCTGGCGGGTGTCCGCCGCCCCGAGGGGCCCTTCGGGGAGTGGATGGACTACTACGTGCCCGTCATGGACAACCACGTGCTCGAGGTGCAGCACGTGTGGACGCGCCCCGACGCCATGTACTACGCGATCCACTCCGGCTCGGCCGAGGAGATCGTGCTCACCTCGCTGCCCATCAACGGCGACATCTACCAGGCCGTGAAGAAATGGGTGCCGTCGGTCATCAACGTGGCGTGCTGGCCCATGATCCAGTTCTGCGTGATCCAGATGGAGAAGCAGTACGAGGGCCAGCCGCGCAAGGCGCTGCTCGCCGCCTTCGGCGCCGAGCTCACCCGGATCCTGTTCGCGGTGGTCGTCGACCCCGACGTGGACATCTACGATCCGAGCGACGTCATCTGGGCCATGACCACGCGCTGCCGGCCGGACCGCGACACCTTCACCATTCCGGATGTGCCGTCCTTCGGGCGCGACCCGCACCAGGTCCACTGGGGTCGCCTGGGCATCGACGCCACGGCGCCGCTCCAGTGGCCCGCGGAGTTCGAGCGGAAGAAGGTGCCCGGCTCCGGCCAGATTCGATTCGAGGACTACCTATGATCAAGACCTTCGTGCTGTTCCTCGTCGCCCTCGTCACCGTGTTCACCGGCGCGGGTCCCGCCCGAGCGGCCGGCGATGAGGTGACGCTGGCCCTCGACTGGATCGTGAACGGGACGCACGCCGGCTACTTCGTGGCCCAGGACAAGGGCTACTACGCGGGCAACAACCTCGCGGTGACGATCGTGCGAGGCTACGGCTCCGGCGATACCATCAAGCGGCTCGCCTCCGGCCGGGCCACCTTCGCGGTGGCGGACATGGGCGCGCTCGTGGGCGCGCGGGCCAACGAGGACGTGCCCGTGAAGGCCATCGCCACCGTCTACGGCAAGGCCGCGCTGGGCATGCTCTACCTGCAGGAATCCGGCATCAAGGGGCCCAAGGACCTCGAGGGGCGCACGCTCGGAAGATCCGCGGCCGGGGCCACCGTGCTCATGCTGCCGGGATTTCTCAAGGCCAACGGGATCGATCGGCAGAAGATGAAGGAGGTCGTGATCGATGCCACGGCCTTCCTGCCCATGCTGCTCTCGCGCAAGGTCGACCTCGTCACCGAGCAGAGCATTCACCTGCCGCGCTTCCAGAAGGCGGCGGAGAAGCAGGGCCTTCACGTCGAGGCCATGCGCTTCTCCGATTTCGGGCTGGTCGCCTACGGCAACATGCTCATGACCACCGACGCCCTCATCAAGGACAAGCCCGATCTCGTCCGTCGCTTCACCCAGGCCACGGTGCGCGGGCTCGCCTACGCCTTCGAGAACCCGCAGGAGGCAGCGGCCATTCTCCAGAAGCTGCACCGCGAGGTCGATCCGGAGTTCAGCAAGGAGGAGCTGCTGGCCACGCGCGAGCTGGCGTGGAGCGACGAGGCCAAGGCCAACGGCCTCGGCGCGATCAGCCGCGAGAAGATGACCTCCACGCGCGACGTGGTCACCTCGGCGCTCTCGCTCAAGCGCGTGATCCCGGTGGAAGAGCTCTATACCGTGCAGTTCCTGCCCCCGCGTTGACCCTGGCCTGTCCCGTCCACGAGCCGGAGACGGCGTGCCGGCCCTGATCGGGCTCGAGGGCGTGACGAAGCGGTTCACGAGCCGGGCCGGCGACTCCGTGACCGCCGTCGAGGGCGTCAGCCTCGAGATCGAATCCGATCAGTTCGTGACCGTGGTCGGGGCGAGCGGATGCGGCAAGAGCACGCTGCTGAAGCTCATCGGCGCCCTCCTGCCGCCCACCGAGGGGCGCGTGCTCCGCGGCGGCCGGCCCGTGCAGGGGCCCTCGCGCGACGTCGGCATCGTCTTCCAGAGCCCCGTCCTGCTTCCGTGGCGGTCGGCGCTGGACAACGTGCTGTTCCCCATCGAGATCATGGGGTGGCCCGTCGGCAAGTACCGCGCCGAGGCCGATCGCCTCATCGAGCTGGTCGGCCTGCAGGGCTTCGAGCAGAGCCTGCCGCGCGAGCTGTCGGGGGGCATGCAGCAGCGCGTGTCGATCTGCCGCGCCCTCATCCACGATCCGCCGCTCCTGCTGATGGACGAGCCCTTCGGCGCCCTCGACGCCATGACCCGCGAGGAGCTCGGCCTGGAATTGCTGCGGGTGTGGAGCGAGCGCCGCAAGACCGTGGTGTTCGTGACCCACAGCATCGCGGAGGCGATCCTGCTCGCCGATCGGGTGGTGGTCATGACCCCGCGGCCCGGGCGCATCGTGACGACCGTGAGCATCACGCTGCCCCGGCCGCGCACGCTCGAGATGGAGTTCTCGGAGGAATTCAAGGGCTACGCCAAGCTGGTGCGTGACGCCATCGGGTCGACGAAGGGCGCGCGGCCGTGAAGCTGCTGACGGATTACGGGTTTCCCCTCGCCGTCATCGCCGGCCTCGTGGCGCTCTGGGAGGTGCTGTGCCGGATCGTGCGGATTCCCGTCTGGCTCCTTCCGGCGCCCAGCGCCATCGTGCGCGACACGTGGACCTGGGCCGACCGCATCCCGGGCCATCTCTGGGTGACCTTCTACGAGACCGTCGGCGGCTTCGCCGTCTCCGTCCTCGTGGGCGTGCCGCTGGCCATCGCCATCGTGTACTCGCCGCTCATGCGCCGCGTCCTCTATCCCATCCTGCTCGTGGTGCAGTCCGTGCCGAAGGTCGCGCTGGCGCCGCTGTTCCTGATCTGGATCGGCTACGGCCCGAAGTCCAACATCCTGATCGCCGCCATCGTGGCCTTCTTCCCGATGGTGGTGAACACGGCCGCCGGCCTCGAGTCCGTCGAGCCCGACCTGCTGCAGCTCACGCACGCGCTGCAGGCGAGCGCGCTGCGAGTCTTCTGGAAGGTGCGTCTGCCCTGGGCCCTCCCGCACATCTTCAGCGGGATGAAGGTGGCCATGAGCCTGGCCGTGATCGGCGCGGTCGTGGGCGAGTTCGTCGGCTCCGACCGCGGGCTCGGCTACCTGATCCTGACCGCCTCGAGCAACATGAACACCGCCATCGTCTTCGGCGTGATGGCGGTGCTGTCGGCGCTCGGGATGGTGGTGTTCTGGGCCGTGTGCCTGGCGGAGCGCCTCGCCTGCCCGTGGTACTTGCCGCCGGACGGAGGAGCGCCGTGAAGACGCTACGGTCGAGAAGCCCGCAAGCGCCGCCAGAGACGCTCGCGCGTGAGCGGCATCTCGGTCACCTCGACGCCCAGCGGGCGGAGCGCGTCTGCCACGGCGTTCGCGATGGCGGCCGGTGCCGGCAGGGTGCCGCCCTCGCCGGCGCCCTTGACGCCGAGCGGGTTGAGGGGCGAGGGCGTGACCACGTGGTGCACCTCGAGGCTGGGCACGTCCCCGGCGCGCGGCAGCGCGTACTCCATGAGCGTCCCCGTCATGAGCTGACCCGCGCCGTCGTAGAGAACTTCCTCGAGGAACGCGTTCCCGATGCCGTGGGCGATGCCGCCGTGCACCTGTCCCTCGACGATCATCGGGTTGATCACGGTGCCGCAGTCGTCCACGGCAACGTAGCGGAGAATCGTGATGAGCCCGGTCTCCGGATCGACCTCCACCACCGCGGCGTGAGCGCCGCTCGAGTACGTCGACTGCGCGACGGGGACGTAGGCCGTCGCCTCGAGGCCCGGATCCATCCCCGCCGGCATCGCGTAGCCCGGGCGCGGTGTTGAGGCAATCGTCGCGACCTCGGCAAGCGTGAGGCCGCGGCCCGGCGTCCCCCGAACGCCGATGCGGCCATCCTCGAGGACCAGGTCCTCCGGCGCGGCTTCGAGCTGGCTCGCCGCCACGGCAAGCGCCTTCGCCCGCACCTCGGCGGTAGCCTGCGCGGCCGACGTCCCCGCGAGCACGGCGACTCGACTCGCGAATGTGCCCACCCCGTACGGGATGCCCGCCGTATCGCCGGGCACCACCGTGACGCGTTCCAGCGGGAGCGAGAGCCCGTCGGCGACGATCTGCGCCAGGGTGGTCTCGTGCGATTGTCCCTGGCTCGAGGCGCCGGAGAACACGAAGACCTGGCCGGCCGGATCGACGCGCACGCGAATCCCTTCGTACGGCCCGAGTCCGGTGTCTTCGACGAAGAGCGCCAGCCCCATGCCGAGCCAGCGCCCTTCCGCGCGCCCCCGCTCTTGCCGCGCGCGCACGCCGTCCCAGCCCACGGCCGCGACGAGCCGCCGCAGGCATTCCGGATAGTTGCCGCTATCGTAGCGGCGCGGGCCGCCGTCGCGGGAGACGAGGCCCACGTCGTAGGGGAACTCGTCCGGCTGGATGAGATTGCGCTCTCGTATGGCCAGCCGATCGAGCCCGAGGCGCTCGGCGGCCAGGTCGAGCATCCGCTCCATCGCGAAGACGGCCTGCGGGCGGCCCGCCCCTCTCACGGGCGTCACCGGCACCTTGTTCGTGTAGACGGCGGTGAGGGCCACCTCGTAGTTCGGCACCCGATAGGGCCCGGGCACGCTGACCGAGGTGATGAGCGGCACGATGATGCCCCACGAGACGAAGGCGCCACAGTCGTGGACGAACGCGTCGCGCAGGGCTACGATCCGGCCTTCGCTCGTGAGCCCTAGCTCGACCTCGTGCCACTGGTCGCGCTCCTGCGTCACGGCAAGGAGATGCTCGCGGCGCGTCTCGATGAACCTCACCGGGCGATCGAGCGCGCGCGCGAGGAACGGCACGAGGATGTCCTCGGAATAGAGGATGCCCTTGGGACCGAACCCGCCGCCGATATCCTGCGTCACCACGCGCACCGCGTGCTCGGCGAGCCCGAGGAAGCGCGCGAGGAGGCGGCGCAGGATCTGGGGCGACTGCGTCGTCGACCACACCGTCATCTGGCCGAGCGGAGCGTCCCAGCGGGCGGAGATGCCGCGTGTCTCGAGGGCCATGCCGGCGCCGCGGTGCAGGGTGAACCGCTCGCGCACGATCACGTCGGCCCGGGCGAGGGCGCCCGCGGGATCGCCCACGCGCTGCGTGAAACGGGCCGCGACGTTTCCCTCTCGATGCACGCGAGGACCGCCCGGCTCGAGCGCGGCGGCGAGCGACGCGACGGCGGGGAGCGCATCGTACTCCACGCGGAGCGCGGCGAGCGCATCCTCCGCTTGCGCCGCGCTCTCGGCCACGACGAGGGCCACCGGTTGACCGACGTAGGAGACGATCTCCTGCGGCAGGATCTCCGAACACACGGGAGCAAGCAGGCTCGGATGAGGGACGAGGAGGGGGAGCCGCCCGAGCGCCGCCACGTCGGCGGGCACGAGCACGTGCGCGACCCCGGGGCATCGCCGCGCCGCCTCGGCATCGATCTTCACGACGCGCGCGTGGGCATGCAGGCTGCGGTGGACGGCGACGTGGAGCATCCCGGGGAGCGCCACGTCGGCAACGTACCGGCCGTGTCCCGTGATCAGCCTCGGGTCCTCGCGGCGGCGCACGCTCGCCCCGAAGAGCCGCTCGCTCACGAGGTCAGTGCCTCATATCTCTTCGCTTCGCGGCCCCGATCGCGACGCTCAGCTCGCTGCGGCGCACGACGACGTCGTCCCAGGATTCGCGGACATCGCATCCCTTGCCGCGGCCGGGACCTCACGCAGGAACGGCGTCTTCGCGAAGGCTGACTCGATGAGGGCCCGATTGGCGGCCTCGCTGTAGTCGACGAACGCAGCGCTCACATCACCCGCGCCTCCGGCGGTGACGTCGAGCATCTTGACGGGTGTGCCGCAGGAGAAGTCGAGCCCGGCCAGGGCGACTCGCCGGATCGGCCCTCTCGAAGGCGGCGACCGAGTCGGCGTAGGTCGAGTTGGCCAGCGCCCGGACCGGCATCGCCGCGCCCCGATGGACGACGAGCTTGCCGTCGAGGAACTCGATCGCGGCTGAATCGCCCGTGGCATCCGCGACGAGATAGTGGATCGTCACCCGGCTCATCGGCCGCACGCCCTCGGCGTCGGCCAGGACCTCCGTGACACTGGCGTGACGGTCCAGGTTGTACTGGATCCACTCGAGGATGCCGATCGCCGGGCGGCTGTCGGCGGGAGGGTACCTGGTCTCGTCGAGCCACATCTGGGAGACCATGAGACCTTTCTCGTTGATGCCGGTCATCGGGTTGTCACGACCGAACTGGTTGAAGGTCACGCTGCCGTACCTTGCGGTCCACGTCGCCCCCTGCCTCCGGAGTGCGCTCATCTTCTTCGTGTCTCGCTTGTTGACGAGGACCAGCCCTTCCGGTGGATGGAAGTCATAGTTGTAGGCGACGACCGTCTTCTCCTTTTCAAGGAGGCAGACGGTCGTACAGGACAGCACGGGCGTGGCGGCAATCACGGCGATTCCGAGGCTTGCCAGCATGAGGATGTAGCGTCTGGTCATGGGTACCTCGCTGGGGGCTACAGTCTGCCTACGCCGTCATGTTGTCAATCAGGGCAGGAGCGGGAAGCGGTGACTTCTTACCGCCACCGTCGGCGTCCCTACAGCTCGACCACCATCCCATCGTGAGCGCATTCCTCCGGGATGGTGGTCGTGTGCTGCAGCATTTCCTCGCTCATGTGCGTGAGGATCACGCGCTTGGCCCCGAAGTCCCGCAGGTGCTCGACGATCGCGGGATAGTTCAGGTGCCACCTGATCGGCTTCGCGTAGTAGTAGCATTCGGCGATGACGAGGTCTGCGCCCCGGCCCATCTGCGCCATGGCGTCCGTCCATTCGCCGTCACCCGTGTAGGCGATGACCTTGTCGCCCACTTCCACGCGAAGACACGTAGGATTGGTCTGCCACGTGTGCTTGGCCGCGTACGGGGTGACGCGCAGATTGCCGATCACGGTCCGCTCACCCACTTCCATCTCGACGTAATCGAGCGGGAACTTCGGCACCATCACCTCCGAGCCCGGGAAGAGCGCGCCAGCGATCGCGCCCATGCGGGAGCGCAGGTCGCGCGGCCCGGCGATGGTGAGCGGCCGGCTCCGCTTGGCTCCCAGCATGGCGTCCACGAGCAGGAACGGCACCCCGCCGCAGTGATCGCCGTGCAGGTGCGTGAGCAGGACGGCGTCGATGCTGTTGTGGTCGATCCCCTGCTGCTTCAGGGCGATCAATGACGACGTCCCGAAATCGATGGTGAAACGCATCCCGCCCCCATCGACCAGGATGCAGGTCTGAAAGCGGCCTCCGCTTCCGAACGAGTCTCCGGATCCCACGAACCGGATGCTGACGGGCATCGAACTCACCCCCTCTCTCCCCGGGCGAGCTGCCCGCGGAGCTCGACGGCGACCGCCACGTGGTCCGTGATGACGGCGTCGGCGCCGACGGTCAGCGCGACCCGGAGCTCGGCCGGGCGGTTGGGCGTGAAAACGTAGACGGGGCGGGACGTCTCGGCCGCCGCCACGAGCACAGCGGCGGACAGGGCGCGCATCGCCATGGCCAGGCCGGCGCCCGGAGGCAGCTCGCGCAGCTGCTTCACCTCCTCGTCCGTCGCGGGCGGGCGGCGGAACGTGAGAAGCGCGAGAGCGCCCGGCACGCGGGATGCCAAGTCGAGGGCGAAGGCGTGCTGGATCGAGACCGTCGCGTATCGGCGGCCGAGCGGCCGGACGATGTCCGCGACCCGGGCGGCGAATCCGGGAAAACGCTCCTCCCCGTGCTTGAAGTCGGCGACCAGCCGCACGCCCGCGGGCAAGGCGGCCACCACGTCCTCGAGGGTCGGGATGCGCTCACCCTCGAAGCCTGGCGCGAACCAGCGGCCGACGTCCAGCGCGCGCAGGTCGGCCAGATCGACCTCCCAGACCGCCGCGTCAATGCCCGCCGTGCGCGACAGGCGGTCGTCGTGGTGGACGACCGGGTGGCCGTCGCGGCTCGGCAGCACGTCCACCTCGACAGCGTCGGCACCCTCGCGCACGGCCGTGCGCAGCGCGGCCAGGGTATTCTCGGGCGCCACCCCGCTGCCGCATCGGTGGGCCACCACGAGCGGCCGCGACACTACTTCACCCCGGACGTGAGCGCCGTGGGCGACAGGTAGCGCTGGAAGAACACGAACGCGACGAGGATGGGCGCGATGACGAAGACATCGGCCGCCATCACCTGGTTCCACTGGGTGCCGTGGGCGCCCTCGGTGAGGATCATGGTGGCGAGCCCGATAGGCAAGGTGCGGACCCGCGCGGAGTTGGTGACGATGAGCGGCCAGAAGAAGTCATTGTAGTGGAACACGAAGCTCAGCGCTGCCATCGTGGCGAGGGCCGGACGCGCCAGGGGAAGCAGGATGCGCGTCAGAATCACCCGGTGACCTGCGCCGTCGATGCGGGCCGCCTCGACCAGCGTCTGCGGCACGACCAGAAACGCCTGGCGCATCAGAAAGATTCCGAAGCCGCTCGCCACGAAGGGCATCACGAGGGCCCAGTACGTGTCGACCCAGTGCAGGCGGCTCACGATGATGTAGGCCGGAATGAACGTGGCCTGGATCGGCACCATCATGGTCGAGATGATGACGAGGAAGGCCAGGTTGCGACCGCGGAAGCGGAGCTGGGTCAGCGCGTAGGCGGCGAGGGACGAGGTCACGATCTGGCCCAGGATGATCAGCGTGGTCGTGACGACGCTGTTGATGTACATCCGCGCGAACGGTTGCGCGCGCCAGGCGGCCGGATACGAGGTCCACAGCACGCGCTCGGGAATGAATCGGGGCGGGTAGCGGAACACCGCCTCCGGCTCCTGCAGCGACAGCGAGACGAGCCAGAGGAGCGGAAGCGCCGCGAGGACGGCGCCGGCCAGCAGCGTGGCGTGGGCGGCGAGCGCGCGACGGACACGCGCGCCGGTCAGAGCTGGTAGGTGACCCACTGCCTGGCCATCCGCAGCTGGAGCCATGTCACGCCCATAAGCCCCACGAGGAGGACGACGGAGACCGACGCGCCCGCGCCCGTGTTCAGGAACCCGAAACCCTGCTGGTAGAGGTAGAAGACAAGGGTCATGGTGGCGGTGCCCGGCCCTCCGCCCGTCATCACGTAGATCTGGTCGAACACCCGGAACGACGCGATGACGCTGACCACGATGCAGAAGAGCAGCGTGGGCGAGAGGAGCGGCAGGGTCACCGACCACGCGAGCCGGATCTCGCCGGCGCCGTCGATGCGGGCCGCTTCCTCGATCTCGCGCGGGATCCCCTGCAGCCCGCTCAGCACGAGAACGGTGTAGTAGCCGACGAACTGCCACACGGTTACCAGCATGATCCCCGGCAGCGCCCACGTGCTCGAGTCGAGCCAGGTGACACCGCGCACGGGGAGCACGAGGCCCAGCACCTCGTTGACGAAGCCGTTGCTGGAGAGCATCCAGATCCAGGCGATCGAGGAGGCCACGAGAGGGATGACGTACGGCACGAACAGGATGGTGCGGTACACCGGGCCGCCCCGGACGCGCCGGTTGAGGACGAGGCCGAACAGGATGGCGAGCACGAGCAGCGGCACCGTCGTGCCCAGCGCCAGCTCCAGCGTGTGCCCCACCGCCTGCCAGAAGATCGGATCAGCCGCCAGCGCCGCGTAGTTCTGCAGTCCCACCCAGCGGCCCGAGGCGGCGATCATGTCGTACTGCATGAGGCTCAGGGGCACATCCAGGAGCACCGGCAGGACAACGAACGTCCCCAGCAGGACGAGGCTCGGCGCCATGAGCGCCCAGCCGAGCAGGGCTTCGCGGCGCACGCGCTAAGGCGCGGCCAGGAGCGCGTCGACCTGCTGGGCGGTCGACTTCAGGGTCTCGAGGGCGGGCGCCTTGTTCGAGATGATGTTCTGCTGGGCCCGCTGCACGAGCTGGAGCACCTGAAAGTACTTCGGCGACGGCGGCGCCGCGCGCGAGTACTGCAACTCCTCGATGGGCACCGCGTGGTTCGGATTGGCCTTGAGGAAGGCCTTGAAGTCGGGGTCGTCGAGCGCTTTCTTCACCACCGGCACGTAGCCCGTCTCCCGGCTCCAGTAGGCGGCCTCGGCCGGGCTCGTCCACCACTGGATGAACTCCCACGCCGCCTTCTGCCGCTCCGGCGCGATCTTCGCCATGATCACCGCGTTCGCCCCGCCCTGAGGAACGACGAGCGGCTTGCCCTCGAAGCCCGGGCTCAGCGCCGCCCGCCACTCGAACTTGGCGGCGGCGACGGCGCCCATGTCGGCCGCCGAGCCCCAGTACATCGCGGTCTTCTCGTTCACGAAGTCCTGGATCGTCTGGAGAAATTCCGTGGGGCCCGTCCGGATCTGCGCGTGGCCGCGATCGATCAGGTCCGTCCACACGCGGAGCCCCGCCACCGCGGACTCGCTGGCGAACGCGGCGCGCTTCATGTCGGGCGAGAGCATCTCACCGCCGTTCGACCACGTCATCGCCTGGAAGAACCACCACTGGTTGATGGGCATGAACCCGAAGACCTTCGCGCCCGGCCCGCCCGCCCCTTCCTGCGTCAGCTTGGGGGCGATGGCCGCCACTTCCGCCCAGGTCTTCGGCGGGCCGCTGATCCCCGCCTTCTGGAAGCGGTCGCGGTTCCAGTAGAGGATGGGCACGCTCCGGTTGAACGGAATGCCGTACGTCTTGCCCTCGCACGCCGTGTTGGTCAGCACGGGTAGGAAGTCTTCCTTGCGGTCGTGGCGGCTCTTCGCCATCAGCTCGTCGAGCGACACCAGCGCGCCCTTCGAGGCGAAGGTGCACGTGGCGTGGATCTCGAGCTGCACGACGTCGGGCACGCTGCCCGCGGCGATCGAGGCCAGGAGCTTCTGCTGCATCGGCCCCCCCGCGCCGTAGGCGCCCGCGTAGAACGGCACGACCTTGACGCCCGGCTGGGACCGGTTGAACTTCTCCGCCTGGCTCTGGATGATCTTCTCGAGCTGGCCGCCCACGCCGTACCAGAATGAGATCTCCAGCGGCGCCTGGGCGGCGGCGGGGGTCGCGAGCAGTAGGAGCAATGCGGCCAGGAGGCACAACGCTGTACCCGCCATGAGGAAGTCTCCTTCGTTGGGGTGTCGGCTCCGTATCATACCCGACCGGCGGAAGTCAGGGAGAATCGGCTTCACACTTCGTTACACCCGACTCATATACGCTTCGCATCGTCACGCCACACTTCGAGCAGAACAAGTTCAGGAGGGAAGGAGGTGACAGCGATGAAGCTCGGCACTCTACGGCGTCTCGTACCCGTTCTTTTGCTTCTCGGCGCCGTCACCGTCTCCGCGACGGGGTGCCTGCTGGTGCCCATCCCCGTCGGCGGGGGTGGCGGCCACCACGGGCGCTCGCACCGCTGGTAAGGTCGACGTCTCATCTGGCGGGCGCCGAGACAGCTCTCGGCGCCCGCTATGGGGCACCGGCGGCAACGATCTCCTGGCCAAACAGGTCCATGGCCGTGTGACCGACTTGTCTGGTGTCGTAGTAGGCGTAGGCGGCCACGCCGAGCGCGCCCACCACCGGGATGAAGCGCGCCGCCCCTCTCTCGAGCAACCGTTCCGTTGTCGTCACGCCCACCTTCGTCAGGATGGCTTCCAGGGCTCGCAGCGAGGTGCCGTTCACCACTACTCTCTCACCCACCCGGGTGATCACGTCGCGCACCGCCTGCGCCGCCGCGTGTCTGAAGAGACACCACGCCATCGACTCCTGCGAAAGGAACGCGCGCTGTCCGTACACGGCGGCGATGTCCGACACCAGCCGCGCTTGAACGCGCCATACCGCATAGAGATCGGGAAGGACGGTCACCAGGCCCAGTGGCCCCGGGGGCAAGGCGAGGCTGCCTGAAATGGTGGCGGCTTTCAGGGCGGCCGCAGTGGTCAGCTCGCGCGCGCGCATGGCGGCATCGACCGCGCGATCCTCGGAGCTCTCGGGGACTCTGCTGATCAGCTCCAGGAGAGCGTCTCGTGTCCGCTGGACCAGGCCGTGAGCGGGAATGGCCAGCTCGTCGCGTGCGTGTTCCGTCATGACTTTCTCCTCCAGATCGAGTGTACACGCGCGATCTACCTGGAGGTGAACGCGGGCAACACCTCGCGGCCGAACAGGCGCAGCGACCGCATGGCCTCCGGGTGAGTCATGTTGCCGAAGTTCATGTTCATGAGCAGCAGGTCGACGCCCACGGCCTCCAGCGCCTGGATCTGCCGGATGCAGCGCTCGGGGCCGCCGATGATCAGGCGCTCCCACGCTTCCTCGGGCGAGGGCTCGTGCTCGACGGGGTCCGAGCTGACCACACCTCCGCGCACGCTCTCGCTCCCGAAGTGCAGGTGGTGCCATGTGCGGTGCGTCTTGGTCACGTGGGGGAGCGCCTCACGCGCCGCGGCGTCCGTCTCGGCCACGTAGGCGATGCGGAGGAGGCCGAGGTCGCTGTCCGCCTCCGTCTTGCCCGCTTCCTTCAGCGTGCGCCGGTAGAGGTCGACCTTCTCGGCCACCTTGTCCACGGGATCGCGGAACACGGTGCTGAGCAGCCGGTGCCCGTGGCCGATGGCATAGGTGAAGGATTCCGGGTTCAGGGCGGCGATCCAGATGGGCGGGTGCGGGCGCTGGAGCGGGCGCGGGAGCACGGTCGCCGCCGGGAACTGGTAGAAGCGCCCGACATGCGCCACGTCGTCCTCGCGCCAGGCTCTGAGCATGATCTCGAGGCATTCCTGTGTCCGCGCACGCCCTTCATCGAAGGGAAGGTCGTAGCGCGCGAACTCGTAGGGGTACGCCCCGCGCCCGACCCCGATCTCCAGGCGTCCGCCGGTGAGGACGTCCGCCACGGCAATCTCCCCGGCCAGGCGCAACGGGTGATAGAAGGGAAGGACGAGCACGCCGGTGCCGAAGCGGACCCGCCGCGTCTGGCTCGCGGCCTTGATGGCGAACATCAGCGGTTGCGGGCACGCGCTGTAGCTCACGAAGTGATGCTCCGCGAGCCACACCGTCTCCAGCCCTTGCTCCTCGGCAAAGGCGACCTCCTCGAGGAGGTCGCCGTACATCGCGTCGAAAGCGCGGCCGGGGCCCGACCATTCGAACAGCAGGAACAATCCGAATCGCATGCCCGTTCCCGCCGGCCTACGCGGCCAGAAACTTCTTCCACTGCTCGAGGAGCGGCGCTTCGTTGTCCATCCACCACTCCGGGTTGCGCAGGAGCACTCCAGGCAGATCATAGTTCACGACGTCGCGCTTGGTCTTGGCGTCGAGCTGCCCCCACGCCGCGCGGTTGGTGGGACCGTGCGGGTAGAGGAGCGGCCGCTCCGCCTGCGGCTTGGTCTGGGAGGCGAAGGTGATGAACTTCATGGCGGCCTCCTTGTTCTTCGAGATCTTGGAAACGGCGTAGAAGGTCTGGTCGAGAATGGCGTTGTTCAGCTCGACGGCCAGCGGCTTGCCCTCGCGAGCGAGCACGACCACGCGTGCCCCCCATCCGTAGCCCAGCTGCACCTCCTCATCAGAAAAGAGCTGCGCGAACTGGGCGCCGGACTGCCACCACGTCATCTGGGGCTTGATGTCGGCCAGCTTGGCGAAGGCGAGCTTGGCGTCGATCGGGTACACCTTGGCCGGTGCCACGCCCGCGGCCATGATGGCGGCCTCGAAGTTATCGCGCGGCGTCCACCCTGGCCCCGTGCGGCGGCCGGGAAAGCGCTTGAGATCCCACAGGTCGGCCCAGCTCTTCGGGTGTGAGCCGGTGGGAAACCGCTTCGTGTTGTAGGCGATGTCGACCGCGTACACTTCGAAGGCGATCCCGTGCGAGTGCAAGGCCGGCCCGTACATCTCGGTGCGGTTGACCACGCCGGCGTCGAGCTTCTCGTACAGGCCGTCCTGGGCGCCGCGCCAGAGCCAGGCGCTGCCGGGCTGGATGATGTCCCATTCCGGGCTGTTGTTCTGAACTTGCGCCTTGAGCAGGGCGAGCTGGTTCGTGGCGCTCACCTGCTTGATCTTGATGCCGGTGGCGGCCGTGAAGGGATCGTAGACGGCCTTCTTGAGCGACTCCTCGTGGGCGCCGCCCCACCCCACGATCACGAGCTCGCCGGCGGCTGCCGCCGGTCGCGTGCGCGCCACGGTGCCGGCTGTGACCAGCGCTCCCGTCGTCGTCTTCAGGAACTCCCGTCGCGAGACCTGGCTGCCCATCTCTACCTCCCCCTGGAGCGGCCGCCGTCGGCGGGCCGCCCCGCATGAGTGAATCCGCTCATCCGCTTGTACGCTCCGTCCGCCGCCGCAGCCAGGCCGAGCCCAGCAGCGCCAGCGAGGTGACGATGATCAGCTGGCTCGACACCGCCGCCACCACGGGATTCAGCTCGTACCGGATCCCGTCGAACATCAGCTTGGGAAGCGTCGGGTTCGAGCCCGACACGAACATGGCGATCACGATCTCGTCGAACGACGTCAGGAACGCGAAGATCGCGCCGCTGGCGATGCCCGGCCAGAGGAGCGGCAGCATCACCTGCGTGAACGTGCGCAGCGGGCCGGCGCCCAGGCTTCGGGCCGCGCGCTCCAGTGACCGGTCCAGCTTGTACAGGACGGCGGTGACGTTGAGGACCACGAACGGAAGCGCCAGGACGGTATGGGCCAGCACGAGACCGGTGGCCGTGCCGATGAGCCGCCAGCGCGCATAGACACTGTAGATGCCGATCGACAGCACGATGGTCGGGACCATGATCGGCGAGACGACCAGCGCGCGGAGGGCGCTCTTGCCCGGGACGACGAGCCGAACGAGGGCGATGGAGGCGAGGGTGCCGAGCGAGGTGGCCAACGCGGTGACCATGACCGCTACCTCGAGGCTGCGCACCGTGGCGTCCATCCACGACGTGCTCGACCAGTATGCCTGGTACCACCGCATGGACAGCGTGCTCGGCGGGAACTCCAGAAAGCGCCCGCCACTCAACGACATGATGACGACGACGAGGCTGGGCAGCGCGAGGTAGGCGAGGACGATGCCGGTGGCAGCCCACAGCAGCGGGTGCGTCCGCTCGCCCGTCACACCCACACCTTGTCGAGACCGAGGAGCCGGTCGAAGCCGATCACGAGGACGACGGTCACGACCAGCAGCACCATCGCCACCGCGGAGGCGAGGCTCCAGTCGAGCAGATCCACGACCTGCGTCTCGATCACCATCGCCAGCGTGATGACCCGCGAACCTCCGAGGAGGGCGGGGGTGATGAAGAAGCCGAGGGCCTGGACGAAGACGAGCAGGCCGGCGGCCGCCACCCCCGGCAGGCTGAGCGGCAGCGTCACCGATCGGAAGCGCCGCCACGGCCCCGCCCCCATGATCTGGGCGGCCGCGGGCAGCCGGGGATCGATGTTCCGGAGCGACGCGTAGATCGGCAGGATGGCGAACGGCAGGAGCACCTGCGCCATGCCGATCACGACACCGGTTTCGTTGTACATGAGCCGGAGCGGCTCGTCGATCACGTGCAGCCGCCGGAGGAGGTTGTTCAGCACGCCGTTGGCCTGGAGCAGGACCATCCAGGCATAGGTTCGCACCAGGATGCTGGTCCACAGGGGCAGCAGGACGAGCACCATGATGATCCTGAGCGCGACCGCCCCGACGCGGGTCAGCACGTAGCTGACCGGATAGGCGGCGACCAGGCAGACCACGGTGACCATCAGGCCGATGCGGAAGGTGCGGAGCAAGACGGCCAGATAGACCGAGCTCTCCAGGAACCGGTGATAGGCGTCGAATCCCAGTCCCCCGCCGGCTCCGCCCGTGAGGCTGAGGAGGATGAGCCGCGCCAGCGGATAGAGATAGATCGCGATGAGCAGGACCAGGGCGGGGCCGACCATTGCGAGCGCCTGTCCCCAGCCGGATCGCGGTCTCACGCGAACAGCCGCCAGTCGTGTGGCCTCGAGGCGAGCCAGATCTCCTGCCCCGCAACGAAGAGCGTCTCCTGACCGCGGAATGGTCGGCTCACTTTGAGGACCACGCCGGGCGCCACGTCCACGCCGTAGCGCACGAGCTCTCCGTAGAAAGCCACCTCGCGCACGCGCCCACGCCAGCCGTTTGGCCCCGCCGGTTCCGTGGCCGTGATCTCGAGGCGCTCGGGCCTGATGGTCAGGCGGACGCGCTTGCCGACGGCGAGCGCCGGCCCTTCCGGCGTCGACACGTCGAGCCCTTCCGTGATCCGGATTCGCCCCGACCCGCCGGCAATCTCGACCACCACGCCGTCGACGAGATTGACATCGCCAAGGAAGCCGGCCACGAAGTCGGTGGCGGGGCGCTCGTAGAGCTCGAGCGGCGCGCCCACCTGGACGAGATCACCCCCGTTCACGATGGCGATCCGGTCCGAGAGCGCCAGGGCTTCCTGCTGATCGTGCGTGACGTAGAGCGTCGTGATGCCCAGCTCGCGCTGCAGGCTCTTGAGCTCGCCCTGCATCTCTTCGCGAAGCTTCTTGTCCAGGGCCCCCAGCGGCTCGTCCATGAGGAGGAGCGAGGGGCGATAGACGAGGGCCCGGGCCAGCGCGATGCGCTGCTGCTGGCCGCCCGAGAGCTGCCGGGGATACCGGCCGTCCAGGCCGGACATTCGCACGGCCTCGAGCGACTGGCCCGCCCGTCGCGTCACCTCCGAGCCGGCAAGCCGGCGTGTCCTCAAGGGGAAGGCGACGTTGTCGAACACGGTCATGTGGGGAAAGAGCGCGTAGCTCTGGAAGACCATGCCGATGTCGCGCTTCTCGGGCGGCTGCGCGACGACCGATTCGCCGCGGATGAGGATCTCTCCGCTCGTCGGTCGCTCGAAGCCGGCGATCAGCATCAGGGTGGTGGTCTTGCCCGAGCCGCTCGGTCCGAGCAGGGTGACGAACTCGCCCTCGGCGACGTCGAGCGACACGTTGTTGAGGGCGACGGTGCGTCCGTAGGCTTTCGACACTCCGACCAGCGTGACGACGGAACGGCTCATGGATGGCGCCAACCTAGCGCGGATGAGGCCCGGTCTGCAAGGTCGCGGCTGCCCCCACGGTCCTGCCCTTCGAGACTAGCGTGGCGACGAGCTCCGCCGATCCGCGCCGATGACCCCTCCCTTGAGCACCAGCTCGATGCGCGTGGAATCCAGGAGCACCTTCACGTCGTCGAGCGGATTGCCGTTCACCACGACCACGTCGGCCAGCCGCCCCTTCTCGATCGTGCCGACCTCGCGCTCGAGCCCGAGGCACCGGGCCGCCCACTGTGTGGCGGAGCGGAGCGCCTGCATGGGGGTGAGGCCCGCGTCGACCAGGTACTGGAGCTCCAGCGCGTTCTTCGGATGCCCGTGGCCACCAGCATCCGTGCCGGCGGCGATCGGCACGCCCAGCTCGAGAGCGCGCCGCACGCTGGCCACGTGGTGCGCGTAGAGCTCGGTGGCCCGCGCCCGCACGTGGGGTGACGGGCTTTCGCGGTGGTACACGTACACCGTGAGCGTGGGCACGAAGAAGGTGCCCTGCGCCGCCATCCGCGCCATCAGCTCGGGCTCCTCGTCCAGATAGCACCCGTGCTCGATCGAGTCGACGCCCGCCATGAGCGCCGTCCGCAGGCCGGGGCCGCCGAGCGCGTGGCACATCACCCGTCGTCCGAGGGCGTGCGACTCCGTGACCAGCGCCTGCATCTCCCCGAGCGAGAAGGCGGCGTCCAGCGGTCCGTGTCCCGGCCGCGAGCTCGCCCCTCCGGTGGTGGCGGTCTTGATGACGTCCGCGCCCGCCCGCACCATGGTCCGCACCACGTCCCGCACCTCGTCCGGCCCGTTGCCCACGCTGTTCGGGAGGAGCGGATCGTAGACCGCACAGCACGCGTGACCCGAGGGGCTGACGCTATCGCCGATGCCGCCGGTGGGAGAGATGATCTGGATGCCCAGCACCAGGCGCGGCCCCTGGATCAGACCCTGCTCGATGGCGAGCTTGAAGCCCGCGTCGAGCCCGCCGGCGTCGCGGACGGTCGTGTAGCCCATGGCCAGCGTCTCCGCGAGCACTCGCCCCGTTCTCAGGTGCGTCGTGCTGGCGGGAGCCTCCAGGCCCCAGCGCGTGGCGAGGCCGTACCCGTGCGAGGCCATGTGGTCGTGCGCATCGATCAGCCCGGGAATCAGGGTGCGGCCGGCCACGTCGACGATCTCGGCCGTCGCAGGCCAGGTCGTGGCCGCCCTCGGTCCGGCGGCGATGATGCGGTCGCCGTCGATGACCACGGCGGCATCGTGCACGGGCGTGGCGCCCGTGCCGTCGATCAAGGTGGCGCCGGTCAGGACACGGACCATATTCTATCCTTCCTTCGAGAAGCCGAGCGGCAGCGCCGCCACGCCCCGGAGCACGTAGGAATCGCTCCACTGGAGCGCATCGGTCTCCAGCCGCAGATCGGGCAGACGGCGCAGGACCGCGGGAATGGCCAGCCGGGCCTCGAGTCGGGCCAGCGGTGCCCCCACGCAGAAGTGGATACCGTGGCCGAGCGCGAGATGCCGGTTGTCCTGGCGCCGCACGTCCAGTTGCTCGGGATCGGCAAACTGGTCCGGATCGCGATTCGCCGCGCTCAGGTTGAGGAAGAGCCGGGCGCCGCGTCGGATGGACCGCCCGCGCAGCTCCACGTCCTCGACGGCAATGCGGGTCACGGCCTGGGTAGGCCCGTCGTAGCGCATGAGCTCCTCGACGGCCAAGGCGGCCAGGCGCGGGTCGGCGGTCAGAGCCGCCAGCTGGGAGGGATGCCGGAGCAGGGCCACGATCCCGTTGCCGATCAGGTTCGTCGTGGTTTCGTGCCCGGCGAAAAGCAGCAGCACGCAGGTTGCCACCAGCTCGTCCTCGCTGAGTCCGTCCTCCCGCCCTTCGGCGGCGAGCATGGCAGTCATCATGTCGTCCCGGGGCTCGGCCCGGCGCGCGGCCACCAAGGCGTGAAAGTAGCCGGACATGTCGACCATGGCTCGCTGGGCGCGGGTACGTTTGTCTGGAGTGGCGAGCGCACTCCCCACGAAGGCGGCGAGATCATCGGACCAGCGCTTGATCCGGTCGAGGTCGTCCACGGAAGCGCCGAGCATGCCGGCAATGACGGCGGCCGGGAGAGGATAGGCAAAATCCGCGATCAAGTCCGTCTGCCCGGTCGGAGCGATGGCGTCGAGGAGGCGGTCCACGATGCTCTGGATGATCGGCTCCCGGCTCTCGATCGCGCGCGAGGTAAACGCGGTATTCATGACGCCTCGAAGCCGCGTGTGCTTGGGAGGGTCGGTGAACACTGCCCAGTCGCCGAGCCCCTGGACCAGATTCGCGACGCTCGCATGCGACTCTGCCGTCAGGTGCTTCGCGAAGGGCGTGATCCGATCCGCAGAGAAGCGTCGATCCAGCAGCGCGTTCTTGACGTCGTCGTATCGCGTGAGAACCCAGCCGCCCAGGCTGTCGCTCCAGTGGACGGGGTCCTCCGCACGAAGCACCTGGTAGCTGGGGAACGGGTCGGCGATGACGTCGGGTCGTCTGGGATCGTAGCGAGCCGGCATTGGGAAAACCCTCGCCGGATACTATCACGCGGGAAGATGTCGGTCGCGTCCGACATGGCCGGCTTCAGATTTGGAGCTGGAACTTCCCGCGCGAACGCTCCTTGACTGGGTCGCCGGTGCCGGAGCAGTATCGCTTCCGGCACCTACCGAAACCAAGGAGGAGCAGATGAGAAGACGCGCGTTCCTCAAGCAGACGGCTCGCTCGGCGGCGGTGGCGGCCATCGCGCTCCGGGCGCCGGCGGTGCTGGGCCAGGCCAAGCCCTTCGCGGGCGTGACCATCCACGGCGCCTCGTTCCAGCACGTCTTCCACAGCTACCTGAAGGAATACATCCCGGAGTTCGAAGAAAAGACCGGGATGAAGGTGGACTTCACGACCCAGGCCTTCCCCGTCTACAACCAGCGGGCCGACCTCGAGCTGTCGACCAAAGGCAGCGCGTGGGACTTCCTCAACGTGACCTTCATCTACTCCGGCCGCTGGATCGGGGCGGGCTGGATGACGCCGCTCGACGAGCTCGTGAGCGACCGGAACCAGACGCCGCCCGACTTCGACGCCAAGGACTTCGTGGCGGGCGCCCAGTCCTCCCTGCAGGATGCCAAGGGCGCCACCTACGGCTTCGCGTGGGAGGCGGGGGCCATGATCACGGGGGCGGCCCGCGGCGATCTCATCGAGAAGGCCGGGCTCAGGATGCCGACGACCTTCGAGCAGCTCGTGCAGGTTTGCGAGGCGACGAACGGCAAGGACGGCGTGGCGGCCTTCGTCGCCGACAAGCTGCACCACTGGAACTGGATCCCCTACCTCATGGGCTTCGGCGGGCGCGTCTTCAAGGACCCGCCGGACAATCTCACGCCCGTGCTCGACACCCCGCAGGCGGCCCAGGCGGCGGAGTACTACGCCAACCTGCTCGTGAAGTACGGCCCGCCGGGCCTGCTCTCCTACACCGATGATCAGGCCATGCGGGCCCAGCTCTCCGGCCGCGCCAACATCCGCACGCAGGCCATCGGCTGGATGACCCCGCTCGCCAAGCACGAGGAGAGCAAGGTGAAGAGCACCACCCGCTACGAGCTGATGCCCGCGGGCCCCGCCGGCCAGTTCCCCGGCTCCAACAGCCACGGCTTCGGCATCCCGCTCGGCGCCAAGAACAAGAAGGCGGCGTGGGCGTTCATCACGTGGGCCATGAGCAAGGACACGCTGAGGCGCATCTCGATCGAGAAGGGCTACGCGGCCGTGTGCCGGCGCTCGATCATCGACGATCCCGCCTACCGGAAGGCGATGACCTTCAACGGCCAGGACGTGGCCGCGCTTTACCTCAAGGTGCTCGAGCTGGGCGGCAAGAGCGGGTACATGAAGTACCGCACGGTGCCGGTGTTTCCCCAGGTGGGCGACAAGATCAACAAGGCCATGGAGCGCATCGCCACCAAGCAGCAGAATGCGCGCGACGCGATGAAGCAGGCCCAGGCCGAGGCGGTCGAGGAGCTCAAGCGGGGCGGTATCAAGCTCGACGTCTGAGCCGCATGGCCGCCATCGCGATCGCTGGTCGCGCCAGGGCCCGCGCGGCGGGGTCGGGCGTGGCCGCGCTCGAGCGCCGGTTCCACTGGTGGTGCCTCGGCCCAACCCTGGCCGTCCTGGGCGTGGTGACGCTGCTCCCGACGCTCTACCTCCTCGCCACCAGCCTCACCCCGCTCAACCTGACGCGACCGGCGACGCAGTGGGACTTCTCGCATCCCTTTCGCAACTTCGCGTTCCTGCTCTCGGACGGCCGGCTCCACGGGTCGCTGTGGGTCCAGCTCAAGCTCTCGTTCTGGACGGTCAGCCTGCAGCTCCTGCTGGGCTTCGGCGTGGCGCTGCTCTTGAATCTGCGCTCCCGCACGCTCGAAGCGCTCCGCACGGTCTTCCTGATCCCCATGGTGCTGCCGCCGATCGTGGTGGCCATCATCTGGAAGGTGCTGTACACGCCGGACATCAGTCCCGTGCACTGGGCGATGGCCTCCCTCGGCTGGCCCTTGCCCACGCTCATCACCCACCCCAGTTATGCCCTGGGCGCCATCATCGTCGCCGACATCTGGGAATGGTTCCCCTTCACGATGCTGATGATCCTGGCGGGGCTCCAGGTGCTGCCCGAGGAGCAGGTCGATGCCGCGCGCATCGACGGCGCCGGCCCCTGGCAGCTCACCGTGTACGTCGTCCTGCCCTTCCTGCGCGGTGTCCTCCTCGTGGCCGGCCTCTTCCGGCTCATCGACAGCATCAAGGCCTTCCCTCTGATCTTCATCCTGACGGACGGCGGGCCCGGCACCGTCACCGAGGTCACGAACTACTACTCCTACGTGCAGGCCTTCAATTTCTCGCAGCTCGGCTACTCGAGCGCGATCACGGTGATCCTCGTTTCCCTGACCGTGATCGCGAGCGCGTTCATCGTCCGCGCCGTCGGCTGGGAGACGTCCAGTGAGTAAGGGGTCAGGTCTCACAAAACGACATTTTGGTTGGTCGCGCCGTCGGACAGAGCCGCGATGTCATATTGTGAGACCTGACCCCCAGCGGGTGGCCATCCATGTCGCCGTGATCCTGCTCGCGGTTGCCGTGCTGGCGCCGTTCCTGTGGCTGCTGCAGATGTCCGTCAAGACGCAGGAGGAGATCTTCGCGTTCCCGCCGAAGCTCGTCTTCGCGCCCACCTTCGAGAATTACCGGGCGCTCTGGGACTCGACCTTCCGCCGCTCGTTCACCAACAGCGCCGCCGTGAGCGTGACGTCGACGGTCCTCGCCATGCTGCTCGGCGTGCCGGGCGCGTACGCGCTGTCCCGCGCGCGGTTTCGCGCGGCCGGCCAGCTCTCCCTGTGGGTCCTGGCCAGCCGCATGGCGCCGCCCATCGCGTTCACCATCCCCTACTTCCTCGCCTATCGGCACCTGGGCCTCCTCGACACGCGCACCGGGCTCGTCGTCATCTACCTGACCTTCAACCTCTCGCTGGTCGTCTGGTTGATGCGCTCGTTCTTCGACGCCACGCCGCGGCTGCTGGAGGAGGCCGCCTGGATCGACGGGGCCACCCTCCGCCAGTCCTTTCTGCGCATCGTCCTGCCCCTGTCGGCGCCGGGCCTGGCCGCCACCGCCATCCTCTGCTTCCTCTACGCGTGGAACGATTTCTTCTTCGCGCTCATCCTGACCCGCACGGAGGCGATGACGGCGCCCGTCGCCGTCGTCAACTTCATGAACTACGAGGGCTGGGAGTGGGGCAAGATCGCCGCCGGCGGCACCCTGGTGATGCTGCCCGTGCTGATCTTCTCGTTCCTCGTGCGTAACTTCCTCGTGCGCGGCCTGACGGCGGGAGCGCTGAAGGGCTAGCGCGGCTCCCCGGCGCACGCCCTATCCCAGCTACGCTTGACCGGTGTGACCGACCATCGTCACCTCGTCTGACCTTGCTCGTCAGCCCCTGGCTTCCCCGCACGGAAAATGCTTGATTGCACGGCTTCTTGCGCTGGCCCTTCTCTTGCACATTGGATGAAGCGACAGGAGGAATCCGCCTCTGAAACGAGTCCTGATCGGCGACAAGGAGCCCGACCCGAACCAGCGCTCCCGGTTGGGCGAGATCCTTCTCGCCGGCGGTGCCATCACCAAACATCAGCTCGAGCACGCCCTCGCGCAGCAGGCCAGCCTGAAGCTTCCCCTCGGCAAGGTCCTGCTCAAGCTCGAGTACATCACCGACGAAACCATGCGCCAGGCGCTGAGCGCGCAGCTCAACGTGCCGTTCATCGATCTGGAAAAGGTAACGATCGATCGCGGCCTGGCGCGCCTGATCAACCGAAGCTACGCGCGGCGTCACTCGCTGCTGCCCATCGCGCAGGTCGGCCGGACGGTAACCGTGGCCATGGACGACCCGACGGCGCACCCTCGGCCCGTCGATGCTCTTCGACGAGCAAACGAGCCGGCGAGCCGATGAGCTCTTCCGGCAGATCCTGTCTCGCGCCCTCGAGAACCACTGTAGCGACATCCATCTGGAGATGCTGCCGTCCGGGCTGCACGTGCGGCACCGGGTGGACGGCGTGCTCCGCCAGCCGCACTTCGGTAGCCTGCAGGACAGCCTCGATCACAACATGCGGGAGATCATGTCCCGCATCAAGATTCTCGCCACCCTCGACATCGCCGAGCGTCGTCGGCCGCAGGACGGCAGCTTCCAGGTCACCGTCGAGCGCGCAGGCAGCACGGTCACCATCGACCTGCGCGTCTCGGTCATCCCGAGCTACTCGGGGGAGAGCGTGGTCATCCGCATCCTGGACCGGACCCGGGCTCCGCGCTCCATCACGGAGCTCGACCTGTCGCCGACCGTCTCCCGCCGCCTCGAAGTGCTGCTCCAGCGCACCACGGGCATCTTCCTGGTGACCGGCCCCACGGGCTCCGGCAAGTCGACGACGCTCTACGCGGTCTTGATGAAGCTCCATCGCCCGGAGATCCGCATTCTCACGGCCGAGAATCCCGTGGAGTACGTCTACGACGAGCTGAGCCAGTCGGAGGTCAACGACGCCATCGGCAACACCTTCGCCAGCTACCTGCGGGCGTTTCTCCGGCACGACCCGGAGATCATCATGGTCGGCGAGATCCGTGACCAGGAGACCGCGGAAATGGCCTTCCGCGCCGCCCAGACCGGCCATCTCCTCCTCAGCACGCTCCACACCAACAGCGCGATCGCCACACTCCCGCGCCTGCTCGATCTCAAGATCGAATCCTCACTCATCGCCGGCTGCGCGGAGTGCGGCTTCAGCGGCTACAAGGGCCGGATGATCGTCGCCGATCTCTGGGTGCCCGACGACCAGGACGCGGTTCTCATCACCAGGCAGGCGCCCTTTGACGAGATACGCGAGAGCGCCCAGCGCACGACCTTCAGCATGGCCGAGGATGCCCACGAGCGCCTCGTCGCGGGTCTCACGACGCCCGAAGAGCTCTTGCGCGTGCTGCCGTATACGGCGGTGGCCGAGCATCGCGCACGATTCTGCAGCTTCGCCGACCGCCCGGTGCTCCATCGGATCGCTCCATGACGATCCGGCTGCGCCTTCCCCGGTAAGTCATGGACGAGCGAACTCCCACCGACCTCGCTCCAGACGCAGAGACTTCGCCGCCGGCCGGGTTCAAGAGGCCACGGCGCTCGGAGACCCTTCTCGTGGTGGATGACGACCCGTGGGTACTCCGCGTGACGGTGGACTTCCTCGTGGGGGAAGAAGGCTACGACGTTCTGCAGGCGACGGGCGGCGAGGAGGCGATGCGGATCGCCGAGACGCACGAAGGACCGATCCATGTGCTGCTGACGGATGTCGTGATGCCTCGAGTGAACGGCTGGATGCTCGCCAAGCGCCTGCGCGTGGTCCGGCGCGAGACCAAGGTGCTGTTCATGACCGCCTTTTCCAGCGAGCTTGTCTCTGACTACCGGACCGTCCTCGGCGATCCCGTCATCATGAAGCCTTGCGAGCTAGGTGAGCTCGCGTACAAGATTCGCGCGCTCTTGGGCCATTCATCGCCCTTTGCGCGACGACGAGGCGCCGCGAAGCGTTGGCCGTAGCGGTGCCCCTCGTACTGCAAGATGCAGTCGCCCATGTATTGGGCGCAGGGCGACGGCCGCCTGCATTCCCATTTCCGGCAGTGGCTGACGCTCTTGGGGACCTTCTCCGCGTTCAGCGCCTGCCAACCCATTGAATTGCCACGCGCGGTTCCTGGCTCACCGCTTGCTCGGGAGTTCCAGGAGATGTCTCGATCGGAGCCTTGACGCACGGTGGTGCCGCCTGTCGCTTCACCAAGATCATCAATCAGGTCTGGCGCCCGGGAGATCGCGAGGATCAGCATGCGGTTAGCGTCCAAAATGTTCGCCGCATCCACGCTGGTTATCCTGGCGCTGGTCGGCGTCGCTGCCTGGAGTCTACTCGCCGTGGATCACCTGGTCCGGGCGCATCGAGACATCACCGGCCAGTCCCTCCCGGCCCTTCAGGTCGAAGTGTCCCTCCAGGAGGCCGTCCCGCGGCTGCTTCGCATCGAAGCCCGCTATCTGGTGTTGCGCGATCGGGCATACGGGGATCTCCTGAAAGAGCGCGCGGAGCGTGCCGCCACCGACCTCGAGGGATTGGACCCCTTCCTTAGGTCGACCGCGGAGCAGAAGAGCTACCGTGAGGCGGTCGTGGCCCTCGCGACCTACCAGCAGCACGTGAACAGGGAGCGGGCGCTACTCAACCGGGGCAACACGGCGCAGGCCCTGCGCGTGTCAGAAGGGCCGGCGC
>WNGK01001412.1_pt1 | contig 32469 bp, 23 predicted proteins | sample 5400601 | NCBI WGS metagenome assembly WNGK01 (sample SAMN13153376, study PRJNA577476) | soil metagenome | isolation source: 60 cm soil or saprolite under Garry oak tree replicate 1 | place: USA:California | collected 2016-06-15 | reverse complement strand
GGCTACCCCACGAAAATGCTGACGGCGTCCAGCAGTTCGCTCATCAGCCAGCAGTTTGAACACGGCGCCATCCAGTGCGACCTGGCCATCAACCTGTGCCAAAAAGTTTGAATACCACCCATTTCTTCAGGTAAGAACGTTGAAAGTCTTAGAGAGTCTGCGAATGATTTCCAGGGCGACTTTTGCGGTCGCCCAATGCGCACCAACCGAAGCTGGGAAACCAGGAACATACAGATGTTGATGGGCTTGTTCTATTTTGTTATAATGCACGCAACAATTAATAAAGAATGTCTGAGGTATGAAATCTCATGGTAAAAGAAGCTATACAGAATGGCAATAGCACCATCGCCCCGCCATCGGGCATAGGCAGAGGGCGGCTGGCGGTCGCAATTTCGGCAGGAAAACTGGTTGGCGCCACGGGTCGCCTGTTGCGCGTGAGCGGCGGCACAAGTTTGCCCGGCATGGTCGCGCGGCGCATCGACCCAAATATCCTGAAATCCGTGATTGGTGCCAGCAAAGCAAAGAAAATCGTCATCACCGGCAGCAATGGCAAAACCACCACCTCGCGCATGACCGCCACGATCGCCAAGCAATGCGGCCAGCACGTTTCCCATAACCGCTCAGGTTCTAACCTCGTCCAGGGCGTAACATCCGTTGCCGTCAACTTCGCCAATATCTTTGGACGGCTTGACAGCGATGTGCTGCTCTTCGAAGTCGATGAAGGCACCATGCCCCTTGTCGTACCGGAGGTCCAGCCCGACGTGGTAGTAATCACCAACATCTTCCGCGACCAGCTCGATCGCTACGGCGAAATCTACTCCGTCGCCAACGCCCTCAATAAGGTGATTGAAGACCTGCCCGCATCCTGCACCGTGCTGTTAAATGGCAACGATCCCCAGGTCGCCAACTTTGGGCAGCATACGAAGGCCAAACTCCTATTCTTTGGATTGGAAACGACCGAAGTGGGCGTGCCAATGCCTGAGCAATCAGCCGATGTGATTCGCTGCATTCATTGCCAGGAAGACCTGCACTACGAAGTGGCCTACCTCTCACACCTGGGCCTGTATCGTTGCCTCAACTGCGGCTATGCGCTTCCTCCTCTTGACATCGCTGCTACCGTCGTCAAACCAGCGCCCGACGGTCAAGGCCCAACACACGTCGAATTGCGCACGCCGCAGGGGAATATGACGCTCGACATCTCCCTGCCCGGTCTGCACAACGTCTACAACGCGGCAGCCGCCACCGGCGCTTGCCTGGCCATCGGTCTAGAGAAGGAGAAGATGCCCACCGCGCTCGCCAACATGCAGACCGCCTTTGGCCGCCTGGAGAAAATCACAGCGGGCGATCAGACCATCTACCTATCTTTCGTAAAAAACCCCACCTCGTTCAACCTCATGCTGCGCTTGATCGCGCAACATCCCGGCAAAAAACACCTGCTGCTGGCTGCCAGTCACACGCTAGTTGATGGCGAAGACTTTTCCTGGCTATGGGATGTCGATGTGGAAGCTGCAACAGGTAACATCGCCGATGTCGTATGCAGCGGCAACCGCCCGGACGAACTCGTCATGCGCCTGAAATACGCCGATGTTCCCACCGACAAAATCACCTCGATCATCGACCGCGAAGCAGCCCTGGATGCCGCCCTCAAGAATGCGGGACCCGGCGGCACAATCTACATCATGTCCAGCTACACCCCCACTATTGAACTGCGGCGCATCATGAGCAAACGCGGCTGGGTTAAGCAATTCTGGGAAGAGTGAGGTACCCACCTATTTTGCTTTGAATGCTTGTACAACGGCATCGATGTTTTAGAACGGCGCATCCTCTTCCACATCTGCGAAGAAACGTTCGACCTCTTGTATATCGTAAGCCCTGCGCGCAGGCGGCAGCGCATTGATGACCAGCTTGCCATAGCCCTTTTTATGCAGGCGTGAATCGAGGATGGCCATCACACCGCGATCATCGTGGGTGCGCAGCAGCCGCCCCAGGCCCTGTTTCAGGCGCAGCACGGCCTGGGGCAGCACGTAGCTCCCAAACCAGTCTTCGCCCCTGGCTTTCATTTGCGCCACGCGCGCCTCCTGGACGGGGTCGTCGGGCGGGTCAAAGGGCATTTTATCGATGACGACCAGCGACAGGGCTTCTCCGGCGATATCAACGCCTTCCCAGAAGCTTTTCAGGCCGAAGAGAACAGCTCCTTCGGACTCGCGAAACTCGCGTACCATCTCGATGCGTGTCATGTCACCCTGGCGCAGCAGGCGGTAATTGGAGCGTTGAGGAAGGCGCATAACGAATTCCTGGAACACATCGTTCAGCATGCGTTTGCTGGAGAAGAGCAGGAAGGCCCGGCCACGCGAGGCTTCGACCAGGTGCATCATTTCATCGGCGATGGCTTTCGTATAGGCAATCGAATCGGCGCCGGTGCCATACACGGGTTGTGGCAGGTGACGAGGCAGGTAGAGCAGGGCGTTTTTTTCATAGTCGAAGGTCAGTGGCAGGATGCGCTCTTGCACATCCGGGTAGTTTTTGTGGTCAAGGCCTACGCGCCTGCGGAAATACACAAAGGTGGGGCCCTTGTCTTCCGGGTTAAGCGGGTTCGTCCCGACGGTCGTCAGAGTCGCGGAGGTAGCGACGACGTGGGTTTTGTCGAAGAGGTGTTCGCGCAGCCACAGTGTCACATCGAGTGGGGCAGCCGATACTTCCAGGGGGGAGATGCGCTTGCCGTGTGTCGCAACGCGCTCGACATAGTAGACAAATTTGTCGGGCTGCTTGACCGAGAAGACGTGGCGGATACTCTGCGCGAGTGTGTTGGTACGATTCACCAGTTTATTGTACAGTGTCTCCTCTTTTTCGGACATATAGAGGGGGCGCTGCATTTCGAGCGATGTTCCCAGTTGCTCGATCAGGGAGGCCAGTTTTAGCCCGTTCTCCAGTGGTTCACGCAGGTTAGCGCGTCCTTTGAAGCCAGGGTCGGCCACTCGTTCCAGGTCATCCCAGGCGACCATCAACTGCTCTTTTACCTGTTCCTGGAGACTGGCCGCGCTATGCTCTCGCAGCCGACGCAATGCCAGCAGCGCATATACCTGCGATTGATTGACAGTGGTAGTAAAGGCGCGGGTGGCCTCTTCTTCGAGGTGGTGCGCTTCGTCCACTACGATGACTTCGCGTTGGGGCAAGACATGCCCATTGGTGGCCGCATCGAGCAAGAGCAGCGTGTGGTTGACGACGATGACCTGCGCCTTCTCCGCCCGCTCCTTCATCTCACGTACATAGCAGCTAGAGAAGAAGTTGCACTCAGTCCAGGCGCATTGATCCCGGTCAGCATTGACCCTCCCGCGCAATTCACCTGGAACAGAGAAGCCGAGGGTTTCAAAGTCGCCGGATATGGTTAACTCAAACTCTTTGACCACGTTAAGCAGGCGCGTAAAATCAACATTCTTGCTGGCTGCGAATTCGTTCTTGCGTTCATCTTCCAGGCGGTCAAGGCAGATATAGTTGCCCATGCCCTTGACCAGTGCGGCCTCAAAATTCTGGACGTTTTTCTTGACGAAAGGGATGTCTTTGAAGAAGAGCTGCTCCTGTAGCGCTTTGTTGGCGGTGCTGATGATGGCTCCCCGGCCTGAACGCACAATCGGCAGCAGGTAAGCCAGGCTGTTGTGCGTAGGAATCATTGACCGGCCAGCGAGGTACAGATGACTTTGAGAATCGACCTGAATGCAGCGTACTGGGCGTGTAGGTACTTCGTGGACCGCGGTAACGTAGCGGAAGCGATTGCGTTCGGGGGTGTAATTGCGGAGTCGCTCCTGCCGAGTGTTTGCCTTACGCGGTAGTTGGAAGACCGGTTCCTCTGTTGTGAATGATAGCGTCCATTTGGGGCCACAGTCTTTCTCTTTTAACCGCGCGCGTCCATTACGAAGTGTAGGCCGGAAGCCAAGCGAACAGGCCAGTTCAAACACATCCTGTGCGAGCCGCGGGCTTGTCGTTGTAAACTCGATAGCCCCGGTATGACTAACTGTGCCGTCGGTATCGAGGAGTCCGGCAAGAAGGGCGCGGCGCTGCTGTTCTGAGGATCGCAAATAAATTGTCGGGATGTGCTTGTTACGTAGAAGCCCGAGCGCGCGCAGGCGACCGGTCATACCGGGCTGCCATCGGCTCACAGCTTTACCATGCTCGTCATCAACTGCGTAGAGGTAAGGATGGCTTATTAGAGATCGAACAGTATAGCCATCTTTCTCAATTTCAGTAATGAGAGCTGGATCGGCGGTTGTTATCTGGTTGTTGTAGCTACTACCGTCACCGAGCCAGACACCGAGGAAATATGGCGCGATAGGAAGGTCCACCTCAGGGAGTTTGAGAGGATCGGCGACGGCGATGGCATGGTTGGCTCTTGGAGTTGAGTCAACCGTGAGCGTGGCTCGCATTTTCTCGGTAGTGACAAGAGTGTATGCTCGTTTATCCCTATGCTGTTCGATCAGGTCTTTCGTCAAGCGATCTTTCACAGCAGCGAGAAGCGCCAGGTGTGGATAGCGTGCGGGTCGCATATTGGAGTTGACGGGTCCTATCTGACGAGCAGCTTGATAGACGCTCCAGCGATGGCCTCCGATGAGTTCTACTGCCTCGGTTACCGAGAGTACGTTGTCTTTTGAGGAGAGAGCGATGATCTGCTCAAGCAAGAGAAGCTGGTCCAGGGTAACGAAATTTTTCGCTCTATATATATTCGACCTCGGTCGTTTATGCCATTCCCGATCTAAAGCTGTGTAAGATGCCCATTCATGCTCGGCATCTGCAATCAGCGACGAGCCATCGCTGAATAGGACCTCATAGCATTTATGATCGTGCATTATATCAAATGCTACTGTGACACGGGTTGGGTATCCCTTCTCGTCAAATACATAATCACCTGCAACGAGATCGCCCATGCGCTTCCAACCAGCTGGCGTTGGAATAGGAGTGTCTACGTCAAGCGCCTTTCCTGTTCCCGTACTCGCTTCAATGATAGCGTGTTGTTCCTCGATCAAGGCCCTGGCGACCTCTCTCGCCATCTCGACCTGCGCGGCTCGCTCCTCATAACCACCCAGGCGTTTCGAGAGAATACCGCCCTGGCGCAGGTCGGTGGTGACAATTTTGTGCAGATTGGTGATGCTCCCGGTTGAAAAACGTTTGACCTTTGGTCTGTCGTCTTCCCGCGTGGTAGAAGTTTCTTCGTCGTCGTCTTCAGCATTTGACGTCGGTGGTGTGAGCGAGGAGGGCGCGATAAATCGCGCCCCTACATGGGTATCATCATTTGATGAGGGTAATGGTGTTTTGGGTGTGGGCGCGATGAAGCGTGTCCCTAGATTGGCGTCGTTTTCTGTAGGGGCGCGATTTATCGCGCCCTTGTTCCCCTTCTCGTCTTTACTGTCGCCTTCCCTGGTTTTAGAGATCGAAGGTGCCGTTGCAATGGCGGGCGGTCCAGAAAAACCCATCAATGCGCGCAGGTACTCGTATGCGAAGGTGTGGGTATGCGAGAAGCGCTCTGCGGGGTCGGGCGCGAGGGCTTTTATGAGTACCTGCTCGACGGCTGGCGAGATATCGCTGTTCAGGCCGCGGGGCGCGGGAAGTGGTTCGTGTAGTTGTTGTTGTAGAAGCGTTTCGCGTTCGGTTGCGCTGTAGGGGCGGTGTCCACACAACCATTCATAGACCATAACGGCCAGCGCGTACTGGTCACTCGTGAGGGTAGGATTGTCTTGCAATTGTTCGGGCGCCATATAAAGCATGGCGGCTGGCTCTTGATACTGCGGTTGCAATAGATCCGGCGGCATAGGTGAGAAGCCAGTCAGCAGGATTTGCCTGGATTCATCCAGAAGGATGTTGCCCGGATGGAGGGCGCCATGCTGAATATGCATAGTGTGCGCATACTGTAAGGCGTCCGCGATGGGCGATAGGATGCGCTTGACCTCGTCGGGTTTCTGGCATTGCCCGGCGGGGAAGTGTTCGCGGATGCTCTTGCCTGTAACATATTGCATGACCAGGTAGCCCTGGGGAGATTGTTGCTCGCCATTTGCTTCATCAGCCAGCAGGCCGTAGTCCACAACCTCGGCGATGTTTCGATGCTTCAATTTTTTGAGCGATTTCGCGCGTGTTAGAAAAGCTTCCCTGGCTTCATCCGTTGTAAGAGGCAGAGGGTAGACGTGAATGGTGATGTAGTTTTTGGTGCGCACCTGGTGTTTCCCTAGATAGACGCTCCCCTGCGGGCCGTCGTGAAGCAGGCGAATGATGGCAAACGACCCGATGTGCTGCGGCGCGGCATCTCCCATAATGAGTAGTCTCTCTCCCCCTGAATCTGAACCAAATTAGGAACGGATGTTTGTGTTGCACGAAAGGTATTATACCATAGCTGAGAAGTGGAAATATCGGGTGTCCTGAGTTTATGCCACTACTATTAAGATTCATATGCCAGACGTTATACTCACATTCCCAGGCCAAGTCCTTGAAAGTTGCCGGAAAGGCGGTTTTGATCTTGCTTAATGTGTGTCAGGTACATAATCGTCTTCGTGTTGGCTACGCCTATATCGTTGATTTCGCCAGCATACGACTGAGCAACAGGTGGATAGAGCGTTGAGGTGCTCGCAGTGGACGATAGTACCGGCTTCGGCGTTGGAGTCAATGCTGATCGAGGAGTGGTTGTGGCCACAGTTGAAGGCCTATGCGGTGAGGGATGAACAGCATACCAGAGAAAACCCAGGCCCAGAACCAGAGGTAGCAATAGCGCAAGGAAAAGAGGAGATATTCTGACATGCCTGTGAGAAAACACACCCCGTTGTTTACCGGGTGGGTGAGTGGAATGGTCAGTATCGATACCTTTCATATCCCGCTCAACTATGGGAGGACAAGGGGTATGTGGCAAGCGTAGTTTGGGCCATTGTTTTTGCTGTTCGATTGAGTCAGTACAATGTGCATTCCAGAAGGTCTCCGTTGTGGGGACGCGATCTTCCTTGTTTCGTTCGAATTGAGAGAGCAGGTCGATGATTGTCACTCGCTCTTCGATAGTTGCGACGAACGCTTTCAGGAGTTCTTGAAACTGTTGTTGTAGTTCGTCGTACTGCTCTCCAGGCCCGTGTTGGCGCAACACTTCGTTTTGTTGATGGACCACGTGGGCTCGGAGCAATCGTAATCGCTGCAGCTGCTTTTGGAGGTTTTCGAGTTCTTCTTCTAAGTATGCTTTGCGGCGTTCCAACTCGGCGATATCAACATGATGTGGCATGATTACATCCCTTCCAACCACCAGTGGGAGCACTCGAACGCAGGTTAATGGTGTTACCCCGCCTCTACGTGCTACTCCACAGCCTTGTATTTAACAATCGGCATACGCATATGCTCCACGCTCGAACTGTACTGCATATTTCAGAGGTAGAGCAATGGATACTCTATCCATATTTTCATAGGCAGAATATCCATCTATATTGAATCTGGTTGATCCTGTCTCATGTCGTAAAACAATTAAACGCCTTGATGTACCTTGGGTTATATGGCTGGATAGTGCGACTCAGGGGTGTAACCACCATGACATCGATGGCTGGTTCGGAGGGGAAGCGTGCAACATGATAGGTGACCTGGTCGGCATCGAGCAGGCGCAGGAGCAGCGGGCGAGGGTCGGTGTGTTGCACAAAGACAACCAGGCTGGGGCGGTTCGCGTGATAAACCGCGTCTGTGTAGGCAGGGATACGATTGATTGCCAGGGGTGGGTGCGTCACCTCCAGGGGGTCAACCACGATGACGCGGCTGTTGGTCTCGAAGGTGATCGGGTGGCCGAGCAGGTTGGTGGCCCAGGCATAACGAATGTGCTGCTGTTCCATATATGTGATGATGGGGTCATAGTTGGCCGGAATAATCGGGCAATAGGGCGATTGAAAATCATAATTGGGATAAGATAGATTATACGTCCAGGCCTGTGCGCCAAGATAAGCGAGCAACAGTGCGAAGATGACGAGGTGCGCGGCGATGATGTAGGGACGCGATTTATCGCGTCCACCAGGAAGCATCGTCGCTAGCGCGGCAATATTGTCTGTTCCAACGCTGTTGGGATCGGCGGAAGCAGGGCGGGCGACGCGAGCGTCCAAGTGACCCGCGCCCCGCCCCACGTCCGCCCCCGCCCCTACGGATGTGTTCCTAGAGAAAGCGTTGATGGCGAGAAATGATGCTGTGAAGATGGTGGCGAAGAAGAATGGGAAGGCCAGCATGAGGGGGGTGGCGTAGCGTCCTGCCAGGTCAAGGCCGCACGAGATCAGGCTGAAGGCGGAGGCGGAACTGGTGCAGTAGATGATGGCTGCGCAGGCGGCAAAAAGTGTTGGTAGGGCGGCGAGCCGTTGTATGCGCAGCAATGCCGGGTGATGCCAGACTAACGAGACAAGCACAAGCGCGGCGGTGGCGAAGATGCAGAAGGTGGTGAAGATGAGCAGCGGTGAATGGAAAGCTGCCGAGAGCTTGCTTTCAACGGGTAATGAGCCGCCGATGATGCGCGGCGCGACACAGCTCAGGTACATATTGGTTACGCGGTGGATGGTATGGATGCGTTGGATCGACCAGGTGCCTCCAAGCTGGCGCAGGTATTGCGCGTTGGCCCATGAGTGCTTGATGCCCCATGCGATGGCTGGCGAGGCTCCAAGCAGGCTGGCGGGAATAGCCGTCCAGATTGGCAGGAGCGGTTGCAGCGCACGCCGGAGCGCGATGGAAGCTCGCCTGGCGTTGGCGGCGAGGTCCCGGCGCACGCGCACGAAGGTGATGATACGATCAAGCACAATCCAGAGCGCGGCGGCGAGGATGGCGGAGACGATCAGCGGATAGACCCACGTACCCAGACCGACGATCAAGCCAATGCCCGCCCAACGCAAGCCCAGTTCGCGCTGCGAGGTTCCCTCGTGCCAGCGCTGTGTCAGACGCAGGGCGGAGAGCAGCAGCAAGATCATGAAAACGTAGGTCTCGATATATCCGCCCCAGGTGCGCAGCTCAACCAGGCCGTCGTAGAGCGGGGGAATCGCCGCTGTGAGAGCGGCGACAAGCGTAAAGCATGTTTTCGCGGATGGTGGGAGATGCGCGGCATCGGCGAGGCAGGAGGCCAGACGCCAGGTCAGCCAGACCAGCACGAGCGAAACAAGTGTGGCCTCGGTGCGCAGCGTCCAGGGGGATGAGCCAAAGATGGCGAAGAGGATGGATGCCAGGTAGGCTTCCAGACTGCCAAAATAAGGGATGCCGTAAAAATAGACGGGGAAATGCCCCTGCAAAATGCGCTCGGCTTGAATCCCTATCAGCGCCTCGTCTCCATCGATCATGCCGTGCGTGTGAATAATCAGAAATAGCCGTAGTAGAAGCGCGGCTATGAGACAAAGCCATACAGGTGAGAGCAGGCGTCTATACCAGAGTTTATGTTGCGTTTCAGATAAAATAGTAGGAGATGGCGCTTTCGGTTCGGTTGCTCTATGTTGTTCGTCAATGCTCATGCTATTTATTAGATTCCTCGGAAATGCGAGATTGCTTTTTTAAGATGACAACGTGATGCTATCATGGTTAAGCAAACGATGCAACTCTGTATTTTTTGATGTCTCTAATTGCAACGAACGGGTTGCAGGCTGCAGTAAGCAATAGGATGGATGAAAGGAATAGCCCTGGGAAAAGCTTGACAGGTTTTAGGCAATCATGTATTTTAAGTGTAAAATGTACACTAATTTTGAAAGAGATATACTGGACGCTATGGAAGAGACGAAAACGCAGCATGAACCGGCGAGCGGGCAGCACGACAGCGCGCAGAGCAAGCAAACGGATGAAGTGAAAGCTCATCATTATGATGTCAGCAAATATGAGCGGCCATCGGTGACGGTGGATGTGGTGATGATGAGCCTGCGCCAGCGCGATCTCCAGGTCTTGCTGGTCAAGCGCCGTTCGTGGCCATATGAGGGAATGTGGGCGATACCGGGCGGTTTTGTGAATATGGATGAATCGCTGGAGGCGGCGGCCAAGCGTGAGCTACAAGAAGAGACCAACGTGCAAGATGTGTACCTGGAGCAGCTCTATACCTTTGGCGATCCAGGGCGTGATCCGCGCACGCGCGTTATTACTGTAGTGTATTTCGCGTTGTTGGACTCCGAGCGGCTGCAGGTGAGGGCCGCTGATGATGCGGTGGATGTGGGGTGGTTTTCGGTCTACCAGCTGCCCGCGCTGGCTTTCGATCACGCGAAGATACTGCAATATGCCCTGGATCGTTTGCGCGGCAAGCTGGACTATACGACGATTGCCTTTAATCTATTGCCTGAGCAATTTACGCTGCGTGAGTTGCAGCGCGTCTATGAGATCATCCTGCATCGTAAACTGGATAAGCGTAATTTCCGCAAGAAGATTTTATCGACAGGCATTCTGGAAGATACGGGTGCGAAGAAGATGGAGGGGACACATCGCCCGGCTCGCTTGTATCGTTTTAATCCGGCGGCGGAAGCCAAATTATAGTGGCCTGGTCTGGACCTTCTTCAAGGGAATGGTGAATGAGAAGATGGAGCCTTCCCCGTCGGTGCCACTGCTTTTCACAGTGATCTTACCGTTCATAGCCTCCACGAGTTGCTGTGTGATATAGAGTCCCAGGCCGCTGCCGCGCGTATTCCCATGCATATCGCGTTCCAGGCGCACAAATTTATCGAAGATAGCCTCTTGTTTGTCAGGCGGAATGCCTGGTCCATAATCAATCACATTCACACGCACCATATGTTTGCCTGGTTCGATGTTGGCGGTGATGCGAATAGGGCTTTTTTCAGGTGAATAGCGCAGCGCATTGGCGAACAGGTTGCGTAGAATCTGTTTCAGGCGCGTCTCGTCGGCCCAGACGATGATATCGGGGTCGATGCACAACTCGACTTCGCGCTCCTGTTGTAGGATGAGTGGTTCAAACAGATCAATGACCGAAGCTGCGATTTCTTTTAGTGAAATTTTTGTGTAAACGAGAGAGACCACATCGAATTGGACACGGCTGGCATCCATGATGTTGGCCTGTAAGAGGACGAGTTCATCGCATGCGCGGCGGGCTTTGTTGAGAAAGCTTTGGCGTGTTTCAAGGTCTGCCTCTTGCATTTCGCCCAGGAGTTCCAGGTAGCCCTGCACGATGGTGAGCGGAGTACGCAATTCGTGGCTGGCCGTTGTTAGAAATGCATCTTTGAGTTGATCGACCTCGCTGAGCTTTTCGTAGGTGAGACGCAGTTCGTTGTACAGGCGCGCATTTTCGCGTGCGGCTTCCGTTTGCTCGTTCAGGCTTCCCAGCAGGCGTGGATACGCCGAACCAATCAGACCGATAACCAGGCAGATCAGCGCCGAAATACCGACGTATAAGGCCCATTCGGAATTTGAGAGCAGGTTGGTATTCCATGATTGGGTGAGCGTTGTCCAGATACCCAGCAGACTGGCTAAAGTACCAACAATACATGCCAGGTAGAGTACCCAGGGCGCTGTAATCAGTTGCTCGCGTTTTTCGGTGAATAGCTCGCGAAAACGACGTAAAAGCACGGGAAGATCGAGAAACAGGAAAATCATAGAGATACACCAGATGACGGTGGTAGTTGCCTGAGCAATATTGTAAACCTGGCCTGAGAGGGTTTTGGAGTCAATATTATAGAGGAGTGGCCCTACAAAGAAGGTGAAGATCGCGATGACTATGACGATAATGACCTGTACATTGGTAGCACGATAGGGTGCAGCAAAGCGGTTCACTTTTGCCAGGGCTGGAGGAAGACGATGATCTAATGCGGAGACAAACAGGATGCGCGCAAAAGCAACGTTGTAGATGATGGTAGCAATGAAAAAAAAGCTGATGAAGAGAAGTCCAATGAGTACCGATGCCGGGGCGCCAAAAACCCTGGTTACGGCTGTGAGTGTCGAATAGCTGAAACCTGCGTTCCCCGGCGGCACTACTGCCATGACGCCAAATGTGCCAAGCAGATAGGCGATCAGCACCAGGAGCGGCCCCCATCGTAAGAAAAGCATCGCCGCATTGCCCTGCTTCTCCTCGCCCGCCATATTGAGAGGAACTTCAATGCCAAGCAGCGCCAGCACGATTACTCCATAGAGTACCAGGTTCTGACCGCTAAAGCCCAATGTGCTGCTCGTAAGTGGAGTGGCGGGCGGATGACCATGCAGCAGCCAGACGACTCCTGCCATGCCCACCAGGAAAATGCCGACTCCGTAGAGGATAATAACCACCCTGGCTATTTTCATAATCAAGCGGAGGGAAAATACGGAGATCAATCCGGCAAGCAGAAGTACGGCAACAACTACCAGTCCCTGTAGGCGAGGATCGTCGAGCCAGTTCGCGTTCGTTCCTGATGTCTGTGCACCAATCCCCTGGATGAGCGTGACGATACTATCGCTGGTTGAGAGGAGTACCAGCACACCGGGGAACCAGGCGCAGAAGCCGGCGAAAAATCCGAAAAGCGGTCCTAGCGCGCGGTGCGTCCAGACATAAATGGAGCCATCGACAGGCATGAAGCGGTAGAGCTGTGCTGCGACCAGTGCGCCCGGCAGGAGAAATGTGATCGTGCCGATAAGCCAGTAAATATACGTTGCGCCTCCCGCGCCCTGCGTCGCCTGTACGATTGAGGCATTGGGGATGAAGAGGACGATGGCAATGAAAATAACCAGCAAATCCCCGCGTGAAAGGCCACGCGGGAAAAATTCGTTGATGCGTTGCTCTGAACGCAGTGGCTCACCCAGCGCGTTTTGTACAAAAGTCGGTGTGTATGGTATTTGCCGTATCTGCTGCCCCTCCAGGTTGTTCATCGGCCACCTTGTCCCTTATATAGCACGTCTCTCACTACACATTGTTTGCCGGGGGATATTTCTGTCTAGAGAATAGTATAGCAGGTTGAAATCTGAAGGTAAATGATTTTTATGCATGTTACCAACTATTGTGCTATCGCAGGATAGATGGGAGAAACGATCAAATAGCTTTTCATGTTCCTACATATATCAGGATATCTCCAGCAGTTCCAGGAGATCGGTGAGTGAGTGGATCAAGATACAATCGACGTTGTTCTCTTGCAGGTGCCGGCGGCGATCTAACAAGATAGGTGTGATGCCAACCGAGCGCGCGCCGAGAACGTCGAGAATGTAGGAATCGCCAACATGCAGTGAGTAATCGGCGATGCTGTTGGCGCGTGCTAATGCCCGTTCATAGAGCGTGGGCGAAGGCTTGGCATGGCGGGTCAGGGCTGAAACGAGCATATGGTCAAAATATCGGTTGAGGTGGTGCTCATGCAGAATGCGGCCAAGCGAGATGCCCCAGTCAGAGATGACGCCGAGAGTGTACTTCCTGGCTTTCAGGACTTCCAGCGTAGGCAAGACATCCGGGAAGATTTGCCAGCTCGTATGCTGTTCAAATTCCTGGGTAATGCGGCGTGCCAGTTGATACAGGCGCGGTTCATCGTGTTCCTCAACAAAGGGGCGCAGGAAATTCATATAGTAATCAAGCCAGAATGCGTTGATGGCTTCTTCGCTGGCCCACAAGTGACGTTCCTGGCGTGATTGACGAAAGAAGAAATCATCCGCTTCGACCATACGCTCTTGCAGCGCATCCAGGTGGATATGCAGGTCAAGTTGCTGGCAAATGCGCTGGCAGATTTCCGGCGTCGATGGATGGGGGTACAGCAGGGTAAAGCCGGCATCAAAAAAAATGGTACGGATCGATTGAGGCTGTTCCAATGGCATTACTGGTTTGTTCCTTTAGAAATGATGTAGGGGCGCAATGCATTGCGCCCCTACATCATTTTGTTATCCCCTGGCTTTATACACTGCATCGGCGGCTGCGAGAGCGGCGCCTGCTGGCGGCTGCAAGCCACCGCGCGGCAGCACGTGTTCAAGGGCTGAGAGAACGGTATCGACGTTTTTGCGGCAGGAATTATAGCCCATCAAGCCGATACGGATCAGGCGGCCTTTCAGCGCGCCGAAGCCGCCGCCGATCTCAATCTGATATTCTTGTAGCAGGCCGTCGCGGATGGCCTGCTCGTCTACGCCTTCGGGCAGGGTGATGGCGGTCAGGACGGGCAGTTCGTAGCCAGGCTGCGTCAGGATATGCAGACCCAGCGCTTTGACGCCCGCTCGAAGTGCTTCGCCGTGCAGTTGATGGCGTTTCCAGCGCGTTTCCAGCCCTTCTTCAAGCACGATGCGCAGGCTCTCACGCATGGTGTAGACCAGGTTGCTGCACGCGGTGTGGTGATAGGTGTGATCGCCGTTCCAGTAACGATGAAGTTTATGCAGGTTGAGATAATAACTCTGCACAGGTTTTTTACGCTGCTCGATGACTTTGACGGCCCTGTCGTTGAGTGTGATGGGGGCCAGCCCCGGCAGCGCGCCCAGGCTTTTCTGGCTTCCGGCATAACAGGCGTCGATCTTCATGTTATCGACGTGCATCGGTACGCCGCCGAGGCCGCAGACGGCGTCTATCACGAAGAGCGCGCCATGTGCATGCGTGATACGCTCCAGTTCTTCCAGAGGCTGCAAGAGTCCAGTCGAGGTCTCGGCGATGGCGGTGGCGAACAATTTGGCTCCTGGATGCTCTTTGAAGGCTTGTTCAAGGGCCGCAGGCTCCAGGGGTTTGCCCAGTTCGGTGACCAGGTTGACGACCTTCGCGCCTGCACGTTCAGAGATTTCGACAATTTGACCGCTGAAGAAGCCCAGACTGCCCGCTATGAGCGTATCGCCCTCTTCGAGGAGGTTGGATAAGACGGCCTCTGCACCGGAAAAGCCGGAGCCTGAGACGCAGAGGGTCATCTCGTTCTTCGTTTGGAAGACCCAACGCAAGAACTGCGCGGTCTCTTCGAGTATAGCGAAAAACTCGGGGTCGATGTGTCCGAGTTGCGGCGCCGAGGCGACACGCAAAACACGTGGATCAACGTTGCATGGACCAGGGCCAAGCAGCAGTCTGTAAGAGGGATTGATTTCGGGAATGGTGCTTTCATAGGTCTCACTCTTCCCCATTACCAGTTGTGTCATGAGATTCCCCTTCCTTAGTTGGCTTAGCGAGAGACGCGCCTGTGCGTCTCTGGACAATAAAGACCCTGGTCACAGTTCGTTCCTTGCAGCCTGCCTATTAAAAGGTTCGCCATTCGGACTTATTTTGCGCCTGTTTCAAACAGGTGCTGCAACTTGTCTGCCTGATCGACTGTGATCAGGTTGTCGATGAATTCGTCTAACTCACCATTGAGTACGCCGGGTAGGTTGTGGCGCGTGTAGCCGATACGGTGGTCGGTCACACGATCCTGTGGGAAGTTATAGGTACGAATCTTTTCGCTGCGATCACCGGTCTGCACCTGCGAACGTCGCGATTTGCTCAGTTCTTCCTGCCTGTGCGCCTCTTCTAAATCCCACAGGCGGGCCTTAAGCACAGAAAGGGCCTTGGTTTTATTTTTAAGCTGCGATTTCTCATCCTGGATGGTAACGACCAGCCCGGTAGGCAGGTGGGTGATGCGCACGGCTGAGTCGGTGGTGTTCACGCTCTGGCCGCCATGACCGGTGGAACGATAGACATCAACGCGAATATCGGTATCTTTGATCTCGATGTTGATATCGTCGTCGGCTTCCGGCAGCACAATGACCTTGGCCGTCGAGGTATGGATACGTCCATTGGCCTCGGTGACGGGGACGCGCTGGACACGGTGGGTGCCGCCCTCGTATTTCATACGGCTGTACGCGCCCTTGCCTTTGACGACAAAGGTAATATCTTTGATGCCACCCTGCCCCGTTTCGTTGCTGTCCAGGATTTCGATTTTCCAGCGTTTGCGATCCGCGTAGCGGCTATACATGCGGAAGAGTTCGCCCGCGAAGAGTGCGGCTTCGTCACCGCCCGCGCCGCCCTGGATGGTCACGATGGCATTTTTCTCGTCCATGATGTCTTTGGGCAGCAGAGAAATCCTGACTTCTTCCAGCAGGTGTTCCTTTTGTTCTTTGAGGTGTTCCAGTTCTTCGTAGGCGAGGTCGCGCATCTCCGGCTCATCGCTGGTATCGTACATCTCCTGCGTTTCGGCGATTTGCTGCTCGTTCGCGATCAGTTCATGGTACTTCTGCACCACCTCTTCGAGTTCGGCATGTTCGCGGCCATAGCGCTGCAAGAGCGAAATGTCGTCGAGGACTTCCGGTTGGGACATAAGTGTATTCAGTTCTTCGTAGCGTTGTGCCAGGCTGGCAAGTTTCTCCATCAAATCCATGAATGTGGGTTCTCCCTTCGTCTCTTCATCTCTCCACCCGCCGACAAAGCGATTGCGCGCATAACAGGCTATTGGCTTTTGTCTATCATCGTATCATATTTTATGACACGTCGGGGCAGATGAAATCTTTCAAATTTTTTGTGCGTCTATGGGTTAATGCTTAATAAATGTTTAGAGTATGCTCGAGTGGAAGAGGCATAAAGATGTAGCTACCCGGCGGCAAGGAGGTAGCGTTCGGTGGTGATGCGGAGGTGTATATAGGTATGCTGTATCAGTGATTTCATAAGCTCATTATAGCATGACGTGATGTAGAGGTGCAATTACGGGTTTTCAAAAATTGTGAAACACCTCCTATTCTGAAATGATAATTAGGAGTATACTAGTGTTCACAGAACGAATTGAGTTATAGAAAGCTGGCTATCTCCTGAAAGAACTTGATTTGGAGGAGGAATAATCCATGCGCTTCTGCTTTATCCTGGAAGAGAAATATGCAACGAAACCTATGCCGATGGTTGTAGCCGACCAGTTACAACAGTGGGGGCATGAAATTGATGTGCTGCAGCCGTATGCAGCCGTGACCAGCCTGACCGATCTGTCGCTGACCAACTATGACGCCTACGTCCTCAAAACCGTTACTGATGGACCTGGATTAACGATCCTGGAGGCTGCTGAGGCTGTTGGTATCCCTACGATCAATAATTCGCGCGCTATCCGCCTGATACGAGACAAGGCGGTGGCGGTGGCTTTCGCCCAGTCTTGCGGCCTTCCCGTGCCAACGACCTATTTTGTGGGACATTATCGCGCCTTAGTAAAGGTACCACATGAACTGTATCCGGTGGTGGTCAAACCTAGCGATGGCACCTCCTTACAAGATATTCACCTGGTGCGCACACCTGAAGATATGGCGCAATTGAAGCTTGACGAAACCAGCCACTACCTGGCGCAGCGCTGCGTCGAGAACACAGGATACGATATCAAGCTCTATGTCACAGGCCAGGAGGTGCATGCGATTGTCAAAAGTTCTCCATTGCATAGCGTGGTGCAGGAGCAAGAAGTGCCGGTGAATCGCGAGATGCTCAAGCTGGCGCGCTGCGTGGGGCAGATGTTCGGGCTTGATCTCTACGGCGTAGATGTACTGGAAACGCCGCAGGGCCTAATGCTGGTGGACATCAACGATTTCCCCAGCTTTTATGGCGTGCCGCGCAAGGTAGCAAGTGTCGCTGAATATATCTTGCATGCCGCGTATCGCGCGCGTCTCACGGGTAAAAGGCGTCCACTCCGCCCGACCGTCTCAACTCGCAAGGCGCTGGGGCGACAGGATACCAGAATTGTCCCGGCTGAACTGCTGAGCCATAACCAGAATGTCAAGCGTGCGCATATGAATTAGTAGGGACAATGGGTGATGTGGTGTGAGGTTGGGGCCTTGTGCTTGTCCCCCGTGCCAGATCGCTTCCCAAGGAGGACAAGCACAAGGCCCCCTCCCCTCTTCACCACCGCCCATTGTCCCTACGACGAGCTCAACAATTGCTCTCGTGAAACCTCATGAACGTGTGTAACGTGCCTGTTAGTGGGATAGTAAACCATTGAAAGGAAGTGAGGTTTACCATGAAGAAAACGTCTGATAGGTACCAGTTGAACGGTACGGATGTAAAAGAGAACACGAAAAAAGTAGTCAAGTCTACAGCAGCTACGATGCAGGATAGTGTGCAGTCGAACGTAGCAAAGGCGCAGGACTTGTTGCTTTCAGGACTGGGTGCGACTCAGGAGAGGGTGAAGAGTGCGCAGAAAGCCACTGCCAAAAACCTGAAGCGCGCGCAGAAGCAGGCAAATAAAGGCCTGGGGCAGTTTCAGGACAATGTGCAGCCAACGCTGGCGAAGACGCAGGACGCGCTTCAAGTAGGCATGGCAGTAGCGCAGGCTGTTCTGGCAAAGAACGCGAAACGCGCGAACAAGAACCTGAAAAAGGCGAGCAAGAATGCGAAGCGCTGGCAGAATACTGCGCAAGATACCTTGCAGACCGGCCTGGGTGCTACGCAGGATACCTTGCAGACCGGCCTGGCTACAGCCCAGGAGATGCTCGAAAAAAGCACAAAAAGCGCCACTAAAAGTTTGCAGAAGGCACAGAAAAACATCCAGAGCGTGGGTGATTCGCTGCAATCTCGTCGTAATCGCGCGGTACGCAAGCGTAAGCAGGGGAAATTCTTGTTCCGCGTGGGACTGCTGACAGGATTAGTGCTGGTTTTGCTTTATACCCCCTGGCCGGGTTCAGAGATACGCAGCCAACTCGCTGCTTTCTGGCAAGGATTCTTCCAAAACCGCAATAGCTGATGAACGCAGCGGGATAAGGCCAGGCGGGAGAGGCGGGAACGGTGCCCAAAAAACGCAAATCCAATGATAGAAGTGTCCAACCCGGTATGGAAGTGGAAGCGACCAGGGGTGATCTTGGCGAGGCGGATGTCAGTAAACCGAAAGTATCCGACGTTGCCCGCGATGTGCAGGGCAACGTCGAGAAACTCACTGTCGAAAAAGGCGTCGTCTTCAAGAAAAAACTGGAAGTTCCCGCCGACCGCATTCAATCCGTAGATCGTCCTGCTAAAGGAGATAAGCGCCAGGGGAAGGTGCTGATTGAAGTCAGTAAACAGGAAGCGGATGCACTTACACATGCCTGCGCACATGCCCGAAGTCGTTTAATATATAAAGAACGCGATGTTTCCCTGCTGCGCGCACTACGGTGATGGAGGTATTAGCGGCGGGGAAAAAGAAATCACGAGCCAGCCCCAGCGTTTCTGCGGCGTAAGCATTAACGACACCCCCATGCGCGAATACCACGATGCGCTGGCCGATATGCCTACTCGCGATGTCATCAAAGGCTTCGACGACGCGCTGGCGGAAAGCTTGTGAGGGTTCGCTATCAGGGATGACATCCCAATGTCCGGCCTCTCCTGCCAGGCGCACAATATCCCGCTGGCGTTCTTGCAATGCACGGGTGAGGGCTGCCAGGTCTTGAGTATCATCGGGCAAGGGACGGATATTGCCCAGACGGATTTCCTTCAATCCTTCGACAATTGTAAGTGTCATACCCAGGCGTTCAGCCAGCGGCGCGGCGGTTTGCAGGCAGCGCTTCAAGGGACTGCTGTACATGGCATCGAATTGGAGCTTGCTGAGCCGCTCAGCTAAGGTCTGGGCCTGTTCGCGCCCGATACGGCTGAGCGGCAGGTCATCATAGATGCCGCCAGGAATAATTTCGTCTGCTCCAGGGATTGCGTCGGCGTGACGCACGATGAAAAGTTCAGCCGCGCTGTCGCGCTGGATCAAAAAAGGGTCTTGCATGTATTTGATTGGTTCCTATCTATGATCGCGCCTTGTTACATACATCGAGCGCCCGGCGCGCAAGCGCAGGCACCCCATATTCTAACTGCTCGAAGAATGGATCATCGGTTGTGCCGGAGCGGTGACGCTGATAGCTGCCTTCCAGCAGGATCGCCAGTTTCCAGATGGCCAGGGCCACGTAAAAGGCCATATCTCCTATTGAACGTCCAGTGCGTTCAGCGTAATACTCTGCTATCTCCGTGCGCGACGGGAAGCCTGGCTGTTCCGTCACTCGCCACGAATCGGAGGCGAACTCAGGTTCCGGCTCATTCGGTTCACGCCAGAATGAAAGCAAATAGCCGACATCCGCCAGGGGATCACCAATGGTAGCCATTTCCCAGTCAAGAATAGCGATGACCTCCGGCCTGTCGCTGGCATACATGGCGTTGTCGATGCGAAAATCGCCATGTACGATGGTGGCTGGTCCTGAAATGGGCATATGGGCCGTTAACCACGCGGTGACAGCATCCAGGTCGTGTAATGGGCGCTGACGCGATTTCTCCAACTGGCCGGTCCAGCGCCGCACCTGGCGTTCCAGGTAGCCCTCTGGCTTGCCAAAATCTCCCAGGCCGACGGCCTGCCAATCAACGGTATGCAGCGCGGCCAGCGCATCGATCAACGATCTGCTGAGGGCAACACGTCCCGCGGCATCACCGGCAAAGGGGGGTAATTCACTGCGTATCACCAGCCCGTGCAGGCGTTCCATGAGATAGAAAGGTGCGTCGATGATACTCACATCATCACAGGCCAGGATGACACGCGGCACCGGAACATCGGTAGTGTTCAAGGCTTTGAGTACGCGGTATTCGCGCAGCACATCGTGCGCGGTTGGCAACAACGGCCCGCGCGGAGGACGGCGCAGTACCCATTCCTGGCTGCCACGCCTAATGAAAAACGTCTCATTAGAGTGCCCGCCACGCACGCGCTCGATGTGCAGGGGCATGTCGTTTGTATGCTCGGCTGGAATGCGCCTGGCGAGATACTCACGTAATCGTTCCTCGTCAACCAGAGGAGGAAGGGATGTCATATGATCATGTTCCTTTCATGTAAGGGTTGGGTATATGACAGCATAGCATAACCCCAGAGGGCGACCGCAAGGGTCTCCACGCCGCCCCACACCGCTCCCGCCCTTACAATGACTACGATCGGGCCAACTGGCGAATGACGGTTTTAGCAACAGCGCGTTTGTGCACTTCGTCGGGGCCGTCGGCGATGTGGAGCGTTCGGGCGTGCGCCCACATCGAGGCCAGTGGAAAGTCATCGCTCAGACCGGCGCCGCCGAAGACCTGCATGGCGCGGCTCACCACGTTGGAGAATACTTCGGGGGCGGCGATTTTAATCATGGCGATCTCCTTCTGCGCGGCCTTTTTCCCCAGCGTATCGATCATCCAGGCGGCTTTGAGGGTCAGCAGGCGGGCCTGCTCGATCTCCAGTTCGGATTGGGCGATCCATTCTTGAATGACGCCCTGCTCCGTCAAGGGTTTGCCGAAGGCGACACGCGAGGCGGCGCGCTGGCACATCAGCTCCAAGGCGTACTGCGCGCCGCCGATAGCACGCATGCAGTGGTGAATGCGTCCCGGACCCAGGCGGGCCTGAGCGATGGCAAAGCCGCCGTCCTCCTCGCCTAGCAGATTGCTCACCGGCACGCGCACGTTCTCAAAAAGTATCTCACAGTGGCTCTCGTTATCAATATAGCCCATCACCGGAAGATTGCGCAAAATCGTGACGCCCGGCGTGTTTTTTGGCACAAGCACCATGCTCTGCTGCCGGTATCTATCGGGAGAATCGGGCGCGGTCTTGCCCATCACGATGAGAATCTTGCAGCGTTCGCGTGCTGCTCCCGATATCCACCACTTGCGTCCATTGAGGACATAGTCATCGGCTTCACGCCGGATGGTGAGCTGGATGTTGGTCGCGTCGGAACTGGCGACATCTGGCTCGGTCATGGCGAAGGCAGAACGAATCTCGCCGTCCAGCAGAGGCTGCAGCCATTGGCGTTTCTGTTCGGGTGTGCCGAATTGGGCCAGTATCTCCATATTGCCTGTGTCGGGCGCGGCGCAGTTAAATACTTCGGAGGCCCAGCTGACGCGCCCCATGATTTCGGCTAACGGGGCGTATTCCAGGTTGGTGAGGCCCGCGCCGTACTCCTCATCGGGCAGGAAGAGGTTCCACAGCCCCTCAGCCCTGGCCTTTACTTTCAACTCATCAATAATTTCGGCGTGATGATGCGGGTTGTCCGAAGCGGCGATCTGCTCGGAATAGAGCTGCTGGTTGGGGTAGATGTAGCGATCCATAAAATCGCTGACGCGCTTGCGTAATGCGTTGACTTTTTCGGTGTAGGCAAAATCCATCGATGTGCGCTCCTCTATGATAAGCCAGACATTTTCTTTTTGACTATACCATATTAGCAGGGAGGAATGCGCAATAAAGAACCAGGGGCCGGTTTTCGTTAACTGCTCCCTGGTTCTTCCGTTTTGCTTCACGGAGCGGGTGTTACTGCTGTGGGTATTGTGACTGCTGTGGAGGATACTGCTGCTGTGGAGGATACTGCTGCTGTGGAGGATATTGCTGGACAGATTGGGGCGGGTACTGCCCTGAGCCAGACCGCGCCATCTGCCGGAGTTGGTTAAGTTCGCGGTAAATTGGCCATTCAGCAAAGGCGAACATGATGATAATGATCACGTTGGCGATTGGTACCAGCAACCATAAGCTCCTGGCGCCGCTATAGCCAGCTTTAGCGAATATTCTCCACCAGACGTAGATGAAGAAGACAAAGATGGCAATGTAGAAGATTACAAGGAATGCGATCAATCCACCTGCTGCAGAGTTGTAGGGCATAGGTTTCACCTTCACTTTCGTCGAAACAAAACAACGTTGATGTGCTTTGTATAAAATTGACGACATAAGAATGACAGCATAGAAGTGCTTTGCTATTAGTATAACGCTGAAGCCTAATAAAATTAACTGCAGGATATTTGGAAATATTTCAAGAATGAACCAGGGCCAGCAACTCCTGGTAGTGGTTAAACGGAGAATGATGTGGTAGAGTACCAGCAGCAGTATGTTGAGAGATAGAGGATGTAACCTGGTAACAATTACATTGTCCCGTCGGCATTGCATCACGTGAACGAAAACGCATCGAGCGACGATTTGAAGGATTTCAGGAGGAAGAGCAGGCCATGAGCGATGAGGGAGAACTGACTTTCCGGGCCGAATTGCGGGCCTGGCTGGCGGCAAATATCACCGATGAGTTCCGTGAAAAACGCACTATGACCTTCCAGGAGAAAGTGGCCGTACGCCGGGCCTGGCAAAAGAAATTATTCGAGGCAGGCTGGATTGGGATTGGCTGGCCCCAAGAGTATGGTGGGCGCGGCGCAAGCCTGATGCAGGAAGCCATTTATAATGAAGAGATGGCTCGCGCTCAGGCCCCTGTCACAGCAAATGTGATAGGTCTGAATATGGTTGGCCCCACCATCCTGGCCGTTGGCACTCCTGAACAGAAAGCTCGTTACCTGCCCAAGGTCTTGAGCGCCGAGGAAATCTGGTGTCAGGGTTTTAGCGAACCGAACGCCGGTTCCGATGTGGCCTCCCTCCAGACGCGGGCGGTGCGAGAGGGTGACCATTTTGTGGTGAATGGGCAGAAAGTCTGGACCAGTTATGGATACGTGGCCGACTTCTGTATTTTGTTGGTGCGCACGGATTTTGAGGCGCCCAAGCACAAGGGTTTGAGCTACCTGATCGTGGATATGAAGTCGCCTGGAGTGAGCACCAGGCCGCTCGTCCAGATGACGGGCGAGGCGGAATTTGCCGAGGTGTTCTTCGAAAACGTCAAAGTGCCGGTGGAGAACCTGGTCGGCGAACTGAATAAGGGCTGGATGGTAGCCATTACCACCTTGATGCACGAGCGGGGAAGTTTCTCGCTGAGCGTTATCGTTTTTCTCGAGCAGCGCTTGCAGGCGCTCATTGAACTGAGCCGCAGCAGTACCCTGAATGGAAAACCTGTATTGGAGGACTCGCAGGTGCGGCAGCGCCTTGCCCGGCTGTATACCGATGTCAAGACCTTCAAACTCAATACCATGCGCCAGATGTCTACTCTGAGCCAGGGCCATCTTCCGGGGCCGGAGGGTTCATTGCTTAAGTTACAGTGGAGCGAGTTAAACCAGCGCCTGGTTGAACTGGCCTTTGAACTCGAAGGCCCTTTCTCCAGCCTGGCCCCTGACTCGCCGGACGCCCCCTTTGAGGGCCGCTGGCAGTATGAGTACATGCGCGCGCGCGGCAATACCATTGAAGCGGGCACCAGCGAAGTGCAGCGCAATATCGTAGCTGAGCGAGTGCTCGGTTTGCCGCATGTTTGAGGACGCGATAAATCGCGTCCCTACAGGCATTGGGAGTAATGAGCAGGAAATCTGGGTCTTAGATGAACGATTGCATTTGAAAGAGGGGCTAGAAACATGTATTTGACTCTCAGCGATGAACAAAAGATGCTGGCGCAAACGGTGCGCCAGTTCATAGAGAAGGAATTGCCCTCTTCTAAGGTGCGGCGGATTATGGCGACTGAAAGCGCTTTTGATGAGCAACTGTGGCAGAGGATGGCCGAGCAGGGCTGGATGAGTTTGACTGTGCCGGTCGAATATGGCGGGCTGGCAGAGCCGTGGCTAAGCGTTGCAGTCTTGTTTGAGGAAGCAGGCCGGGGAATGCTGCCCGGCCCGCTCCTGGCTACGGTCGGGCTGGCGGCCCCATTACTGGCAAAGGCTGGGAGCGCTGAGCAGAAAGCACGCTGGCTGCCTGCGATTGTGGAGGGGAAGGGCAGGGCAAGCGTGGCTTACCTTGAGCCTGTCGCCAGCTACGAACTTGATTCGATCAAGACGACAGCAAGCGAAGTGGGTGGCAAATATACGCTGAGCGGCACCAAAATGTTTGCCCTTGATGCCCACGTGTCTGATTTTATTATCATGACGGCCAAAGAGGAAGGAAAATTAGGGCTGTTCCTGGTGGAGAAAGGTGCCGGGGGTCTGGTGGTGGAAATCCTGGAGAGCATGGATTTGAGCCGGCGCCTGACGCGCATCACACTGAATAATACCCCGGCCGAGAAGATCGACGCTGGAAATGAGGCTGGTCAGATGCTGGAACAGGCCTTACATTGTGCCAGTTTCGCGCTGAGCGCGGAAGGCGTGGGCGGGATGCAGTGGATTCTGGATACGGCTGTGGCGTATGCCAGGTCCCGTGAACAGTATGGGCGTGTGATCGGCAGTTTCCAGGGAGTGGCTCATCCGTTGGTAGACCGGGCTCTCGACCTGACCAGCGCACGCTCGGCCGTCTACAATGCCGCTTACGCCCTGGACCATCGATCGGATGAAATTGCCGAGGCAGTGAGCATGGCAAAAGCGCACGTCAGCGATAGTTACCGGCAGGCCGGCTACACAGGGGTGCAGACCCTGGGCGGAATTGGCTTCACCTGGGAACACGACATGCAACTCTATTTCCGGCGTGCCAGTGGGACGTGGAGCCTCTTTGGAGATCCAAACTGGCACCGGGAACGCTTGTTATACTCCCTCAAGATATAGCTACTCAATTCTGTAGGGACAAGGTGTGGAGCGGCGTGGGGAAGGGGCCTTGTGCTTGTCCTGTGTGCCTGCTCGATGCCCGGGGAGGACAAGCACAAGGCCCCTTCCCTGCCTCACAGCCGCCCCTTGTCCCTACTTGGAGATCGACGTTTTTATTTCATGCTGGAATCTGGTTGCTATGGGAATAACCCCTCACTCCTCCTTGTTCTCATAGGTGATTAGCAATCTCGTATTAAGATTGCTAGACAAGCAGCAATTTTTGTGCTATATTCTAGCAATCAGTTGACGAGACTGCTAAAACGCAGTTACGATCTTGAACCTTTACCGAAAAGCATGGATTATCAAGGGAAAATCCTCTTCATTGAGTACTTTGTCCCCGTTTCCGATGTAAAAAGTAAAAGTTCACCATCGTACTACTTAGATAGTGAGGAGCATACTCTTACATGAAATGTGAACGTTGTGAAAAGAATCCCGCCCGTGTGCGCATCGATGAGATTGACGCCAATGGCCAACGAGTGCATCATTACCTCTGCCAGTCTTGCGTTGAGGAGTTGATGGGCGCTGCAATGGGACAGATGGGCGGCCCTGAAGGTTCCGGTAATCCTGGTGGTGCTCCATTTGGTTTTGTTGGAAGTAATGGCAATTCTCCTTTCGCTGGCGGCAAGAATACAGCTACCGCCGAGCGACAGGCTAAACATAGCAAAACGCCGACTTTAGATCAGTATGGACGCGACCTGACTGCCGAGGCAGCAGATGGAAAATTAGACCCGACGGCAGGACGAGAGCGCGAACTGCGCCGCGTGATTACTGTACTGGGTCGTCGACAAAAGAATAACCCGGTGCTGATTGGTGAGCCGGGCGTGGGTAAAACCGCGATAGTCGAGGGACTGGCTCGCAGCATCCAGGAAGGTAAGGTTCCCGCGACGCTGCGCAACAAGCGCATTGTCACCTTGAATATTGGCGGCATGGTAGCCGGAGCGATGTTCCGGGGGCAGTTTGAGCAGCGCATCAAGTCTATTCTTGAAGAACTTCGCGAGTCCGAAGATGTGATCGTCTTCATTGACGAATTGCATACGGTCGTGGGCGCGGGCGCGGCTGAAGGCGCGGTTGGCGCAGCCGACATGCTCAAACCTGCATTGGCGCGCGGCGAACTGCGCTGTATCGGTGCGACAACGCTGGATGAATACCGCAAACATATCGAGAAAGACGCCGCGTTGGAGCGCCGCTTCCAGCCAATAATGGTCGGAGAGCCAACTCCAGAAGAGGCTATCGACATGCTGCGTATTGTGCGTGCCAACTATGAACTGCATCATGGCGTGGGCATCACCGACGAAGCTGTCGATGCTGCCGTCAAACTTTCTGATCGCTACATCAATGACCGCTTCCTGCCCGACAAGGCCATCGATGTGATGGACGAAGCGGGTTCGGCCCTGCGCTTAGAGGCGGTGGAGAAGGGTATTGTCAGCCCGTTGCTCATCTCTGACCTGGAAAAGGAACTTGCCGATATCCAGGCCAAGAAGGAGGCCGCCGCCAATTCCGAGGACTACGAGCGCGCAGCCAAACTGCGCCAGCAAGAGCTGGTGACGCAGGACAAACTGGATAAGGCGCGCGCCGACTCTGGCAGCGCAGTGACACTGCTTGTGACGCCGGAGTTAATCGCCAGGGTGGTCGAGAACTGGACAGGTGTACCTGTCAGTCAGATGTTAGAGAGCGAGCGTCAGAACTTGCTCAACCTGGAAGATGACCTGCGCAAGCGCGTTATCGGTCAGGATGAGGCTATCAGCGCGGTTGCGCGTGCCATTCGCCGTTCGCGCGCGGGTTTGAAAGACCCCAAACGCCCGATTGGTTCGTTCCTCTTCCTCGGTCCCACAGGTGTAGGTAAGACGGAACTGGCGAAGGCGCTGGCGGCTGAACTCTTCGGCGGCGAGGAGAACCTGATTCGCCTCGACATGTCGGAGTATATGGAGCCACATACAGTCTCTCGGCTGTTTGGTAGCCCTCCTGGTTATGTCGGCTATGACGAAGGCGGTCAGTTGACCGAGCAAGTCCGCCGCCGCCCGTACAGCGTGATTCTGCTGGACGAGGTGGAGAAGGCGCATCCAGAAGTCTTCAATTCCCTGTTGCAGATCATGGACGATGGCCGTTTGACCGATGGTCAGGGCCGCACGGTAGACTTTAAGAATACCGTCGTGATTATGACCAGTAACGCTGGCAGCATGGATCTCAAACGCGCGGTGCGTATCGGCTTCTTGCCAACCAAAGACGATGACATCCGCGATGAGCAGCACGAAGCCATGCGTTCGAAGGCAATGGAGGGTCTGAAGCGCATGTTCCGGCCTGAGTTCATCAACCGCATTGACCAGATTGTGGTCTTCCACTCGCTGGGTAAGGCGGAACTCTACTCGATCGTTGATCTGCTGCTGGCCCAGGTGCGTGCGCGCTTGAGCGAACACAACATCGAACTGGTGGTGAGCGATGAAGTGCGCGATCTTCTGCTGCGCGAAGGCTTCGACGAGGAATATGGCGCGCGTCCATTACGCCGCACTATCCAGACCTACGTCGATGATACGCTGGCAGACGCGCTGCTGACGGGTGATGTTAAACCCGGAGAGGTGGCTCGACTGATTGAGCGTAATGGCAGGGTTGCTGTTGAGGAGCAAGAAGTGAAGCAGGCCGCGTAGTCAAGAGATATAAATAAACAAAAGGGAGCGTGAGCAATCGCGCTCTCTTTTTTAGTGCAAATAAGTGCCGAGAAACCAGCGAAGGATATCTTCTTGGGGTGCGGTAGCTATGGCTCGCCCAATACGGCGGACTTCATCAGGATCGTTCTGTTTTAATAAAACCTGCTGTGCAAGCTCTGTTAAGGCTGGAAAACGTCCTTCGATGATAAGCATTGCAGTTTTTCGCCGTCCCTCAATTTCTGCTCTGGCGACGAGTTTTTGGAGTTCTGGGTCTTTCTCAAGTGGATTCTCGTACATCATAGCTATGTAGCCTCTTTCACCTCAAGCCGCATAGTTGTCAAGAATCCAACGAGCAGCAGGTTCATTAGGAGCAGTGGCGATCTGTTTCACGAGCAGGCTCAACTTTTCAGGATCATCAAAATGCATGACCTGATTTTTTGCAGTCTCTACAAGCTTAGGAAAGCGTGCTTGTATAACCTCTATCACTGTTTTTTGTTGACCCCGAATCTCTGCTTGGGCCATACGCTCTTGAAGCTCAGGGTCCAGGTCTAGTAAGCTATCGTACATATGCAATCGCTCCTCCACTTTCTGCTTATCCTGCAATGATAACGTAGTTGACCGTCGCAAGATAGTTCGAAATCGTACAAGATGCCGCGTTAAGTGTACCCCTACGTATTGCTGTTCCATTTCGTAAATTGCCTGTATGAGTAAGGAAGCCGTTGCATTTTTCATAGCAGGCAACAAGGTATACATACTCACTACCCTTTTACTTATATATATTCTTGCGTCCATCCTCCAAAGCCGTAATGCCCGGTAGTGAAATATTAGCAGATCTTCTGCTCCATTTTCTTCTTGAAATACCGTTTCTAAAATACTTGTCTCAAACGGATACATCACCATTGAGATAATTGGTAGCCGATACTTCCCGTATAATTCGACGTGATAGAGAAGCATCCGATAGGGCATATCACTATCTTCGTATGTCTGTAACTCAGGATTGAGAATATGCGGCTTGTCTCTATATTCAATCAGGTACACCAGGTCTGGACGTAAGTTTGTTCTGGCAATCTCTGAATTTTTCTCGCTAAGAAATTTACTCTCCGGTAAAATTTCAGGTAACATTTCTGCCGCGTGACCATCTATCAAGGATTTCAAAGCGCTATCATAGGGTTGCCACTGATGTTCATCAGCCATACTGACAAGCCCTTTCCACGTGTTTTTAGAATCATACCATGTCTGTTAGCTCTGTACAAGTGTATAGGCAGGGTGAAGCTCAGAACTCTTCAATTGGAAGCTTCCTATTCTCTCCATGTCCTCCAACTTCCATATCTGATGATACATTGATAATTCAAGAAGCTGACTTCCACCGTCACAAATACCACCACATGTGCGTATAGAGAGCAGAGATAGATCAATAGAAGCTGAGGAATAGTTTTATGAGAAAGATACTTTGGTATATAGCGACTTTCCTTCTCGTGTTGCAGCTTGCCTCATGTTCAGGGCTGCCAGGTATTACGTATAACCAGGAGACTCCTATGGCGACAACTTCCGGCTCTCAAGCACAAGGGACAGCAGAAGAACAGCAACTCGCGCAGCAGTTGTTCAAGCAAATTAACCAGGATCGCGCTGCGAACAACCTTCCCCCGCTGACATGGGAGCCTCGGCTGGAACGGAGCGCGCGGCAGCACGATCTCGTCATGGCGGCGGGATGCGGGTTGATGCATCAATGTCCCAATGAGCCAGACCTGGGGACACGTATAAGTAATCAGGGAGTCCAATGGCAGGAGGTGGGCGAGAATATTGGAGAGGGTGGGCCTGTCTATTCAAATAGCGATGCCTGGAATATGGTCTTAATGATTCACCAGGGGATGATGGGCGAGAAGCCACCCGACGATGGGCATCGACGCAATCTGTTGAGCAAGGACTTCCATCGCATTGGCATTAGCATTTATATCGACAATAAGAACACGCTCTGGCTAACGGAGGATTTCGCCAATTAAGTTACAATTCAACAAATACTATCAAACTGCTGAGATTTTTAAGCATTTTCTAATCTTTATTTAAGCAATTAACCTTGACTTGATACTAAGCCATTGCTACAATTGATCTCGTTGGACTTATTTTTGGATAAACGGAGCAATTTCGTTGCAGGAGTCAAGCTCTTTTCAGGAGGGGATGTGTTGGAAGAACGAGTTTGGCTTTCTGCTCGAAGAGGAACAACGATATGCAGTATGATCACGACCGGAGGCCAGGTCTCACCTGGTTGGGCAGGCGCACCCTTACTGGTAAGCATCCTGCGGTCGTGAGGATAAATGGCTTAGGGAAAACGAGGCATATACGCACGGAACAACGACTTGCTGTGCTGTATGCTGTGAGCAGCATCTTACTGGAGGCTGCCGATCTGAAAGAAGCTGCCGCCAGGATGCTCCAGGCGTTAGGGGATGGACTGGCCTGGGAGTATGGGGCGCTCTGGCTGCTTGATGATAAAACGGAATCGTTATATAGTCATACCACCTGGCATACCTCCTCGATTCACGCCAGCGATTTTGAGTTCACCACGTGGCAGACAAGGTTCCTCCCAGACAGCTTAAGCTTGCCTGGGCGCGTATGGTCTTCAGGCGTGCCTGTATGGGTACGTGATATCACCAAAGAGCGAAACTTTTATCGTCAGCCTGAGGCGCGTCGTGAAGGTCTGCATGGAGCGTTTGCGTTCCCGATACAGGGCAGCACTGGCGTACTCGGCATCATTGAATTATTCAGCTACGAGATACGGCAGCCCGATAAAGAACTTCTGCAAAGCGTAATCACGCTTGGCAAGCAGATTGGTCAGTTTATTGAGAGGCGGCGTGGGGAGGAAGAACGTGTCCAGCTTTTAGCAGGTGAGGTAGTAGCGCATGCCAACCAGCTTGAGGCCATTATTGAGGCAATTGCTGATGGCGTCTTTATATTTGACCGTGAAGCAAATCTCGTGCAGGCAAATGGCGCGGGACGTGAAATTCTGGGGCTTGAGTGGAATCCTGAGTTTATGGAACTGCCCGCCGATGAGCGTTTGCGGCAGTTAGTGATGCGAGACGAAGATAGGCTGCTGCTGTCGCAAGAGCAATGGCCAGTGATGCGTATCTTGCATGGTGAAACGCTCAAAGGCGCCAATGCGCCTGATATCATCTTTCAAACGTTGGATGGGCATGATTTGCATGTCAATGTGACCGGCGCACCTGTGCGTGATTCGCAGGAGCAGATTATCGGCGGCGTCATGGTAGTGCGCGCTGTGACCAAACGACGTGAGTTAGAGGTGCGAACCCACGAGTCGCTGCATGCGTTGCTGGCAATGGCGGAGGAACTGGTGCAACTGCCAGCAGAAGGTGAAGAGGGTGCCGCGGCGCGAGAAATAGAATCCGATCCACTGATAGCCATAAAAAAGGTAGCACACCACCTGGCTGCACTGACCTGCGGCGTCCTGGGATGCCGCCGCGTGGGGATCACCATTGTAGAGCCAGAGACGGAAATCGTGCGGGCCGTCGCCGTTGTTGGATTGACCTCGGAACAAGAACGGCAGTGGTGGGAGGAGCAGCGAGCGCAGGAGAGCAGCCTGAAAGATAACCCCACGCCAGAACTGGTTGCCGCGCTGCGCGCAGATGAAGCGCTGATTCTGGATATGACACAACCCCCTTTCAAAGATCAGCCGAACAACTGCGGTATACGTGTCATATTAAGCGTACCCATGATGCTGGCGGGTCGGCTCGCGGGCATCATGACGCTGGATTATGGCAGCCTGGATCACGAATACACACAGGAGGAGATCGCGCTGGCCAAAGCGGTGGCGAAACTGGCGGCGCTGGTAATCGAGCGAGAGCGGCTTTTGCGCGATCGGGCGGAGGTGCGCGCGAACGAAATGGCCCTGCGGAAGTCTCACCGGCGCATGGATGAATTTTTGGGTATGGCCAGCCACGAGCTGAGAACGCCTCTGACGAGCATCAAAGGCAATGTGCAGTTATCGAAATGGCAGTTGAAACGTATACTGGACAAGGGAACATCGTCCGATGAATTGAGCAGCAATATCGAAGCCGTACAGGAAATGCTTGAACGGACAAATAGCCAGGTGAATTTTATGAATCGCCTGGTAAGTGATCTGCTCGATGCCTCGCGTATTTCGTCCAAGGCTGATCGTCCGGTGGATGTTACGATACAGGTGGAGGGAAAGGTGGCGAAGCTATCGGTGCGAGACGAAGGGCCGGGCCTTTCGATACAAGAGCAGGAACGTATCTGGGAGTACTTTTACCAGTCTCCAGGGATAGAGGTGCAGAGTGGGTCCAGTGTGGGATTGGGACTTGGTTTGCATATCTGCCGGACAATCATTGAACTTCATCACGGGCAGGTTGGCGTGAAAAGCGCGCCTGGCGAGGGGTCCACCTTCTGGTTTACATTACCTTTAGCAGATGAGGTATAATGTAGTAATATGAATAGACGAGAGTGAAGAATAGTCATGAAGCTTCGGAATTGGGTAACGCTGGCAGGTGTCGCAGCGGGTGCGCTGGGCGTTGGGATAGTGGCAAAGAGTTTTTTACCGCAGCGTTTTGCGTTGGATACATGGGATGATGAACCGCTGAAGCTCTCGGAAAAAAATGCGCGAGAGAGCCAGGAGGCGTT
>WNGK01002872.1_pt1 | contig 32484 bp, 39 predicted proteins | sample 5400601 | NCBI WGS metagenome assembly WNGK01 (sample SAMN13153376, study PRJNA577476) | soil metagenome | isolation source: 60 cm soil or saprolite under Garry oak tree replicate 1 | place: USA:California | collected 2016-06-15 | reverse complement strand
AGGCTCTCATCGCCGTTTTCGCCCTCTTCCTTGCCGTAGCCTCGCTTGTAAGAATAATTCTCTTCGAAGAAAGATACTTCCCGGGTCCTGGACCCGGAATCGGAGCTGGGCAAATCTCCCTCTGGTTCGAGACGGCTCTGACCTTCGTTCTCTTCGCCCTCTCGGTAGTTTCCATCTATAACCTGCTTCGATTGCGCGAGAGATATCTGAAACTTCAAGCTCTGGCAGAAAAGCTCGGCCGATAGCCGTTGCCGCTATCCCCAGACTCCAAGAAAGAAGCAGAGAAGAGACTAATGGTAATGAAAATGATAGAAGTCTTCGCGGATAGGTGCGCGAAGAGCACACTACTCAATGGACCCTTCGGCGGTGACGATAGAGCATTCGACAGGCTACTGGGACCAGCAGGCATACTGACAAGAACAAATCTCGTTACGGCGACGATGGAGGGCCGTGTCACATACTATGGACGGACAGAGGCGGGAAAAGTCTACCAGCAAGTCTTAGAGTTGCAGCTGAACTTTTTGGACCCCTACACTCACGGCGAGGTCTGGAAGAAGTAGAATTAGAATCAGGGCTATTCTGAGGGATTTTGGGCTATTGTTTGTGAGAAACCACCACCCCCTATTCCAATAGCGCGCCGTGGACTACGCCTGATCTGGGCGAATTTCGCGCGTCTGTCGCCAAGATAGGCTTGGTATGAGTTGTCAAGAAGTCAATTTTGCCCTTGGGTTTCTTCGTGAAAAACTGGGTTTTGAATTCAACCGGCCGAATTCGCGATCGGGGTTCATTCTGAATGATTCAGCCTCGGAAGAGGCGCCGGACTACTCGGCGTCTCGCGAGACCCAGATAGCCCCCGGGGAGGCTAGAAAAATTCGCGCAGAAAAAGATTTTCACGGAGAAAAAAATTCTCACCAAGAATATATTCTCGGATAGAAAAGCATGCGCCACCTCAGTTTCGATTGTTAGCAAATAACCGGGGGGTAGGGTCACCAAGATCTGCGTAGTTGGACTACGTGCGATCAAGGTTCTTAGCCATCCACCGCGTCCTCTCTTCGACGAGGGGATCACTGTCAAACAAGTGGAGGACACTCGGAATGAGTCCTCTATCACTGGGGACCAGTGTCTCAATTTTGATCGAAAACCCGTGTGGAGTGACGATGAGAGATGAAGAAGAATAGGCTGCCGAAGATCGAGTCTCCCTCTCAGCTGATAGATGCGAGAATACGGGAGCTTGATGATTGGCGCGGAAAGAAACTGTCGCAGATTCGTGCTCTGATCAAGCAGGCCGACCCTGAGGTAGTCGAGGAGGTGAAGTGGAGGAAGCCATCGAACCCCGCCGGGGTTCGGGTGTGGTCCCACGACGGGATCATTTGTACCGGCGAACCCTACAAGGACAACGTAAGGCTGACCTTCCTCAAGGGAGCACTCCTCAAGGACCCGAAAAGTCTCTTCAACGCCGACCTCAAAGGCAACAGACTGCGCGCCATAGTCATCCATGAGGAAGACGTGACCGACCAATACGCCTTCAAAGAGCTAGTCAGAGCGGCAGTTGCCCTGAACACTTCAAAGAGCAAGAAGACGCCGCAACGCAAAGTCTCCCACCAGGCCTAGCCAGGGCTCGAAATTCAAGCACGTAATACGATGTTCCCAGGGTCGTTCTCGTGTCCGAGCAGTGACTGAGCTCTACCCGATCCCTAGAATGTCGGGTCAGCGGAGCGACTGGCGCGAACGACTACGCACCAACCGCTCACGAACCGAACAAGAACCAGCCTTGCTGCAGTCTTCTAATCCTCCTCGATAATGGAGGATGAGTGAAAGAGAAACCGTCGAAATGGAGGGTCTTGAACCGACTCAACGCACGGACAACTACATCGGTCCCGAGGTGCTCTGCGGCGAATCGATCAGCGCGATACTCCATTCTCCAGTTGAGTGGAATGCCCAACAGCAAGAGTGCCCCGATGCCTGTCATGAGCGGTACGAACGCTGATTCGACCTGACCGTGTGAGAGGCCGATCAGAAGTCCCAAAGTGATGCCTAGTGTTAATGATGGAGTGAGGGTCCAGAGAACCTTGACAATATTGTCTTTCTTGACGATGTGTCCGATTTCATGGCCTATGATGCCTCTCAGCTCATCGTCTGTAGACTGTTGGAGGAACTTTTCGCCAACCAGTATACGGTTCTTGCCATTGTAGGCGTTTGAGGATCTTCTCAGAACCAGAAAACGAACTTTGAGATTGAGACCCATTCTCTGAAGGGTCTCCGGGCCGATCTTCCCAAGTCTTTCCCTAACATCGAGACTCACAGTTCTCTTCCTGAACATTATGCTGAGGCTGATTCTAAGTGTGAAACCGAAGAGGAAGAGAAGCGCTATGAGGGCGAATAGAGCTGCGGAAAATGTCTGCGCTGGAGATTGAACAAGTCCCAGAAGAAAGCGGCTCTCTAGGAGAAGAGCCAGAGCATAGAGACCTCCGGTCGCGACGACTGCCGATACCAGTAGCACCTGAGCCCAGATGAACAGCTTGATTAGACGGTGACGGAAGCTCACGGATCATTAACAGCACTACTGACCCACCTTAATCTCTAGCGATACGAGTCAATCCTTCCCGTATGGAACAGGAATTAGCATTCAACCTCCAAGAAGACCGGATATTCTACCAGACACAGGTCGAGGCACCTCGCCTTCGCAATGGTCACCATATTGGGACTGAACGGGGTCTCGGAGCACTCGCAGGGGTCATCGTGTATCTCTACTTCCGTTACGAGTCGTTGAGAGAGTATGAGCGTGGAGAGGAGAGGTACGAGAGTTCGAAAAGAGCGTTGCTCCAGAGCCTCTGATCAGGCTTGGAGCGTCCCGACCTGTATGTCCTTGCCCGATTCCTCACGGACTCGTCCAGCAGCAGACAGACGAAGACGGGACCGAGATCTATCTGCTCTCTCGCAAGGCTACGACGCACACCGCCGTCTGGTTTCCTGGATAAGAGAAACAATGAAAGGAATGAGAATCTGATCCGAAATACCGCCGACTCGAGCTGGAAATCGCTTTACCGTGTAGCCAGCATATCTGGGCTCTCTTTAGGCGTAGATCACAGATAAGTCAGAGTTTCGCAGTGTATGCGTAGAGTGTGAACTTTTGGTGGTTGATGACTCTGAAGAGATTTCTTCTATTCTCGAAGAGACCAAAGAGTACTACCGTCAAAGGGCCCCTCAATTCGCAGACTGGAATCGAGGCGAGTACGACGGGGGCTCCGAACCTGACGCGTCCTACCTCGAGGAGGCAAAGATCCTTCTGGACGCGCTTCAAACCCAGAATCTAAGGGGTTCTGTTCTTGAAATTGCCTCTGGGACCGGTATCTGGACCAAGGTTCTAGCCAAGACAGCGACCTCTCTAATCGCACTAGATTCATCTCCAGAAATGCTGGACAGATGCAGGTCAAGACTTGGGGCAAATCCTAGGGTGAGATATGTTGTTGCGGACTTTTACAACTGGATACCTGACCAGGAGTATGATGCGGCGAGCTTCTCGTTCTGGATATCCCATGTCCCAGCCTCGAAACTCGACCAGTTTGTCTCGAAACTATCCAGCTGTCTAAAGCCTAGAGGTACGATATTCTTCGTGGACCAACAGACACAAGAAATGAAGCATGAAGCTCTCGTTCAGTCCGGTGGAGAAGTTGCGTGGAGAACTCTCGACAATGGAAAAAGATTCAAAGTGTTCAAACACTTCTACACTCCAGAAGAGATTCGAGAATCCTTCCTAGCACAGGGGATCACGACCAAAATCACGTTCACGCGAACTCACTTCTTCTATGTTCAAGGTGAGAAGATTCCCGGGTCATAACCATACGATGACGGATATATAGATCCGCGATTACGTCGAGTGGCTTAAGGCTGGAAACCCAAAATGAAAGTACAAGGAGGTTCCTGAAAACCATGAGCGAAACAGTCCTCAACCCTCGCGCGGGCGCCCAAGAAACGAGACTCATGAGGGCGATAACCCGGACCAAGTATGGATCTCCCGAGGTCCTCCAGGTCCAGGAAATCGATAAACCTGTCCCCGATGAGCTTCGCGGGGTCCTGGTCAAAGTCTACGCGTCATCCGTGAACCCTGCTGACAGGTACGACGTGAAACCACCACTGGCGATCCGACTGGTCAGCCCACTACTCAGGATGGGCATGGGAGTCCGCAAACCAAAGCAACCTGGAGTGGGAAGCGACGCGGCCGGACGAGTCGAGGCCATAAGCGATAACGTGACGCAGTTCAAGGCTGGCGACGAAGTCTTCGGCGCGGTCAAGAATGGCTATGCAGAGTATGGTGTCGCCCGCGAAGGCAAGCTTGCACTCAAGCCCGCAAACATATCCTTCGAACAAGCAGCCGCCCTCCCCATCGCAGCAACGACCGCACTACAAGCTATCCGCGACAAGGGAAACATCAAGCCCGGGCACAAAGTACTGGTCAACGGCGCGGGCGGCGGCGTAGGAACCTATGCTGTGCAGATTGCGAAAGCGCTTGGCGGAGAGGTCACCGCCGTCACAAACACGGCGAATCTTGAACTGGTTAAGTCACTAGGCGCAGACTATGTGATCGACTATACCAAGGAAGACTTCGCCAAGAACGTGGAACGCTACGATCTGATCTGTGACATTGCAGCTTCACATTCCATCACAGAATACAAGAACATCATGAACCCGAACGGAATCGTCGTCATCGTCGGCATAAAAACCAACATAATCCGCGGCCTACTCTACTATCTCATCGTTGGACGTTTGAGAGGACGTAGTGACAAAAAATTCCGGTTCTTCATCGCAAACATCAACCAGAAGGACCTCGCATTTCTGGCGGAGCTTCAGGCGTCCGGAAAGCTCAGAACGGTGATTGGAGCGCGATATTCTTTGAACGACACTCCCGAGGCTATTCGACATTTGATTCGCGGAGTTGCGCAAGGCAAGATAGTCATCACAGTGAGACCCGACAGCGACTAGCAATCGTAGGAAGACGATTCCGCCTCGGGACCAGACTGGGTTCTGTTTCTAGTATGCGCCTTCTCTGAGATTGATCCCATACTCAGCATAGGCTTTCAGACAGGTTAACATCTGCCCCCAGCCCATGCAATTACCATACGAATTTTCGAGATCCTTGTCGGTTTCGCGCCAGTCTCCCTCAGAGATTTTGACTAGGGTTGCTTTGGGTCCCACCGGTTCAAAACCTATCTCTACTGTTGTCTTGAGGTCGTCCATCACATCCCATTGAAAGACTATGAGCTTGTCCTCGACCACTTTTTTCACATAGACGGGGAATGGGGCCACCGCTGGCTCGTTGAAACTCCAGGTCACGGTCTTTCCTTCCTCCAAAGGGCCGCTCGCCCCACCATCCGTGAAGTACTTGCTCAACTTCGTCGGGTTTCGTACAGCGTCGAATACTTCGTGTAACGGTTTTCGAATCTTCGTGTAAACCTGGAATCTAAGCTTCATTCTTAGCTTGCGACCGCCGTCGGGGCCAGTCGGGGACGTATTTATATGTTATAGTTTTGTAACATGTTAGGAAATGAGCACAGGAGCGCTCCAAGAGCTTGTATTCAAGGCTCTAGCGGATCATCGCAGGCGCGAGATGCTTGACCTGCTGAAAGAACGACCGAGGACAACGGGAGAATTATGCGTACGCTTCAAAAGCCTTGATCGCTGCACCGTCATGCAGCATCTCCGAGTCCTCGAGAAAGCAGAGCTGGTCATAGTCAAGAGAGAAGGAAGGCTGCGCTGGAACTACCTCAACGCTGTCCCGATAAAGCAGATCTACGACAGATGGATCGGACAGTACGCCTCACAAGCGGTCGAGCTACTTGCCAGGATGAAAAGCGAGATTGAGGGAACTAGATAGAGCGGCGGGGCTCTTCTGTGAATCGGTGACCTAAGAAAAGGGGGAATTCGGGTTAGGGCGGTGGTGTCTAGTGTCTTTAGGACTGAAAGGTTACGCTGAAGGTGTATGTCCCGCCGACATTGAAGATGCCCTGAATTGTTCCCGTTCCGCTGATCCCGGCTAGCTGGCCCGTTCCTGTGCCTCGAAGGAAATTAGCTTGCAGGTTCAGCTGTCCCGTGGTCGGACTGAATGTTCCAGCGAAACCTATTCCGACCGTGCCTGCTCTGCCAAGGATTGTGCCGGAGAACGTTCCGATACCTGCTAGGAATCCTGAGCCGGTTGATGTGATGACCGCGACGTCGCTGCCGGTCAACGAGCCGGAAATATCTCCCATCGCGTTTATCGTGAGGCTTTGAGTAATGAGAGTGTTGCCGTTTATGACCGTGACGCTGATCGTGGTTGCTGTGGTGGTGAAAGTACCAGTGGCTGTTTGAGCTGCCGTTGCCTGTACAGCCGGTACTAGGAGGAGGAAGAGTGCGGGGAGGATGTAAAGCCCTTTGTTGAAAGTTCTCATTAATTTTCAACTCCCTTTTCGCACCTGTAACAATTTAACAGTGCCGGTCTATGCTCCTTTTGCTTACGGGAATTGAGCCTCGGTGACGAGTGTCGAGATCGGAGAAGTTGCGTGGGGCGGGAGTTGCTGAGGGCGCGCCTTTAGTTCTGAATTAGTATTTTGCGGAGTTCGCGGGCGTATGGTTCAATGGTTTTCGGGCCGAAGTCGAACGGGACCCCGGCGACTCGGAAGAGCATCGGTAACGGTTTGGACCCGCCTAGGGATAATGCGTCCATGTAGGCTTTGACGCCCTTTGCGGCGTCTTTCCGGTAGTTGTACCAGACCCCGAATGCTCCGAGTAGCGAGATGCCGTATTCGATGTAGTAGAACGGGTAGAGGTACAGGTGTAATTGTCGCTGCCATCGGGACCTCCAATAGTTTTCGTGGCCTTCCCAGCTGTCGCCTCCGCCGAAGCGCTCCTTTAGCTTGACCCAGTACTCTTCACGGTCGGCGACGGACTGTCCGGGGTGTGTGTAGACCCAGTGCTGAAACGCGTCGATCGTCGCGACCCATGGCAGCAGTTTTACTAGGCTTGTCAGATGCTCCCGTTTCGAGCGCACTGCGTCTGCATGGTTGTAGAAGATGCCTTCTAGGTGCTCGCCTGCGAGAAGCTCCATCGCCTGCGACGCCACCTCTGCGAACTCTGACGGAATGTTCTCGCCTCGCAACTGAAAGTGGAGGTTGCGATCCCGGGTTGCGAACACATGGAATGCGTGGCCTGATTCGTGAAGGAGTGTTCGCATGTCCCCTTCTCGTCCAACACTATTCATGAAGATGAACGGCAGACGAACCTCGGTCAGCTCATAGTTGTAGCCGCCCGGCGCCTTTCCCTTCCTGCTGTCTAAATCCAGCAGATTGAGCCCGGTCATGCGGCGAAAGTTTTTCCCGAGCTCCGGGTGGAGCTTGTCAAAAACAGTTGCTGATTTTTCAAGAAGATCATGGCCGTCCTTGAACGGTCGTAGTGGAGGTAGGCTGTCAGGGTCCACTTGCATGTCCCAGGGTCGGAGCGTTTCGACTTCGAGCTTTCGCTTCCTCTCCTCGTCGAGTTCTCGGGAGAGGGGGACGATGTGTTTTTCGACGGCTTCATGGAACCGGACACAGTCTTCGGGAGTATAGTCGAACCGGTTTAGTTTTCGAAACATGAAATCGCGATAGTTGTTGAACCCCGCGTTCTTCGCGATCTGAGCCCGAATCTGCAATAGCTGATCATAGATCTGATTCAGAGCCTCGTGATCCTTGAAACGTCGCTCCTCAGCGAGTAGCCAAGTCTTCTCCCGGACCGCTCGATCCTGTTCTTCCAAGAATTTTCCCATTTGTTGCATGGTTCGCTCCTCTCCGTTGTAGAAGACGCTCATCGCTCCGATTGCTTTCTGATACTTCTGACCAATCTTCGCATCCTCTTTCTCCAGCTGGACGTTCTCTTCGCGGAAGATTGAGACAGCATTCTCCTTTCGACGGTCGAGAACAGAAAACCGGTGTGGGTCCAATTGTTTCCGACCGGGCGACGCGAGGTATTTCCGGTCCAGTTCGAAAGATCGTAGCTTCACTTCAGGCTCAACGTGCTCGATGAATTCGAGGTGAGCCCTTTCACGGGCCGGGTCATCAGTCTGACACGTCATACGAATGTAGCGTAGGGCCTGCTCCTCGTTGATGGCCGAAAGGAGTTCTGATTCGTGGTCGAGCCATTTCTCAAGCTCCAGTCGAGACTTTGCAGGTTTTCGTTCGAGCAGGTCGAATAGTTGCTTCAGCTGGATAGTATTGGCTAGGTCGACTTTCACAGGAATGTACTGGCGGGGATAGTCTCGTGGAAGGGAGGAATGATCGAAGGACAAAATCCCACCGAGACTCGATCTTTACACCTTATGCAGAAAAGGATTTGCCGCCGAAAATCAGTGATGAGACGAGTTCGAGTAATGTCGTGGCTGATGGTCTGCAATGCTTTCGCTGGACTATGATGTCACTCGAACTTGATGGATTGATTTGAGGGAGTAGTTCCTCGAAACCATAAATGAGCTCAATCGGAGACCGAGCACAAGGAAGTGTACTCATTGGCTGATGTGCCTCTCTTCGACTCCGGATTCATCGTTGTCTTGCTCGGTGCACTGTTGATTTTGGTCGGTCTGCTCTTAGTGGGGTCTCAAACTGGAAAACTGAGGAATTTCACCAGTGGCCAGGACAAAGTCATCGATTCAAGCAAACTAGACAGTCTCCTCAAAACGATCAACAAAGTAATTCGAATTAACGGGTACGCGATGATATCCTTGCTCCTAGGTCTGCTGGCGATTGTTGGGGGACTGCTGGTAATGGTCAGAAGCACTTGGCCGACTTTGTGAGAAGTTACTGTCAAATGTGTTCGAATATCATATTCCAAGTTTCTACTAAGGATAGATGCCTTCCAAGCCATCGAGTGGCCAACAAGGACGAGGGGGTGTGATTAGCGGAACAGTTTCTCGGTACTAAGCCTGATTCTCTTTGATACAGTAGACAGTCTCTGAGCCCCAGGCGCAGGAGGTCCATTTGCCATTCTGTCTCGCTTCTACTTCGACCTCGCACAACGAGAGAGTCCTTCCTAGTCTCCGGACTCTACCTCTTCCCCGGAGCATGTCACCAACGGCCGGCCGCATGAAGTTCAGTTTGAATTCGACTGCGAGAACCCTGGAACCGGGAGGAAGGGTCGAGAGTGTAGCGTAGCCTGCGGCATTGTCAGCAAGGGTCGCCATGATGCCTGCGTGGACAAAACCGTCTTGCTGGCTGAAGGCAGGACGGTTGCGGGCAGTGATCTCGATGAGTCCGTGACGGAGTTTGGTTATTCGCCCTCCGAGGAGTTTCATGACCCCTTGCTTCTGAAAACTCTTTCTGACTTGTGCAAGTCGGGAATTCTTGGAGGATAGGCCGGTAGTTTCCCGGCGGGTTTTTTTCAAGCCTACCTTACGCGTTTGGAGACCCTTTCGTCCATAATCCGAATGAATGGTGGGTTCTCAGCCTTGCCAAGGAGGGAGCTTCAATGCGCGCTCGTAGGCCGCTCGGCTGTGCACGGGTTCACTGTCGGCGTGTGAAATGATGACTTGTTCGAATGGGAGCTTGAGCAGTTCTCGCAGTGCCGGCAACGCTCGCTTCTCATGCCACGGCGAACCCCAGACTAGAAGGTCGCCACCCCGCTCTGTAAGACCATCTCCGAATACTATCACTCGCTGCTCGGGTAGCCATAGCGGTGTCTCGAGGCGTCCTCGTCCATCGTAGAGGCAGACCAGGCCTCCGGGAAGCACTCTGTCCGATTCGATGATCTCCAGCTGGGTCTTGGGCACATCGTCAGGCCAGAAAAGTCTCGGACCGAAAGGACGAACATGGTACCGGCGGACGAACTTGTCAATGTCCCGCACATGGTCAGGGATAGTCACAGCGGCCATTGTCGGCGGCCGGTCATCTAGACGCTTCCACAGTTCTGGAGCGGTCGTCTTCGGGACCAGCGGGTCGATAACGAATCTCTCGCCTCCAGACTCGACGTAGGTCGACGTCACAATTGGTTGCCAGTCGTCGCCAGGTTTCCAGTGATGATGCTCTGCTCGCCAGATCCATAACCCAGGTGCGACATCGCGAAGCTCGACCTTGCTGGTTACAGACTGCATGACAGGTTCTCAATAGCCTGTCATCGAGTTAAGACTTGCTGGGGGATCCCAAGGATGCCTGTTCGCGCGGACGAGCCGAATATGTCGTAAAAGAACGTGAGCGGTTTGATTAGCAAACATTCGAGCAGATACCACAGGCCGGACAATTTTCCCGCGCCTTTCTAGATGAGATAGTCGAAGCCGAATACTGAAAGTAGGAGAATTATTGTGAGCGGACACGGCTGACCGGGTTACGGGACGGTGCGGTTTAGTTTTGTGATTTGAGGCGCTTTCGCACTACCAAATACCAATCGGCGTCGCGATACGTGCTGAAACCATTCTTGAGATACATCGAGAGGGGGCCTGGAAAGTCGTAAGCAGCCGACACTGGCTTCTTGACCGGATAGGCCTCAGCAAACTCTAATCCCTCTCGGGAGAATTTCTCGCACGCGGCATTCAGTAGATGGGATGCGACTCCCTGGTTGCGATGAGAAGAGCCTACTACGAAGCAGACGATCGAGCCTACTCGTTCCGACTTATCGGGACCCGGGCCCATCAGCCAGTGCAGTGCGGGGTAGCTGTTACGGTTGGCTGCGTTGCACCAGCCCACGGGTTTTCCGTTGTCGTAGGCGAGGAATCCGTGGATCCTACTCTCCTCGATTTGACCTGAGGCTAGGCGGCGGCTCTCATCCTTTCCCTTGTTTGCGAAATGGTAGAGCGAGCAGTAACAGTCAGACCAATCAGGATTGTCCGCGAATGCAACATTGTCGAAGAAGACTAGAAAGTCGTCTCTCAGAGACGGCGTTAGCTCTTTGACGACCAACTCTCCCATGAGAAAGTTGTACAGCGCACTCTTCGATATCTGCTTTACTCGTTAGAGTTTTCCCAGTCGTTTTAGGATCCAGGTTCCTCGCGAGAAGAAGAATGTAATTGTCCAGAGAAGGTATCTGGCCGGCACAGTTACAATACCAACCGCTAGTATGGGCACGTATAACTGAGGGAGGATCGAGATGAGGAAGATCGCGGCGGTCACAATCTGCAGGTCCCGCACAAGCCCGTACTTGCGAATCAGGTCAGGTGCAACCAAGTTTCGTTGCTTCGAGGCAAGAACGTTGTTGAAAGAGGCCAGAATAGCGTAGATGGCGCCGATGTCGAGCGCATACGCGGCGGACCCGTCTTTTGCGGACAGACCCCCGGACGATCCTATAATCAGATTGAACAGATAGGGTTCGAGGGCAACCAGGAACAGGAGAAGAACGTTGAGCCTGCGCGTTCTGCCAGTCTCGGCCGGTAGCACTGACATTGTCTCAGTGTATCGGAGCCAGATGGTGATCAATATGAGAAAGCCGAATCCAAAAAACACGACGCTAGCTTCAAGGTCTTGAAGGGTTCCAGGCTTATTGTTAACCAGACCCAGCGCGCCAATCGAGAGCGCGAGACCAAAGATAAGATCGGTCAGAGACTCTATTCGCGGTCGTGGACGCTGTGGCTCACGAGACAATCGTGCTACTCTTTCAGATCATCGGAGCGTAGTAGTTGAGACATATTCTCAAAGGACGACAAGTTTTACGCTCTTCATCTCTTCTTTCTGGAATGCCTGGGTCATGGCCGCTACTCTTGTGCCCTCTCCCTCAACCAGGAAGAGCTCCACACAATTCTTTGGACTGATCTTGTTGTGAATGTGGGTCTTTACGATTTTTTCAAACTGATGCTTGAGCGTAGTTATGGGAGCCTCGTCCTCTTGATCGTGTGTAACGGCGATTAGCGCAACGACTCTTCCTTTGAGAGAGTTCTTCTCTCTGCTGTCCTCTATCAAGAGTCGAATTGCGGTTCTTACCAGCTCTGAACGTCCTGCGAAGCCCTGCGACGCTTGAATCTGATCCATCTCCTTAACCATCTCTTCGGGAAACGATAGACTCACAATCGTCGTGCCTATCACGCACCGATAGCGATCTCGTCGTTACGCAAGTCTTGTGACTCCGAATATCAACGAAACACCGAGAACAGTCGCCAGCACTAGTTTGAACGAGCTTCCATGTTCGTGGGCCTCTGGTAGGAGGTCCGCTGCTCCGATGAAGAGGAATTCTCCCACGAAGAAGGCCAACAGCAACACCAATGCGCCATCGCTCAAGAGTAACAGGAAAGTACTAGCTGCACCTACAATAGGCGTGATGGCATCCGTCAGCAACCAGTAGAGGGCTGCCCTGCTCTTGGCACCGGCCCTTATCATCACAGTCACTGTGTTTAGTCCGTCGGAGAAATCGTGGAAGACTACCGCGAGACCAACAAGGACCCCGAGCGTCAGTCCGACATGAAACGCTGTCCCTATTGCTACTCCATCAAGGAAGCTGTGAATTGAAAGCCCCGAGGCTCTGATCCTGCCATTCAACATCCTTCCCGAGTCGGCGTGCGGGTGGCTTCTAAGCGAGTGTATGGTTATGCTACGATCGAGTATATGGAAGAAGAGAAAAGCAACGACAATCGTTCCGAGAACGACGGTCGTGTCTGCCACGCCTGATTCGAGTAGGGCGATGATCTCTGGAAAAATGTCGAAGAATGACACCCCCAGAAGTGCCCCCGCGGCAAAAGCGAAGAAGTATTTCACTTGGAGTCTGCTGTTCTTGAGGATAAACAATCCGCCTGCGAAGGTTGAGAAGAATGTGATTCCGACGAAGACGAAGGCGAGCCCGTTTGTCAAGTCACGCCCGCCCAAAGGCTAACGAGTTTCAACTAAGATCGGGCAATTCGGAATTGGAAGCGGTTATTAACCTATCTCGAATTGTTAATAACAACTGTCGTCGCGATATATAGCCCTTTTCGAAATCTTATCCTTGAGCGGTCAAGGTTATTTGTAGCTCAGAGAAGGTTCGTCCTGCCTTTGGTAGACATTTCCGATCCGGTTGTCTGGAGTACTCTAGTTCAGACCATAGTACTCAGTCTAACGCTAGTGGTTTTCATCTTCTCGTTCCGCAGCCAGGACAAGGCGATTAAGGAACAGGCCTATCAGAAGATAATGGACGACTACGGTGATGCGATGAGGATGATGTCGGACAAACCCGAGCTGTACAAGTTCCAACTCGAGCTTTTCAATAGGAGCGGGCGATCGCTAGGGCGAGAGAAGACATACTCACGCGAGGACTTGATCATCAGAAACTACGTCGTGATGATGTACGGATTCTTCGAAAGAATATACGCCCTCTACAGACGGAAATGGATTGACAAGGAAACTTGGAGACAGTGGGCAGCCTTTCTCGAAGTAGTCTGTGCACATCCCTTCTTCAAGGACGTTCATGAGTCATCCAGGGAAATGTGGGACGAACCCTTCGTAAACTATGTTGATACAATTCTGAACCGCAAATCCTGAACCTTGACGCGCTAGCGGGCGAAAAAACGGTGAGTAGAATAATCGATGCGCACGTGCATCTTTCGGAAAGCCGCGATGACACTCTCATACGCTTCGCTCGAATGAATGGCCTAGGTTACACTCTGGATGAGCTGGTCGGATCTATGCGAGCGCACCAAGTCGAACGAGCGCTACTCCTCAGCCCGCCGCTCCGCACAGGTGGCTGCGTTTCCAATGAAGAAATCATCCAGCTCTGCAGGAAGAGTGATGGGATGATCCTGCCGGTGGTTACGGTAGAGCCCACCGCTGAGGAAGTAAAGGCTGCCGTCCGGGTTGCCGAGGAAAATAGAGATAGGATCAAGGCCTTCAAAATCCGGCTGGGCTACGTGAAGGCGTCTGCAGAAAGCCCCGGACGCTGGACGGACTGGCGAACAAGCGAGAGGAGCTGACAATTGTCCTGTGTCATTTTGGCAATCCGTGGTTTGAGGATGTTGCCGAGCTGCTTCACAAGCACCCGAACGTCTACACTGACATGTCCGGATTGATCACCAGTGGTGTTTCGTATGCTGACAAGTATGCCGAGTGGCTTGCTAGGAAGATCAGCGACGCCATATACTTCGCAGGAAACGCTGACAAGGTTATCTTTGGAACGGACTATCCGGTAACGAAACACTCGGACGCGCTTGCCCTAGCGAGGATGCTAGAGATAGACGAGCGTGACAAGGAGAAGATACTCTGGCGCAATGCAGAACGAGTCTTCCGACTATGACAGCCCAAGAGGGAATCGAAATTGTGGAGGTTCCCGCCGAGAAGAGGATAGGTCTGGAATGGATTCTTGAGGACAGCTTCGAAGGATGGTATCTCCTCCATTCGAGACGCACGCTTCGGGACGTGGACCTAGTCAAGGCGGCCATCTTAGCAGGCAACCCCGTCGGACTGGTCATGCTGAAAACAATGGAGGGGGGAAGCGTCGGATACGTGTACTATATCGCCTTGGCGAAGTCTCACCGGAAGAAGGGCATTGGGAAAATGCTTTTGGAAGACGCGCTTCAGAGTTTCAAGAAGTTTGGCGTGAAGGAGGTCTTCGCAAGTGTCGAGAAGGACAATGAGCCTTCTGAGCGGCTCTTCGCGTCGGAGGCGTTTACAAGGACTAGCTTCGGTGAAGTCTCGAAGAGACACGGGAAGCTTCACGCGGTCGAAATGTACAATGCTATGCGCGTCGTCCCGGGCGAGGTGCTTCTACGCAAAGAGATAATGTGAGACTCTTATCAAAAGAATCTGTGAAAAAAACGGGGGATAGAGTTGTGCGTGAGAAAGTTCGCTGATTATATCTGGTCTACTATTTTCTGAAACTCTTCTAGATTCCAGGCCTTGAGTGTCTTGCTTCGTATGTTTCCAAGGGCTGCTGATGCTAGGGCAAACCGGTTGTAGGCTTCATCGCTCGGCATCTCAACGACTGCGACCGCGTCGTACTCGCCCATGGTGTAGTGAATGTCTATTTTTCCTCCCAGTTTTCGCGCAAGAGCCTTGGCATTCTCCGCTCTCTTCGGAGTCTCTTTCACGTTTCGAATTCCTTGCTCTGTCCAATTAATCAGTTGAATGTAGGTCGGCAACGAAAATCGACGGTTATGTCCTCGTCAATCTATTTAATGCTAACATAGAGTCAGCTTTGGCGAGGTCCAGTCACTGGTCAGAACGAACGCCCAGTATCCGGATGGTTTCACCGACTTCCTAGCATTCCTTTGCAAGAAGTATCATGTCGATCCAAAACGCGTGTTTGTATCATACGATTCAAACCCTCCGCCCCCGTTGCGAGGGAACATACCAGGCTATTATGACGGTCTTCTCTCATATCGCGAAAAACAAGGCGAGCCCGAGTTTCTTATCACAGTTTACAGGATCGCACGCGACCCCCTCCTGACTCTCGGACACGAATTTGCTCACCTAGTAGAAGATCTAAAACAAGGGAGCACGAGAAAGCTTCTTGGCCCTCCCAACGACCAGCGGGAGAAGAACTTCGATATTTTGGCCATGCAGGATCTTACCGAATTCCAAGCAAAGAAACCTAGTTGAAGCGAAGCCCGGACGTAGGTAGGACTCTCGCTTGAACGAGTTCTGCGAGAAGGTTGGTATCCCAACATGACCAGCCAGATACGGCCCGGGAAAACGATCTAACTCGCTTGTCGGTGCGTGTGTGTGGTGGAGTGTTCCAACTTAAGAAGCAGAACCTGCATCATCTGCGAACATACCAAAACACCCTGCCGATATCACCCCTAGACTTCTAGCATAGCATTATGAGAAAAAGGGTCAGTCTCGTATGTGTTGCATGCCTTACAATTATGATGACTATGGGTTCTGCTGCGGCTCCACAGACAACTCGGCGTGCTACCATGGATGGGGTTGCAGTAGGATACAACATGACCAGGAGTTGCGGAGTATCGGTGTGCGCGAGCCAGCTTCTCAGCACGACCATTCCTGGAGATATAGTGATCATGATAGCAGATTGCGTAGCCAAGGTCTGCCGTTCCAATCTAACATCAGTCAGTGATAGCAGCGGCTTAAGCTTCGCACAACGCATGTACTACGGTCCTAGCAATAGAATATGGGAGTTCTACGCGGTGGCAACAGCCCCATTACAAAACGATAACATTACCGTTGTCTTTGACAGCAATTGGGAGATGATGCAAGTATTCGCTATAACAGGTTCTTCCTACAGTCCGAATCTGCCCCTTGCAAATTCTTGCGGGAGCGAGATGGGTATTTTCGGCCCTAACACCTGCGCGGTAGCATACAAAAGTTCAGATCAAGAGTTTGATTTCGCAATCGTGGCAATAAACGACGCCCAACCGTGTGTAGTTTCAGATGGGTTCACGGGGATAATTAGGACCAGCGATCTTGAAATAGACTATCGGAATGGTGGTAGCGCCTTTACATGTGAAGGTACCGGTCCTACTGGAATAGTCGTGGATGGAATCCTATCAAATGTCCCAGAAACGTCCTAAACAGGCTCAAGAACCAGCCCACTGAAACACTCTCCCTCACAACCACATCATATAGCTCGAGCTGGCTAGATATGCGCCTCGATATCGAGTTGGGTGCTCATATCAGGGCCCACAGGATCATCGCTGGACTGAGCAATTCCTAAAAGCGCATCTCTCAATAGCTTCTCCCGGATATTCCGGGTTTGGAACGCCGAAGACGTCGACCATTCGCCATTGACCCAGACGTCAGTGAGAAAATCGACGCATTAGCGGGTGGTCACCCTCTAGAGGTTAACGTGCTCGTCAACAAGGCCCTACGGCGTTACATGGAGTGGGGAAGATTCGTTGACAGCTTTAAACTGATCACTAGCGATCCCCGGCTCATGAAATTGCTCTGGTCACACGTAACTCTTGACGAGGCAAAACGTATGGGGACTCAGAGCGGAACTAATGCTGTGGTCGAGTTCATTCTCTACTATTTCGGCAAGTTCGATCTGGACTCTGTTCTCAAGACCTTCCGCGTGATAGGCGCGGAATACTCCAACGCCTACATCTACTCTGAGATCGGCGAGGGTGGTAGCAGGACCGTGATTCTTAGACACGGCATGGGCGGCGCCGCCTCAGCCTACTACGGCGCGTCTTTCAAAGCCCTCTGCGACCGTCTAGGAATGGAAGCTGTACTGGAGGAGAGCGAGGATCAAATAGTATGCAAGATCAGGGGTGCCGAGACACTTCAGACCATTACCCCTAGGACCTTCAAGGAACAGCTGGGCAAGGAATCCTCCAGGTAGTCAGTCGAAGCAGCACACTGGCACCAGCGCGAATGTCAACGCCGCTAACCAATGCTAGCTAACCTCTTAACTCTGGGACACGAGTCCGTTTATCCGGTAACGGCCTTAGGGAAGGCTATTTCCCGGGCATTGAAAGGACATGTTGATGAGACCGATGAACAAGGCGTAGTCGAATGACAGTGAGCATACTCCCAGAAACGCTAGTGCCACTATCGCGCTCTTGTAGAGGGACGACACCCTCTTTTGGGCTGTCCCAGTCTGGTCCGCAAGCCCTTGAGGCAAGGTCCCAATTAACAGACTTAGCAAGTCCTCCAGAAAGGACTTTTGCTCCAGCCAACCACTTCGATACCTAAATAATCCGAAACTTCCCAGCGAATGTTCAATCGACTTTGGCTGAGTCCGCCGACGCTGTCGAAGAGACAAGACCGACTGGTCCAATAGTTGGCTTTGTCAGAGTCTCGAAGGAGTACTCGCTGGGCGGAAAGACTGTCAAAGCATTGGAGGATGTGAGCTTTGAGGTCAAGCCGAACGAGCTTGTTGTCCTGCTAGGACCCTCTGGTGCTGGAAAAACTACCGTCCTGGACCTTGTCGCGGGATTGGAGAAGCCGACTAGTGGAGAGGTGAGAGTATTGGGCATGGATATTGCGGGTGCTGATGAGAATTCTCTCTCTACGTTCCGGTGCGCGAATGTGGGTTTCATCTTCCAATCCTACAATCTCGTCTCGACACTTACGGCGCGGGAGAATGTGGAGTTGATGATGGAGCTGGCCGGCTGGAGCGATGCAAAGAGGAATGAGATGCTTACAGCTCAGCTTATCGACCAGGTGGGTCTTACAGATAGGGCGGATCATTTGCCTGCTCAGCTTAGCGGGGGAGAACAGCAGCGAGTCGCCATAGCACGGGCATTAGCTAATGATCCAGCGTTGGTACTGGCGGACGAGCCTACAGGTAACCTGGATACCAGGACTGGGTCAGAGATTATTGCCCTGCTTGAGGGTTTGAAGAAGGACCGGGGAAAGACGGTCATCATCACGACACATGACGAGCGAATAGTGCAGATGGCCGATGTCGTCTATCGAATAGACAAAGGAAAACTGGGAGGCACCGATCAAAAAGGCCAGAGCTGATGCTAGTCAGAGACTTACGTTACAATTTCGATTCCAGATGCGAGTTTGAAGGGATTGCGCGAAGACCGAACGGTGGATATGCCCTTCGCATTCGACAAGGTCTGGAACGCGGCTCGCACTGTCTTCGAAAGGCTCCAATGGGGCGTCCGAAAAGCGGACAAAGCTGCGGGGCGCTATGAAGTGCTAGTGAGTATTCCAACTGACCATGGTCTGCCAATTCCATTCTTGGAGAAATTTCAGGTCGACATAACCAGAATCGACGAGAACTCCACGAGAGTTCATTCCTCGATAAGGTTCGATCAGTGGCACTGGGGCACGACCCGATGGCATGTGAATACTTTCCTCACTGAGCTACAGAGACAGCTCGAAGCCCAGGGCTAGTGGAGAAACAAGCCTGAAGCCACCCGCAATCACTGCGGCCGTCGTGATCCCCGCTACGCACTCCAAGACGAATTGTGGCGACGACTATTGCGCCTGCGTAGAGGGATGCTTCTTCCGTCGGTGGCTCCGAGCCCCACGGCTATCCCGATGAAGGTCCATGTGCTAAGGTACCAGGGAGTAGTGGGGGTGGGAGAAGGAATCTGCAAGTGAGAGTTGCTTCTGACGAGGTTCGCCCAGCCGTCGGCGGATGGGTTCGTACCGTTTGGCTCGCCAGTCGTGTAGGGTGTGGGCCAGTATGAGAATCCAGCGGTTAGGCTAGTGAGCCAAATGAGCTCAGGGTATTTTTCGCATTCGTATTCTGCTTCAAGTCATTTGTTGAAATGTGTTCTCTGTGATACTTGGAGGTGGCTGGTTGTCTCCTAGAAAGCGCCTTAGAATCGGCCTGGATGATTACGTCAGGGTGAAACTAGCAAACAAGTGATGGCCTCCAAAAGTAGGTGCTCTCAAGCCCGTCGCCTGGGTTGAGCTGGACCTGCCAATTTTCGAAAAAAACTCATAGCGTCTAATCTTGCATGGCAGATCCGTGAGATCCTATTTCCGCTTTTTCCAGAATGCGCCGGCTTGTGCCACATTGTACCGTATCGTGTACTGTCTTTCTCGCGTTACCCACTACAGCTATAGTACATTTTATAAACATCATAGATAACTTGCTGCGTTCAATGTACGATCGAAGGGCAGCCGTGCGCGTCTTCTCCAGGATGCTAGGAGCAAGAATCTGCACTCTGAGTCTACGGTCCGGTCGAGTTGCAGGAATCACGGTGATGCTCTTACTCACCATAGTTCCTGCGTTCACCCACGCTTCTGCTATCCAGACCGTGGCCGCAAAGCCCCAACCCTCGTCAACCTCGACAGCTTGGGCCAAGGCATACAGCGTCCCATACAGTTATTCAGTGGCCGAGAGCGTTGTGCAGACCTCCAGTGGTGGTTATCTCGTGGGAGCACTCTGCACCGCAGGGGCAGTGACCACCCCCAACTGCGCCACAGTCAGTGAACCAGCCGCAACAGTCATGAGGGTCGACTCAAGCGGAAAGATTCAATCTCAGACTCAGTACCTTTTCACGAGTTATCCATACTCTACACCATTGGATCTGATCCGACCAACCTCCGACGGCGGCGCCATCTTCGCGGGCAACGCTCAATTCGGCTGTCCCGCAACCGGACAGACCGGCTGTGCCCTAATCGTCAAACTGGATTCGAACGCGAACGTTCAATGGTCAAACGACCTACAATACTCCACCACCTGCTCTGCCGGCCCGGCCACATCGCCTTTTGACCTCCAGCAGACCAGCGACGGAGGATTCGTCGTAGCGGGCTATGCCTACGCCCCCGCGTGCACCTACAGCCCGTTTGTCGCGAAACTCAGTTCAACGGGGCAGATACAGTGGCAGCATCTCTTCGCAGACCAGAACACTCCTTACTCCACAGCCTACGCTGTGCGTCAGACATCTGACGGCGGCTATGTGGTCGCCGGCGGAATAGACTACTACACTTCATCTTCTACTACCTCTAAGATACTCGTCTTCAAACTCGACACCAGCGGAGCCCTAGTCTGGCAACACAACTACCTAGTCGGAACAGACAGCTACCCAGAATCCCTAGCGCTGACTTCTGATGGCGGCTTCATCGTCAGCGGGTCAGTAGCCATCGAGACCGCAACAGGATACACCAGCAGTGTCCTACTTCTGAAGCTCGACTCAACCGGCAACCCGCAATTCGCCAAGACCTATACTCCATCCGGGAGTATCAGCGACCTTGAACTCACCGCTGCCCAGCAGACACAGGACGGAGGCTACGCGTTCTCAGGCTACTACTTCCAGAACACGGTCTACGACGAGCGGGCATGGCTGGTCAAGACGGACCCCGCCGGTAACGTGCAGTGGGACAAGATCTATGGCGCGGATGTCCAGTATTCTGATAGAAAATTCCTGTCTTTCCAGCAGACGAGCGACGGCGGATTCATCGCAGCAGGCTTCACCAACCAGTTCAACAACGGAGACAATTCACTATGGCTCGTGAAGACGGACTCCAACGGCAGTATCTCCGGCTGCAACGATGTCAAGAACGCATCAGACACCAGCAGCAAAGTCCCAGTGATCGTCTCGAACACAGACATGAAAGCGACCGCAGATAGCTACGCCTATGTGGCCGACTCCCTCTCGACGTTCACAGGTCCTCTCACAGCGACAAAAGAGTGCTAGCAAACGGGCACAGCCTCATTGCACCAATATTTTCAGCTACGAAAGTCGTCTTCTTCAATTCGCCTCAAAGTGGTGTACTCTAAACTTCGCGTCCACGATTCATAGGATACAGTCTTCCTCTCTAAGCTCCTTGAGAGTTCTCGATAGATTCTTGACTCGATAATTGACCATGAAACGCTGAGTTTTCTTGCCAAAATAGCTCGTAGGTTCCGGAAAAATAGCCCAGACAGTATGACCCTTCCGTTTTGGATCAGCGAAGCCTCTCAATGCGAATACACTTGCTCCGTCTTTGACGGCATGCCAAGATGTTCTCTGTACCAGTTCGCGAGCCTTTTCGGCTGACGCGATGTGAAGAAGACTCCTCCTATGCCGACTACTCGCTTCACGGATTTCCTCGTTGCTAGAACCAGAGAAAAGGTTCTGCGTATGGTTTGCTCGTCTGGACTAATGTGAAGGACAGCGCCGGAGAAGATGGCTACCGCTACTTCTTCTCTCTGATCTTCTTGTGGCCCCGGAGCTTCGACGGGACCCAGCCACCATCTCTATTTCTCCGGTATCCTTCATCGTAGTGTTCTCGAAAATCGTTGGAGGTCATAACCGCCTCAGCCGGAAAGAGCGCACCCCAACCGGGCCCTCTCATTATGATCTCGTTGAAATCAGGATTGAAAACCAAATCCTTCGAGCTGTACGGCCTGTCATGCCATATCTCCATATCCAAAATCCGCAGCGGCTCCCCACGATCCGCGATCAGCTGCGACACATCGTCCGGACCCGCCGGCTTACCAATCAGATCCCCTCCCTCCACAACCACCTCCTTGTCATTGAACCTCAACGTCCCCGAGCCTTCTAGAATCAGATAGTACTCGTCAACATTGGAGTGGCTATGGTAACGCGCGGCAGACTCTCCGTTGTCAATCACCTCGACCCTGAAAAACGCGCGACCAGGCCCCAGCAACGGCATGAAGAAACGCTGGTAAGTCTCACCGTCCTTGCGGGTCAACGCTCGCTCCCCCCCATCCAGCAACTTATCCTCGAACACGTTGACCACCGGCTTCCGCCACAGATTCTCAGACACCACCCCGTTTTTCTTCAAGTAGACTTCATCGGCCCAGAAAGAGCCAACCCGAACCAAGAAATCAAGCGCCTCTTGGCCCAGAGCCGGAATCGCCAAAGTCAGCTCTCCACGCGAATTCCTGTTCAGATATCCCGCTTTCTTGCCGAGTTCATCCCAGAGCCAGTTCGTAAACGGAAGGAGCCTGCCACCATGCCCTTCGGGCATACCAGTCTTGGACTCGAAGAACAATTCCCACGCCAAGTCGACTCTGATCGCGCCCTCCTGGACACCCTCCTCTAGAACTAGCTTCATGGCGGCCGAGGATGGAACATACGATTAAAGCGCTTCTCCATCATCCGTCGGCGGTACGGCGAAAATGAGACCCTGCCCGCGGACCCGCCAGCCATAGGATGTATCCATTCTATCTTTAGCGAACCGATCAGACCAGTTTCTACTATTATCGTCCGTATCTGTCGATCCGGCCAGTGCGGCATGTGGAAGCACGTGCCGTGATCCCATACAAGCCCGTCCGTAACCGCGGGCCAGTTACACGACCCGTAAGCGAACGGTACAGCTAGAGGCCAGTAGGAAGAGGGACAACAAGAGCATTGTCATACAACAATCTACTCCACCTCAAAACGCTCCTAATGGTAGTAACCGCCGCAACCGGAACAGTCGCAGGCGGAGTAGTTGCAAACTCGATGGCCACCAAGGATCCCGGATCATTCCTACTAATGCTGAATCCCTCTTCAATGTGGCTTGCAGTAGGCTCATCATCAACCTCTACAATCACAGTCACAGCCTTCAACGGGTTCTCCGGAACAGTCACACTCTCACTACTCTACCCCGGCACGACGTTTACATCATCGATAAGCCCGACGAGTGTTACTCTAACGACAAACGGTGTAGCAACCGCAACATTGTCCATCACTGCTCCGAACACGATCGGAAGCTACAGCGTCGTAGTCATCGGAGTCACTAGCGTCCATGGAAAGACAACGTACTCTTCCTCAATGTTCACACTCAACGTCGTCTCAAGCCAAGACTTCACAATAACCAGCTCCCCCTCGAACATCACAACGACAAACGGAGCCACTAACACCACAACAGTTACAGTCACAAGCGTTAACGGTTATACTGGAAACGTAAGTCTGACAGTAACGGTGCCGTTCGGGTACATCAGCGTTACCGGTGGCCAAAACCCACTGAGGATAGTTTCCGGCGGGGCAGCGAGCAGCACCCTGGACATAACAACCAGCAGTAATACTGCTCAAGGAAACTACACGATTATCGTCACAGGAACCGACGGTTCACTTTCTCACTCAACAACGATCATGCTCCAAGTAGTAGACCCGATTGCTCCAGCCGTCATCATCGAATCACTACTCCTGAATGGTCATCATTTCAACAACAGTACAAGTCTAACACTCTCCCTTCAAAACACGGGCAACGGAACCATAACTCTACAGTCGTATGTGATACGAGACTCGTCTGGAGACGCTTGGAGCCTCACGAACTGGTCGGGTCCAGTCATCGATATGAGCATGTCTGGATCAGCAAACATTCTGATCGGCTCCAGTTGCCCAAGTTGCATCTACACTGGAATAACAGGGCTATTCTTCCAGTTCCAATCCGGACAAACCTACACTGTGACCGTAACAACCACACGAAACAACCAGTTTACCTTCACTGTAGTAGACTAGATTACGCCCTTCCCCTTGAGCGACGCTCAGCCAATCAATGGGTTTGAGTGTCGCTCATCCGGGCAGATCCATACATTCTCTCCGGCATGATTTCTGCCGCGGTAACATTGTCTTCCGTGTCTAACGCAGAACATTCGACCTCTGAAAATATCAGGCAAAACAGCCTCTGGCACGGACGCGGCCCCTGAAGTCATACCGTGTCCCGTTTCGGATTCGGGTTCAGATAGCGGGTTGTCGAGAGGCCGGCTCAACAGCGAACTATTGAGGAAATGTCCGATTCTCTCCATTAAGCGTAGCTCCGAGTTCTCAACCCGTCTATACCAAGAACCGTACCGGCTATCCCTGTAGATTTCTAGAGAATGCCGGTATCTAGCCCAATGCCTGCACTTCTCCATGAGTCAATTAGGGTAACGAGCAGAGCGTCAAACATCCCACATGCGGCTTTAGCGTGAGGTAGGAAACAAAATCCTATCATTATGGGCGTAGCCTCGTGCTGGAACCGGGCAGCAATCGTGATCAGGGCTGAATTGAGCCCCTTTTCGGCTTCTATTGACCGAACTTCTTTTATCCTGATGTTTGCGCCGCCGGGTTCGGAGAGTTACTATGCCTAAGAAATCCAAGAAAGTTAGCAGGTCCAAACCCAAGAAAGCAAAGATCGAACCGATTCCGAAAGGCTTCGGAACCGTAACCCCCTATCTATCGATTGACGGAGCAGCTGAGGCGCTGGAATTCTACAAGAAAGCATTCGGCGCCAAAGAACTGGACAGAGAAACTGTGCCTGGGGGAAAGATAATGCATGCAAGAATTCGAATCGGTGACTCGATAATCATGCTGAGCGATGTCTTCCCAGGAGCCGACACCCAATCACCTAACACTCTCGGAAACACCACCACGACAATGCACGTGTATACCAAGAACGTCGACAAACTCTGGCAACAGGCAGTTGACGCTGGAGCAAAAGTCAGCATGCCACTCGACAACCAGTTCTGGGGAGAACGCTATGGAAAGCTCAAAGATCCATTCGGCCACAACTGGTCATTATCACAGCGCATACCAATGACAAAGGCGGAAATGAAGGAGAAGCAAGAACAGGCGATGGCCATGATGTCTCAAGGACAGCATCCCGGCGCAGAAGAAGCGCCTATGATGGCTCACCAATAAGAGAAAGCATCCGAGACCTTCGAAACCCAATCATCCCTAAGAAATCGGCCGAGAGGCACGAGCCTCTCCACCGATACTTTTTTTTCCTTGAACAGACAACTTGAATCATGCAACTCCCAGTTCAGCCTTCTTCCCAGCCTTCTCGCGGGAGAAACTATGAGAAGGCACCCTGGTGCTATCTGCTGTGGGGAGTACCTGCTGTTCTCGCGGTAGGCGCCATCGAAGCCCACAACGCTTCCCTGCTATCCCTGACCGCTGCAGGGGTTTTCTGGGTGACGGCTGTCGCTTGGGCGGGGATAGGTTGCTTGATTAACGGTCGATCCTGTGGAAGGGTCCACTGTAAGATTGACGGAATATTCTTTCCCGCTCTTGCAATCGTCGGCGTGTTGAACTTGGTTTCCCTCATCTCGTTCGACTGGAACCTTTTCTGGTTCGCTTTCTTCTTGATCCTTGTTGGGAGCTTTGTTCCTGAATGGACTTGGAAAAAGTACTCGTAATCTGTGGTAGGTCTGTCCAATCAGAAAATACTTTGGCCTAGAGACCTGAGCGCTACGCTGTCTGCGTGATCCAGAAAAAGAATGAGGAGTATGAAGTTCGACTTGTCGTCGTGCTATTTCTTGGCGTAGATTTTGCCGTGGTTTTCGCCGGTGGCCATGTTTCCTTGGCCTTCGGCCCAGCCTGTGGTATTGTTCAGCCATGCTAGTTTGGGTGATTGTGTCATGAAGTGGAGTTCGCCTTCCCATGTGCCAGTGTTAGGATTGCTCATGCGGCCCTTGCCGCCTCCCCACACGACAACCATGTCTCCATCTTTCGTGTTCATGATCGACTTTACCTGCCATTCGTTGGTCCCATCAGTCTTGAGATTCACGTTGACGGTGTCGATGTGGTTGCCGTGGAGTTTGCCGCTGAACTCTCCCTTGTCGTTCATTTCTAGCTGAATTCCGTTCTGGCCGATGTCTTTGATGCTGGTGCTGACATTCTTCGCGTGTAGCTCGTATAGTAGTTCGCCTTTTTGCATCGAAGTTTGAGCTTGCATATTTCTCGACGTTACGACCCTGAAAGTATCTATATCAACGTTCCCCGCAAGAAAAAGGCGCAGAATCAGCCCTGATCGCGAATCTAGGAGGGGCGTGCTGTTTTCACACTCTTTCATTCCGCTAAACCAACGCTTTCGATCACGCCCAACCCGCCCATTCCAACCCCTGATCCGTGAGTCTCGCCCAGAACAGTTACGACCAGCCAGACCCCTCTCCAAAAATTTGGAAAAAAAAGCGATCCTTACGATACAAAACAGCCCTCTGAGAGTTTCAGAAGTGTCGGAAGGAACGTTCCCCAGTCAGAACCATGCTGATACCGCGTTCATCACAGGCCTTCACAAGTTCTTGATCCTCGACTGATCCGCCCGGCTGAATTATCCCTGAGACTCCTTCCTTCGCGACAGCTTCCACATTATCCATCTTCGGCAAGAACCCATCAGAAGCCATCACGCTACCCTCCAGGTCATGTCCATACCGGTGCGCTTTCTCGATGCACGCCTCTATCGCGCCTACGCGATCTTGCTGGCCCGTGCCTATCGCCAGACTGGTCCCATTCTTCCAGAACACAACAGCGTTCGATCGGACCTCACAAGTAGTCCACCATGATTGTAGCATCGCCAAATACTCTCCTCCTGACGGCTTCCTCTTGGTCGGCACTGCTCGGCTCTTCAGATCATTCATCGATCTGATACTAGTCGAGTACGAGTCCTCTAAGATGATGGACCCATCGTCCAATACGACAATGTCCGGATACTCCGAGACATCGCTACGGCTGTGAACTTTTCCCAATCGAATATCCTTCTTAGCGTTCAAGATTGTCATAGCAGACTCATCATAGCCTGACGCATAGACAACCTCGACAAACGTCTTCAACAACTCCTCCGCTGTAGCTCGATCCACTTTCTGATTCAAAACAACAACACTGCCAAACGCAGCCCTCGGATCCGCCTCTCGCGCCCTCACATACGTCATCTCCAAACTCTCGCCATTATTCGCTACAGCAACACCTGACGGGTTGAGATGCTTCATCACCACCACAGCAGGATGGTCAAAGTATCTCACGATCCGAAGCCCATGACTACCATCCTCAATATTCGTCGCCGAGGGTCCATCTTTTCCCCACTTGATCCAATCCACAGCTCCAACACCTTCCCGCCCTCCTACCGGTCTGTACAGTGCGGCCTTCTGGTGCGGATTGGTTCCATACCTCAGTCCGCGATCTTGCCCGTCAATCTTCCAGTGAACCTTCGAATACTCAAGAGTCCGTCCGTCTAGGACCAGCTTGAGCGACTCTGGATAATTCTCTTTTTGCGCAGTCCGGTAGATCTTACGGATCTCTTGACCGCTCATCTATTTCTGACCGGCCAAATAGTCCCGGATAGCCTCATCATACTCCGCAGTCAAGACGAACGCTTCTCGAGCAAGCCGCAGTCTAAGCTCGTTGCCAACATACCCCTTCCTCTCCAACTCCTTGACAAACTCTTCATACTGAACCGGACTCGTCAAAGGAACAACCCTCTGATTCAACAACGCACCCTTCCCCGCAGCCCGAATCAACGCCACACCACCAATATCGATATTGACAACAGCCCCCTTCAAATCACCCGGATCCTTCCTGACCACATCTTGGAACGGATACAGATTCACAACAACAAAATCCAACGGCTCAATACCATTAGCCTCAAGATACTCGCGTTGAACAGGATCACGCCAGTCCCCGAGAATCCCGCCGTGAATCTTCGGATGCAACGTCTTCACAAGACCACTCGGCATTTCCTTGACTCCAGTATATTCTGAGACATCGACGATCTTCAAACCCAGCTTTCGGACCACCTCCGCAGTACCTCCAGATCCTAACATTTTGATCTGAAGCTTGGAAAATATCCAGGCCAAACGGTCGAGACCCGTCTTGTCATAGACCGATATCAGCGCGTTGCCAGACAAACCGTTTCTGGACCGAAACCGTAACCGGGCTATTTTAGCCTCGGTCTGTTCCTCTAGACCCGTTCGAGAGCTTCAATAATCTCCATCCGAGAAGCCCGCAACGCGGGATAGACACTTCCAGCAAGAACAGCGATCAGAGCGAGGACGAACGCTTGGAGAATTGCGCCATACGGAACGATGTACGGAATGAAGAAACCAGCGAGTGTAGTGCTATTGGTCGCTCCCTTCAGCAACAAGAGTCCGCCAGGGATTGCCAATAGAAACCCGAAGAGGCCGAGAAGCACTCCCTCGCCGAGAAACAATTCCATGATCTGTCCCCGGCTCATCCCTTGAGATCGTAAGAGCCCAATTTCTCTACGTCGATCTGACACGTTCATTACCATCGTCGCACCAATACCGAGACTGGCAATCAACAAGGCAAAATAGAGTATCAAAAGTATCAAGGTGAAAATTCTGTTGATAGTATCATTGACGAGAGAGAGTAGTTCGCCCAGTGTTAGAGAGTTCTCGCTGAAATCATAACGGGGATAAAGCGTCGATATGTCTTGGGCAATGCTAGTCGCTTGAGATTTGTACTGGGGTTTGAGATTCACCAAGAACAATGGAGCCGTATCACTCCCGGCAAAATATTCGCGTTGTGACGCGAAAGACACCACAATCGAATCACTTGCAAAATGTTCGCCGAACTGAATGTACTGCAAGACTGGTCCGGTGAAGACGCCGGCAACGGTGAACGGAACCGTCACATTGCTCGAGGGGGTCAGTATTGGAACCGTGTCGCCAGCACTGATCCCGAGCTTGGATGCCAAGGAGTCGGGAATCAACAGCGAGCGATTGTCAACAGCGAGTTGCGAGTAAGGGCTATTTGTGGATGGCAAGTTGACGAATGTGTAGGAAATGATCGTGGGAAAGACCAGCGGGTCGACAGCAACTACACCCATGCTGCTGTTGAGAGTCTGTCCAAACGCCTTGGCTGAGAATTGACTTGGAGACATTGGCGTGGCGTTCGCTACGTTCGGTAGACTTGTCAGGTTGTTAGTGAAGCTGGTTGGAATAGACTGGTTGGCGACCAGGATAATGTCGGCGCCTAGTGCTTCTTGAATGCCTTGCTGGAGTGCTCCTTGGACACCGTTCTGTATTCCACCAATCATTATCGCAAAGCTGAGCGTAATCACGATCATTCCGAAACAGACACTACTGCGCAATAGTCTTCGCCGACCACTGCGCGACGCAACGTGCCGAACGGCGCTGGAAAATGGGATCATCGCCAAGCTCAGACTTTTTCCAGCTTTTCCGAAGATCGCTGAGCCAGCAAGGACGAGCCCGAATGGGACAAGAATCACGTCGAGATAGTTGATGTGAAACGGCGTCAATCGTAAGGACTCTCCAACTCCGAGCCCGAGCATCAGAGCGCCTACGAGACCAACGAGCTTGAGAGGAACCTGCCTCCCAGAGTTTCTTGCTGAAGGTCTAATGGCTTGTATGATGCTGATACGGCTGGCGGAGAACGCCGGGTAGAGCGCTCCTCCTAAAACAGCTGCAAACCCTGCTCCGAGGCCTATGAGACCAATTTGAGGAGTCAGTTGAGCTGTAGGAAGGCTTGGGACATCGAACGAGGTCTCGAAGATAAACGTGAAAAGTCGAGCGAGTCCCAGGCCTCCGAAGATTCCTGCCAGTGTGCCAGTCGCTCCGATGAGTAGTCCTTCCGCGAGAAAAATCCTGAAAATTTGGCCCTTTGAACTTCCAACAGCTCGCAGTATTCCGATTTCGTAGGTTCTCTCGCTAACCGTCATGAAGAGAGTGTTGAAAACGATGAACGCGCATACGACAAGGGATACTCCGATCATTACATTGAGGCCTATCTCGAACCCGGATGTCTGCGCATTAATCCGCTGAACGGCCTCAGCCTTCGGAGCGCTCACATCGTACGAGGAAGGCAGGTCCTTCAGTAGCTGATTCTCGACCTGTGGAACCTTCGTTGAATCGTAGAGGCTGGCGTAGATGTGAGTGATCCTTCCATCCTGTCCGAGCACTGACTGTAGCTCCGGGAGGTTCATGTAGACTGTTGAGCCTATGTTGCGGAGAGGATAGTTGATGCCGACGATCAGTAACGGTATGAGAACAGGTTGAAACTGTGACGCGTTAGAAGTCGCGATTCCTGTCAGAACGTCCAAGGTGGACCCGACGCCAAGGTTTAGTTTCTGAGCGATCGTGTTGTCGACTATTGCTTGGCCGTTTGAGAACTGTCGTGTGCCGGTTATGTTGAAGCTGGAGTAGTCAAAATCGTTCCGGGGATTGATTCCATCCAGAAAGAAGGTAATGTTCGAGGCAGTCGTGCCGCTTGCTCCAAACCAGTTGAATCTCTCCGCAGTCTTCTCGACCAGAGTATTGCTCTGCACTATGCTGAGTGTCTGATTAGGGAAAGACTGCTCGTTGCCGTAGGTAACGATGACATCTGTGGCTCCCCAAAATTTGTTGATGTAACTGTTGAATTCTCCGAGGGCACTTGCCGTGGCCATGTTTATTCCGACGAGCAGAGCGACGCCGAGGAATACGGCTGTCACGGTGAGGATGGTCCGGGCTCGCCGTTTGGGAAGGTTTCGGGAAGCAATCTTCGCAGAGAGCAAGTCATACTCACGCAGTATCTAGTTGGGCTGGGATAATGATCTTCCGGGCTCCGGGGGCAGTGGCTCGACTGCTCGAACCGTGTGCCTCTCTTTCGAAACTGGCTCCTGTCTTGTCTCAATGATTTGTCCGTCTCTCATCTCCAGGAGCCGGTCAGCCTTCTCGGCGATGATCGGATCGTGGGTCACGACGACAACCGCTGTCCGTTCCTCTTTTGCCATCACGTACATTATCTGAACCACCTCGGACCCCGTCTTAGTATCCAGATCTCCAGTGGGCTCGTCGGCTAGGATTATCCGAGGATGATTGGCGAGGGCTCGAGCAACCGCCACACGCTGCTGTTCACCCCCACTAAGCTCGTCTGGCAGATGGTCGGTCCGGTCTCGGAGGCCGACACGTGCTAGCAGTTCAATCGCCCGACCCTCCGATGCCTTGTGTCCGACGCCAGCGGTGAGGAGTGGCAGTTGGACGTTCTCAAGCGCGGTCAGTACAGGAATGAGATTGTGGAACTGGAAGACGAAGCCGATCTTGTAACGTCTGAGCCTCGTCAGTTGCTTATCGTTCATCTTCGCAATGTCTTCGCCGTCTATCATGGCACGGCCGGAGGTCGGCTTGTCCAGTGTTCCGATTATGTTGAGAAGTGTGGTCTTGCCCGAGCCGGAGGGTCCCATGACAACCATGAACTCGCCCTCGTGAAGGATCAGACTGACTCCGCGCAGGGCCTCGACCGTGGTGCTGCCTAGCCGGTAGCTTTTCTCAAGATTCTCCAGCCTGACGACTGTGGGTGTTTCCAATCAGGGTTCCGGCTATCATGCCTGGTTGTGGGTTCTGGGCTATGAAACCTGCGTCATGGAGAACCGCTATAGCCTGGGCGTCGAATGGGAGGTGCATGACTCTTCGGATTGTAGTCCTCGATTTGGAGACTTCTTCGCTGGAAGCGGACGCTGGTATTGTCGTAGGTGCGGGCCTCATGACCGAGGCGGGCAAAAGCGAGTTTTTCCAGGCGCGGAAGACAGCCGAGGAGAAGCCTCTTCTTACGAGACTCGTCAAGCGGCTAGAATCCTTTGACGTTATCGTTACATGGAGTGGTCGAGGGTTCGATATTCCATTCTTGACGAGCCGATTGTTGAAGCATGGTATGGATCCGCGTCCGGTTTTGCAGAAGATGCATCTCGATCTTAACGAGGTGGTAAAGTCTAGACTCCGTCTGACCTTCACGTATCTGGATCACGTCTGTGATTTTTTCGATATCAAGCGTGACAGGGGCCCTATGGGACTTGAGGTTCCCAGTCTCTTCGTGAGAGCGCTGGAGGGGAGCGAGGAGTCGTTGCGGATGATCCGTGACCATTGTCTGGATGATCTTCGCGTGACGCGTGAGGTCTTTGTTAGGCTGAGACCCTTGCTGGAGGGCCAGTTGTCCTAGAAGACTCCGAACGGTAGTGCGGTGCCGAAGACAGTGGCGAGGACTAGTAGTATGATTATGTAGAGGGCGAAGAGTCCGAGAGTGATGAGAAGATTCTTCTTCCATTTCTGGCTCCATGCGATGCCGAAGGGTATGCCGACCGTGAAGCCGATGACGTGGGCGATGTAGGCGATGCTTGGGTCGAAGAGTCCTTGGCCGAGTATTCCCGGATCTGTGACTATTATCGCGTTGATTGTGAAGTAGATGATGGCTACGAGTCCTTGCGGGGCGAGGAATAGCCAGCTGAACTTCAGGGGTGACATTAGCATGACGCACGCGGCGAGAGTGAATATGGCGGCGCTTGCTCCTAGCATTCCAGTGTCGGGGCTGTAGAGTCCGAAGAGGGGTGGTAGTAGGAAGCTTGTGAAGCCGCCGAGAAAGAAGACCAACAGATGGTTGTTTCGTCCAATCATCTTTTCTAGCGTGTTGCCGAAGACGAAGAGGAAGGGCAGGTTGCCGAGTAGGTGTTGTATGCTGGCGTGGACGAATAGTGCTGTGACCAGGGTCCAGACACGTCCGGCTAGGAGATTGTTGAGGCTGAAGACGAG
>WNGK01001028.1_pt1 | contig 32494 bp, 27 predicted proteins | sample 5400601 | NCBI WGS metagenome assembly WNGK01 (sample SAMN13153376, study PRJNA577476) | soil metagenome | isolation source: 60 cm soil or saprolite under Garry oak tree replicate 1 | place: USA:California | collected 2016-06-15 | reverse complement strand
AAGGCGGCGAGCTTGCTGCGAGGATGCAGGCCCCCTTCGACGGCCAGGTAGAGCAGCAAGGCTTGCGCCTTGCGCAAGGCAAAGGTGAGGCGGCTGCCATTATGAAGCACTTCGGGAGGGCCAAGCACGGCCAGACGTAACAGACCCATGAGATGTTCTCTTCTAGGATAGGACAAGGGCGTAACGAACAGTTCCTCACAAGCAGAGCAGTGCCTCTGCGCGTTGTTGTCGTATTACCGAGCGATTGAGCTCCCCGCTGAGCAAGAGAAAGAGTCGTTGTTTACAGTATATGAATTCTTGTGTTTTCAGAGTACCATGTGAGATTGTTCAGGTCAAGCATGCGAATTGCTTTACGAAAGATCTTCCGCAGAAACCTGCCTACTCAAATATATGTCTGGGAATGAGGGTTAATCAGGGGTTGTATCTCTCCTCAATATCTTTACCGCCTCCACAAGCAGGCGGTGCTCAACAACCTTGATGCGTTCATGCAGGGTTTCTTCCGTGTCTCCTGGCTGAACAGCGACCTCTTCGCGGCAGATGACGGGGCCGGCATCAACTTCCGGGGTCACGTAGTGGACTGTACTGCCGGTTACTTTCACGCCAGCGTCGAGGGCCTGTTTAACGGCATGAAGTCCACGAAAGACGGGAATGGTGGTACCGTCATTTGTGGTGTACGTACCGCCTGTGCCATCACCGGGCATAAGGGCGGGATGCAGGTTGATGACACGCCGGGGGAACTGTTCGAGAAAGGGGGCGCTGAGAATACGCATCCAGCCAGCCAGGACAATGAGGTCGACGCGAAAGAGGCGTAATAAGGCGGTGAGGCGTGTTTCGCTTTCGGACATTTCACCTTTTTTGGGCGCAATCAATTGCGCATTCGCGGTACGCTGTCTCCACGGGAGGTAGACTGTGGGCAGGGTATGCTTTAGCGCTCGCTGCAGGCCATAGGCGTTGGCATTGTTGCTCACCACAAGAGCAATCTCAACTCCAGGAAGTTCTTTGCTTTCGATAGCGTCGATGAGGGCTTGCAGATTGCTGCCGCTGCCCGATAGCAGGATTGCAAGGCGAAGAGGCGTCTCAAACGAATCGCTGCTGCTCATCCTCGCTGTACCTCTTCGTCCGCTGTGATCAGTTCAGTGACAAAGCGATCTTTGTAGTTTTGTATGCGCTGCTGGAGCTGTGCATCCGAGAGCGCCAGTATTTTTGCGGCTAAGAGAGCGGCACCCTCCGGCTCTAAGATGGTGGGAGAGGCGATACCCGACGGCAGCCGCAGCGACGAGAGCACATCCATACCGGCGTAGCGGTCGCTGTAGGGTGGGCAGGCGATGACCGGATAGCGCGTGTTGGCGTCGACAACCGCCGAAAGGGCATTTGAACGGCCAGCAATGGTGATGTACACCAGCGGGCCATCCTGTTCGTAGCCATTCAGTATTTCTAAGAGGCGCCCGGTGGCTTTGTGCGCGGAACAGACGCGCATCTGGCAGCTGATCTCTAATGCCTTGAGCGTTTTCGCTAGCGATTGAGCATGAGAGAGGTCGCTTTTACTGCCCATGATGATAATAACTTGTGAAGTCATGTATTATTCCTTAGTATGATACTTTTAATCCCTGCAATGCAATATCGCGTCTATAATGCATGTTCTCAAATGAAATACGTCCGGCGGCATCGTATACTCGCGCCACAGCCTCTTGCAGGGTCGCTCCGTGTGCCGCGGCACTGAGGACGCGACCGCCGGCCGTCACTAATCGTCCATGCTGGAGAGTTGTGCCAGCGTGAAAGACGTGCACTTCCTGCAAACGATTCGCTTCCTCTATCCCCACGATGGGTAGACCGGTGCGGTACTTGCCGGGGTAGCCACCTGATGCCAGCGTCAGGCTCACCGCGTAGCCTGGATGCCATAATGTTTCCTGTTCCAACTGCTCGTGTTCTCCGGTGAATGACAGGACATCGAGCAAGTCTGCACGCAGCAGCAGCATCAAGGCCTGGGTCTCAGGATCGCCAAAACGCGTGTTATGTTCCAGTACCACCGGGCCGCGCGCAGTGAGCATGATGTTGGAGTAGAGGACGCCGCTAAAATGGATGCCTCGTGTCTCGAGAGTCTTGAGGGTTGGCGCGATGATTTGTGCGTGTATTTGCTGCTCCTGCAGCGGGTCCACGAAAGGCAGGGGCGTAAATGCTCCCATGCCGCCGGTATTGAGCCCCTGGTCGTGATCGAGGGCGCGTTTGTGATCCTGCGTTAGCGTCAAGGAGAGATAGCGCGATCCATTGCAGATAGCGGTTGCGCCTATCTCGACGCCCTCTAGATAATCCTCGATCACTACGACATCACCCGCAGCCCCAAATACTCGCTCGATCATGATCTCATGAATAGCTTCGCGAGCCGTTGCCATATCAGGGGAGACGATCGCACCTTTGCCAGCCGCGTTGCCATCGGCCTTGACGACGACGGGTACGCCGTGTTGATCCAGGTAGGCAAGAGCTTCAGCAGCTTGTGTGAAGGTACGATGCCGCGCGGTAGGGATATTGGCCTGAGTCATCAGTTCTTTCGCAAAAGCCTTACTACCCTCCAGCGCCGCTGCCGCCGCCGTTGGTCCAAATATGGGGAGATTACGCTCATGGAAGATGTCGGCGATGCCCGCTACTAGCGGCACCTCTGGCCCGACTACTGTCAAGTGTCACGGCTATAGGAACGCATTCCGCGTCCGCAGCGATGCCCGGATTGCCTGGCGCGGCGTAGACGCGGCTAACGCGAGGACTTTGCGCCAATTTCCAGGCGAGCGCGTGTTCCCTTGCACCTGAGCCGATCACCAGTATGCGCATTACTGAGCTCCTTGTCTACTGGACGCGATGATGAGGTTTAACACAATCATTCGGATAGTGGAATATCTACGGCGGGCCGATAAATCGGCTGTGGGCGCGATAAATCGGCCCCTACGGGAGGGCTGGTTACTCTATCTCGTCTATTGGGCGCAATGAATTGGGCAACTACGGGATCGAATGGCCAGCCTTTTTTCTCCATGCATCCATAACAGAACTCGTGGTGCAGGCGTGCGGTGACAGTTTCATCGTCATCGTCTAGAATGTTGCGTTCGGTGGAGTTGATAGCCCTGCCAAGGCCTGCTATGCTCAGATAGCCCAGGCTATCTACGCCGATATAGTCGGCAACCTCCTGCACGCTGCGGCCTGCGGCCACCAGTTCCACTTCCTGTGGAATGTCGATGCCGAAGTGACAGGGATGGCGCAGCGGCGGCGAACTGGAACGAAGATGTATCTCTTTTGCCCCATAATGGCGCAGCGCTGCCACCAGGCGCTTCATGGTATTGCCACGCACGATTGAATCGTCCACAATGACCAGGCGAGCTCCTTCGATTTTTGGTCTGACGAGGTTGAATTTCAGGTCAACCTCCAGCTGGCGCAGGCGCTGATCGGGCTTGATGAAGGTGCGGTCGCTATAGCGGTTTTTGATGATGGCGTGGCCATAGGTGATACCTGAAGCTTCGGCGTAACCGAGCGCGGCAGGTATAGATGAGTCTGGCACCGGTACGACCAGGTCGGCCTCGATGGGATGCTCTCTTGCCAATTCACGACCAAGCGCCTCGCGCACAGGGTAGACATACCTGTCATTCAATCTGCTGGTGGCATCGGAGAAGTAAATATACTCGAAGACACAGAGCGCCTGGCGCGGCATGCGTATCAGTATCTCCGAATGCACCCCCTGCTCATCGATAGTGATGAGTTCTCCCGGCTCAACTTCGCGGATGAAGCTAGCTCCAAGACGGTCCAGGGCACACGACTCAGAGGCGATGATCCAGTTTTCACCGATGCGCCCCAGGCAGAGGGGCCGCATGCCCCAGGGGTCGCGCATGGCAAACAACTTGCCTTCCGCCAGAATGACGAGGCTATAGGCTCCTCGCAGTTGGGGAAAGATGGAGATCATACGCTCGCGCAAGCTGGGGACGCCCGCGTGCAGGAGTAACAAGGCGATCGCTTCGCTATCGGTCGTAGAGTTCAAGAGTTCCTGGGGCAGTTGCGCGCGCAGAGCGGGGCCGTTGACCAGGTTACCGTTGTGTGCGACCGCGATGGCTTCAAAATGATTGGGTTCCGTGCCCACTACGAACGGGCCTGCATTCTCAACACAACTTGAACCTGTCGTAGAGTAGCGCACATGACCTATACCGCAGTGGGTATCAGGCAACCCTGTTCCTGTATCGGGGAAGACCTCGCGCACCTTGCCCATACCTACACGGGAAGCGATCCTGCCATCACTGAGATAGACCGCCATTCCCGCGCTCTCCTGTCCACGGTGTTGCAGAGAGGTGAGTGCCAGCGTAAGATAGCGTCGGACATCGATGCTCTCGCCGCTCACTCGCGCAAAAATACCGACTATGCCGCATGCATCGTGCAGACGCTCCATGGTATACCTCTCTTTCGTTTCCCTACTTTGTATGCTTACCTGACTTCAATTTTCCAGTCAGGTCCGCGACAAGCGCGTAGCGGTCAGCAATCCCCTGCATATCTTGCTCGGTCACTGCCTGTAAATTGCGATAGACCTGCTTATCCAGCATGCGTGTCTTGTCTCCACCGGGCCAGAGTCGCCAGCTATCGTTATCTATGACGTCCGCCACCATCAAATCACCCTTTTTGTCGCGGCCAAATTCTATTTTGAGATCGACCAGCGTCACGTCCACGGTCGCCCAGGCACTCTCCAGGGCCTCAAAGACGCACTGCCCCTGCTGCGCCATCCACTCGATCTCAGAAGGTGTAGCCAGCCCCATTGTAACGATATCCTCCCGCCAGATCTGGGGATCGTGACGCGCATCGTCCTTAAGAAATGTCTCGACAAGCACCGGCTCGAAGCGCGTACCCTCGCTTACTCCTGGATGTCGCTTCAAGTAAGAGCCGGTGGCGATGCGCCGCTGCACCTGTTCAACCGGCGGCATGGTGCAGCGGCGTACCAACAGTGTGACATCATCGATCTGCTCGACAAAGTGCGTAGCAATGTTTTCATCATTCAGCAAGCGGAAGACATTGGCCGTAGTGATGGTACTCCAACGCGACTTGCCGGCAAGTTCGTTGCGCCGCGCACCGTCGCCCGCTGTAATCTGGTCTTTGTTGACCATATACGCCAGGCTCTCATCCTGGGGATGGGCATAGATTACTTTTGTTTTACCTTCGGCCAACAAGGGACCGAAATGAATGCGAGGTTGATGCGTCATTGTTCTCTCGTCCTTGTATTGTTAGTATATAGGGGCAGGCGATCTCGCAGCCTCCTCACGGCGGGTGTATGAAAGGAGCAAACGAGCGGAAGGAGGGCCGATAATGCTGTTTCACAACATAATCCGAGAATTGTTTGCCCTAGATGTGGCCGATAAATCGGCGGTGTGCGCGATCAATCGGCACCTACAGTCTGATAATTCATACGCCACCTCACGCTGTCTGCGAGATACCGGGGCCCAACGATTTTATTGTAATACTACACCATTACCCTGTCTGACGTAGCCTATAGGGATCAGTTCGGGCAAGATATGGCGCGCCTGTTCCGCCGCCTCTACTGAGAAGACCAGCACCATCCCTATACCCATATTAAACGTTTGATACAGCTCTTTGCGCTCGATCTGGCCTAAGCGGGCTAGCAATTGGAAGAGGGGCGGAGGCGTCCAGGCTCGCGTCTCGATCACAGCCTGCCTGCCTCCGGGCAAGATACGGGCGATATTCCCTGCAAAGCCGCCACCAGTGATATGTGCCATACCTTTGATGGTGATGCCAGCAGGATCTTGCAGGGTTCGTATTTCTGAAAGATAGCAGCGATGCGGTCGTAACAGGGCATCAACCAGTGGCTCTTTCAGTTCAGGAAAGACGGTATCTAATGCGTAAGGAGCGAAGACGCGACGGGCCAATGAATAGCCGTTGGTGTGCAGCCCGCTCGAAGGGAGGCCGAACAAGACGTCGCCGGGGTTGATCGCTGCGCCATCAATGGCTGAATCCCGTTCAACTACACCGACGATGGTGCCAGCCAGATCAAAAGCTCCAGAGAGATAGACGCCAGGCATCTCCGCCGTCTCGCCTCCCAGTAAGGCACAGCCGACCGCCTGGCATGCCTCGGCAACACCGCGCACGATCGTCGCGGCGTGCAGCGCATCCAATTTACCCATCGCAAGGTAATCCATGAAGAAGAGCGGCCTGGCACCCTGCGTCAACAGATCATTCACGGAATGATTGACCAGGTCATAGCCGATGGTGTCGAAGCGACCGGCCTGCGCCGCGATCAGCGTCTTTGTGCCTACGCCATCCGTCGAGGCTACCAGCGCAGGGTGCCGCATGTGTTGAATACTGCGGGCATCCATCATCCCAGCAAAGGCGCCCATGCCCGCCAGGACGGCTGGCCCCTGCGTTGCTCGTACGGCATCTTTCATCAAGGCTTTGGCACGTTCGGCGGCGGCGATATCTACCCCGCTCGAAACGTAAGAAGTTTGACGAGATGATTGCGTGTCTGCAAGGGAGCCCATCGCATAGATGCGCGAGTCCAACGACTGTGCATAGTTGAAAGCGTTCTGAAATACCAGCAGTCCATCGCCCTGTCCACCTGCTCCACCCCTGCGCTGTGGATGCTGGATTGACGAGACATAGCGTTCAGGGTGGGGCATCAAGCCGAAGATGCTGCCGGACGTATTACATACCCCGGCGATATTACCGATTGAGCCATTGGGGTTGTCAGGATATGCAAGATCGCCTCCAGCATGTGGAGCGTAGATAAGCGGAACATGCCCATCCATTGCCAGCGTTCCGAGCAGCGCCGGCTCGGCCAGCACAAATTGACCCTCGCCATGGGCCACAGGTAACGTTATGGGGTGATCGATGCCCCGCGTAAAAATACACGCGCTGCGCTGGACATCCAGGGTGACCCAGCGGCACTCAAATTGGGCTGACGCGTTATCGGTCAAGCTGGCAGCGACGGGGTTATCGTGCTCAGTTTCGCCTTTTGGAGAGAAGTAACCCGGCAATAGCCCGGCGCGCACAAGCACCTGGAAGCCATTGCAGATACCCAACACCAGCCGTTCATCGTCAATAAATTGATCCAGCTGCGGGCCAAGATGGGTGGTCAAATTTTTTGCCAGCAGAGTACCTGCTCCCAGGTCATCGGCATAGGAGAAGCCGCCAGGAATGACGAGCAAGGCGTAGTCGAGAAGGCGTTCTGGCGCTTTGATAAGATGGTTGATATGGAGTATATCGGTCTCAAAGCCAACCAGGCGGCAGGCATGCGCGGTTTCACGATCACAATTAATACCTGGAGCGCGGAGCACGAGCGCACGAGCAGTCATACCTGGCCTCCTTTCCACGCCTGCTGTAATGTCTCAATGGGAAGATCAATCAGCGTCTCCTCGCTGTACCTGACGACGAAGCGCTCCGCTGCCGTTACCAGGCCAATGCAGGCGACATCGTTCATGCCATATGAGCGCATATGGGCCTCGAAAGCTTCCCGCTGCTCAGGGGCAACCTCTACGAGGAAGCGCGATGGAGATTCGCTCAATAGCAGGATCGTGTTGGCTCCCCCCAGGGGTCTTTCAGGGGTAGGTATTTGGTGATGTCGCCTCGGAAGGGGCTTCGTACCCGTAGGGGAGGGGACGCTTGCGTCGCCCTCGTCCTGGTCCCGTGAGTGCCTGCCCCCTCCTTCCAGGGCGACGCAAGCGTCCCCTCCCCGCACCTCATCCACTCCCGCCCCTACGGGTACGCCTTCTTTGCCCTCAAAATACCCACCCCTGTAAGCCCTTAGGGGTGCCCCTACATTCAGGTTTTTTAGATTGATGGTCATTCCTAGCAGGCCAGCGAGGGACATCTCGGCGGCTGCGACGGCCAGGCCGCCCTCTGATAGATCGTGGCAGGCCTGCAGCAAGCCCTTGCGAATAGCTTCGCCTATTGCTTTCATGGTGGTGCGGGCAGAGGCGACGTCTACCTGTGGGACGGTGGTACCGGGTATGTGCTGTACGATATCGGGTTGGAAGAGTTCTGCATAATGAGATCCCGCCAGTTCGTTGCGCGTCGCGCCGACCTGGTATACAAGATTCCCGGCGCGTTTGAGTGACATGTCAATGGTGCGCGCGGCATCTTCGATGACACCAACGGCCGATATCACCAGCGTGGGGATAACGGGTGAGCGCTGGCCATTTGCACGATATTCATTGTTCAGGCTGTCCTTACCAGAGATAAAGGGGGTGCCAAAGCCGAGCGCGGCATCATAGCAGCCTTTGACCGCGCGAACTAGCATGCCCAATTGTAGCGGATCGGTGGGATTGCCCCAACAGAAATTGTCGAGAATGGCCGCTTTTTCGATGTCGCCGCCAACGGCTGCCAGGTTGCGCAGCGCCTCGTCAACGGCATTCATTGCCATGTGATACGGATCGATTCTGCCGTAAAGCGGGTTGACGCCGTTGGAAAGGACGATACCTGCTGTTGAATGCTCGTCGAGCAGCGGTTGCAGGACGGCAGCATCGCCGGGGCCGTTGCCTGCTCTCCCCACCATGGGTTTCAGGGCGGTCGCTCCCTGCACTTCATGGTCGTAGCGGCGTACCACTTCTTCTTTGGAGGCGATGGTGGGATGAGCCAGTAACGCTAGCAACGTGGATGCCCAACGGGTTGCTTCATCGAGAGATGTGCTGTATGGGTCAGAGGGCGCACTGGACTGGGCATCGCGTGCAGTTTCTATGTCATCTCTGATCCAGACTGCTTCTAACGTTCTCTCCGGCCTGCCATCGTGCAGGAATTGAGTGTCAAGGTTGGCAACTGTTTTATCCTGGTAGGTAACGACAAGGCGGTGGCTGCCGGTAAAGGTGCCGATGATGCTGGCCTCGACTTCTTCGATCTCACAAATCTCGAGCAATTCTGGCAGGTGTCCGGGAGGAACTGCCAGTACCATGCGTTCCTGGGCCTCCGAGAGCCAGATCTCCCAGGGAGCCAGCCCACGGTATTTGAGGGGAGCCTTTTCCAACTCAATGTAGGCCCCCGTCTCCGCGCCCATTTCGCCGATGGCAGATGAGAAGCCGCCAGCGCCGCAATCGGTGATGGCGTGATACAGTCCGCGGTCTCTTGCCTGGATAATCACATCTGCTACCTTCTTTTCGGTGATGGGGGCGCCAATCTGCACGGCGCTGCCGGCCTGGGCATTGATCTCACTACTCATCTCACCGGAAGAGAAGGTGGCGCCGTGTATACCATCACGGCCCGTTCTTCCACCCAGCACAACGATGCGATCGCCAGGCTCTACCTGCCGAGGATGACTGCCGTGGGGCAGGATACCCAGGCAACCACAGAACACCAGCGGGTTGCAGAGGTATCCCTGGTGATAGAGGACCGCGCCATTGACTGTCGGTATACCCATCTTATTGCCGTAGTCGCGCACGCCATTGACTACGCCGCTGGCAACGCGGCGGGGCGCGAGGATGCCGGCTGGCAGCTCGTCGATAGGCGTATCAGGTGGACCAAAGCAGAGAATGTCGGTACAGGCGATCGGCCGCGCGGAGACGCCCAGCACATCGCGGATGACGCCACCCACACCCGTATTTGCTCCACCGAACGGCTCTATAGCAGAGGGATGATTATGCGTTTCAACCTTAAAAGCGATATCCTGCGTCCCGGTAAAACGGATGATGCCCGCGTTATCGCTGAAAGCCGATACCAGCCAGGATTGCTGCGCCTGCTGCGTAGCCCGCATGAGATACTGCTTGAGCAAGCCGTTGATGGTTTCTACTGCAAGGACATTGCCGCGGCTATCCAATTCGCGGTACACAACAGTGGCATTGAAGGTTTTGTGAGAACAGTGCTCCGACCAGGTCTGCGCCAGTGTTTCCAGCTCAACATCGGTGGGCTCGCGTTTCTGCTCTCGAAAGTGCTGTTGAACGGTTCGCATCTCAGCAAGATTTAAAGCGAGCAGGCCCTGCTTGCTCAGATCGAGCAATTGTTGATCAGTCATGTCACAAATGGGTACCGTAGAGGAGGCGTCGAGTGCTCCATTAGCCAGGCTTGATTTGTTGTCATCCGTTCCCTGGCCAGCTATAGTTGTTACTGTGTCGTCAGCATCATCCGGCGCAATACATTGGGCGTAGTGTGCTACCCCTCCATTTTCGCGCGCAAGGCGCAGTTCATATTGCTGTATAACGGGGTTGTACAGGAGAGCTTCGGCAATCGTTCTGACTTCGGCTGCGCTAAGACGAGTGTCGAGCAGGTAGCGGCGCCCCGTCTCGATGTGTTCGAGTCCTGTAATACCAAGCATTTGTGCACCAGCTACGACGCTTTCGGCCAATGTATCTGTTACGCCGGCATGAAAGAAGACATCGACGATATGCTCTTGAAGCGCTTCACTAGCGGATAAGCGCGCCTCCTGTATAACGGGATCAGCGAGCAGGTTGGTCATGAGCTGGTCGATTTGTGTAGGAGTAAGATTCCCGGTGAGGTGATAGAGTTGCGCGGTGCGGAGAGGAAGGGGGGACTTCTGGTTAGCGGTGATGGCGTTCAGCGAGGGTAGTTGCTGATGCGAAACATGTATTATTTCGCGTGCCAGCCGGTGCGCCTGCGCATCGTGCTGCTCCGATTTTGCTCGCACCTCTATCTGATATATGGTCACGTTATCTATCCCAACATTGTACCTACCAATCAGCTATTCCATTGAATGGAACGGCTTCATTGTAGCACGTTTGTGGAGATAGTAGCAAATTGTGGAGTTGATGACTAGACATTTGGAGATCATGCCTTTCATCCCTTCGCTTCTCTCAGGGCAGGCTCTGAGCGCAGCGAAGGATCTCTCCATCCGTCGAGCTAGATCCTTCGCTGCGCTCAGGATGACAGGCCTGACCCCTCTCAAGCCCACTGTATGACTTCGATCTTGCCGGCCCGCCTTGTTGAGACGGCCGGACCCTCTCAAGCCCGCTGTATGACTTCGATAGCATCCTTACCGCCATAGAAGTCCCACCAGGGTTTGGCACCCTTCTTCAGTACTTTATTCAGCGCCTGAATATTTTGTACACCCTTATCCTCAAGCCAACTACGCAAAGCGGTTGAGCCCCCCTTCGCATAGACCGGAATACCGTCCTGCCAGGTAGCACGGCCACACAATACGCCGGCGAATGGTGTATCGGCCTCGGTGGCCAGTTCCAGCGACTCAAGGAAGACCTCATTGCTCACACCAGCGCTGAGGTAGATGAACGGCACCTGCGAGGCAGCCGCCGCATCGCGGAAGAACTGCTTAGCCTCTTCACGACTATATGCAATTTTACCCTCCTTGTTGGCTTTTGTTCCTGCCACGTAGGCCATGTTTACAGGAATCTCTACCTTTAATACATCTACACCATAGCCTGGTTTAGAGAACTCCTGCATATACTCTTTGACCCTGGTTGGCTTGACACGAGCAAACTCGAAGCTCTTCTCCTCACCGATCTTGTCGTCATAGGCCAGCACCTCCAGGAAGAAAGGCACATCGTAAGCACGGCACTCGGCACCAATACGCTCGATAAAGGCATATTTGGTCGTGTTGATGTGCGCCGTGTCCTGGCTATTGTAGTACATCAGCACCTTGATGACGTCGGCCCCGGCGGCAACAAGACGCCTCACGGACCACTCATCGAGCAGATCTGGCAGACGTCCCTCAACGTTTGTGTCGTAGCCGGTTTTTTCATAGGCGAGAAATACGCCAGCATTGGGAGCACGATGCTTCACAGCTTCCAGCCCATACTCAGGGTCGAGCAAAATAGCGCTGGCATACCTTGTAAGCACCTCCGTAACCTGGATCTTAAATTCGCTCAGATCTTTGCTGGAGGCATCACCCCCCCTGGCTTTTGCAATGGCCTTCTTGAGTGAGCCGCGCTGATCCATTGCCGCGGCTGCAATAATCCCGGTCTCATCGGCAACGGCATTAATGCCGCTGAATTTCCCACTCGATAAGCGTACCTTAGTATTTGTTCCCATAGGTTCCACTCCTAAAAACTACTCATTCGAACGACCGTATAGGCATATATCTATAGTATACAATGCCGCTTCTGTATGTTGCAGTCTTTCGGTGTTGCAGCAACTCGATCCAAGGCCTTTATTTATTTGCAAAGCAATCCTAAAAGTCACCCTAAAAGAGCCTTGAGTACCGTTGCTTACTATTGAATCGTTTTAGAAAAGGCGGGCATTTGTTTATTCAGCACAATTATTTACTTGACAAATAGAATACGTGTTCTTATTCTTTATTTAGAATATTTTGAGCATCGGGGGATCACTATGAGCGCTGACTTCGCACATTTACACGTCCATACCGAGTATTCCCTACTGGATGGCTTCAGTCGCACAAAGAAACTCGTCCAGCAGGCGAGGGCGCTGGGGATGCAGTACCTGGCCATTACCGACCACGGCGCTATGTATGGTGCGATCGAGTTTTACAAGGCATGTAAAGCGGGAGGGATCAATCCTATTCTCGGCATTGAAGCGTATTTAACCGAGGATATGCATGACCATTCCAAGCGCTACAGCGATGACTACCATCACCTGCTGCTGCTGGCCAAAAACAATACTGGCTATTACAACCTGTTGAAGCTGACGACCATTGCGAACTCAGAAGGGTGGCACCTGCGACCGCGTATCGATAAAAGCGCCCTGGAAAAGTACGCGGAAGGCTTGATCGTGACCTCTTCTTGTCTCTCGGGCGAGATTCCGAAGATGCTGCTCAAGGAGCAGACAGCAGATGCCTACAAGACGGCGCGCTGGTATCAGGACGTCTTTGGAGCGGAGAACTTCTATCTCGAAATTCAAGAGCACCACGGCACATTCGATGATGGTCAGCCTTCACCACAGGGCAAACTCAATCAAATGCTCTACCAGATGCATAAAGAGATGCACATCCCGATGGTGGCAACGAACGACCTGCACTATGTCGATGCCAATGATGCCGGCTCCCATGACGTGCTTCTTTGCGTTCAGACGGGCAAGCAGCTGGATAGCCCCAAACGCATGAAATTCGATAGCCACGAATACTACCTCAAGAGTCCGGAGGAGATGGCGCGTCTCTTTCCCGAACTCCCTGATGCGCTCATGAACAGCGTGCGCATCGCGGAACAGTGCAGTGTTGACCCGCTGGCGTATAAAGCCACATTACCGACCTATATCATTCCCCCGGATTATCATAGCCAGGGCGAATACTTGTATGCACTGTGTCTACAAGGTGCCAGAGAACGCTTTGGCGAGATGACCGAAAGCGTCCAGAAACAGCTTGACTACGAGTTCAACATGATCGTTGAGAAGGGATTCGCGCCTTATTTCCTCATCGAATGGGACTTCGTGAACTATGCGCGCTCGCGGGGTATACGCTGCTCCGCGAGAGGTTCTGCCGCGGGAAGCGTGCTGGCCTACTCTCTGGGCATCACGAATATTGACCCCCTCAGATATCAGCTGCCCTTTGAACGCTTCTTCAACACCGAGCGCGCGGATATGCCTGATATCGACATGGACTTCCCGGATGATCGCCGTGAAGAAGTGATTGAGTATGTGGCACACAAATATGGCGAGGACTGTGTGGCACAGATGGTCACGTTTAATACGATGGCGGCAAAGGCGTCAGTCAAGGACGTGGCACGTGTGATGGGAGAGCAGGAGATAGGAGATCGCATAACGCGGCTCATTCCTGCCGGGCCGAACGTCACGCTCCAGAAATCGCTGGACAACGTTAAAGAGCTGAATGACCTGTATAAAGAAAGTAAAGTTGCGCAGGAGATCATTGATCAGGCATTGAAGCTGGAAGGCGCGGTGCGCACGACAGGCGTGCACGCGGCAGGCGTAATTATTGCAAATGAGCCGCTGGATCACTTTGTGCCGCTGCAATTGCGTGATCCCAAGGACTCCAGCAAGGGACGCATTACGCAATACGAACAGGTGCACCTGGAAGAACTGGGCCTGATCAAGTTCGACTTCCTGGGCCTCTCTAACCTGACCATCCTGGATAATACGCTCAAGTACATCAAGGTCACACGTGATGAGGAGGTGGTGCTGGAAAAGGTCCCGCTTGACGAGGTTCCTGGCGATGATGAGCAGAACGCCAAACGACAAAAGGCGTTCGACCTGCTGGCAAGTGGTGAGACAACGGGTATCTTCCAGCTCGAGGGCGCGAAGATGACCGAGTACATCAAACAACTCAAGCCAACGTGTATCGAGGATATTATGGCAATGATTGCGCTCTACCGCCCAGGTCCGATGGATAGTATCCCTGATTTCATCGATGCCAAGCATGGGCGTAAGAGAATCAGGTACCTCGATCCACGCCTGGAAGAATGGCTGGCGGAATCCTACGGCGTAATTGTGTACCAGGACCAGGTGTTATTCATCGGCGTCAACCTTGCCGGTTTCTCATGGGGTAAAGTCAATAAGTTCCGTAAAGCCCTTAGTAAAAAGAAGATGGATGAGGTAGAAGGATACAAGGGCGATTTTATCGAGGGCTGTGTGAAAAACGGCGTGAAGCGAGATATTGCTGAACAGCTCTTTACTTTGATTTTGCCGTTTGGCGGCTACGGTTTTAACAAAGCGCATGCCGCGAGCTACGCCGTCGTCGCGTTCTACACGGCCTATCTTAAGGGCAACTATACGGCAGAGTTCATGGCGGCGACGATGACTACCGAAGCCGCGGATGCTAAGAAGATCGCCAACGCCATCGCAGAATGCAAACGTATGGGTGTCGAAGTGCATGGACCCGATGTGAGCAAGAGCGACAAGGGCTTCACAGTTGAAGAAGGGGGCGTGCGTTTTGGCCTCCTGGCGATCAAGGGTATTGGCGAGGGACCGATCAGTGAGATCGTGCGCGCCCGCACTGAAGGTGGTTCATTCAAGTCGCTGGCAGACTTTTGTACGCGCGTCGACCCCAAATTCGTGGGCAAAGGAGCCATCGAGACGCTGATCAAAGTAGGCGCGATGGATTCGCTTGGCAATCGTCACCATTTGTTGGCGTCCGTCGATACCGCTATGAAGTGGGGTAAGAACCAGCGCGTTTCACAGGAGCAGGGCTTGATGAGCCTTTTTGGCGATATGGAAGAGACGGAAAGCGCCTTCGAGTTCGCGCTCAAATCAGATGTCGACGAGATTTCGCGCAAACAGTTGCTCGCCTGGGAAAAAGAACTCATCGGCGTCTACATCTCAAAACACCCCCTGACTTACCTGAACGATCTTTTCAAAGAGCAGGTGACACACACGATAGCTGAGATTACCGAAGAGCTTGACAAGCAAAAGGTGGTGCTGGGAGGAACGATTAAGGAAGCCCGGCGCATCACCACCAAGAAAGGTGACACTATGTGTGTCGTGCAGTTAGAGGATGCCTTTGGCTCTATCGGTGTGACGATCTTTCCAAGGCTCTACGAAGAGACAACGGAGTTGTGGGTCGAGGATACAGTATTGATTGTGCGAGGCGAAGTGCAGGTGCGCCGCGACGAACCGGGCATTCTGTGTAACAGTGCTCAACAGGTCAAAGCGGTCGAGGAAGAGATGAACCGCAAGAAATATCATGTCTGGATTACTGTACAATTGACCGGGTCAGATGAGAAGGCCATTTCGGACGATATTGTGCGCGTCTATGATGTGCACAACTGTATACGCGACAAACCCGGTCGCGATCTGTATGATATCTGGGTCTGTAACGGTGAATGGCAGGTGCTTTTGACACCGAGCAATAACACCATGCATTATTCGCAAGAGGTGCATGATAAGCTGGAAGCGGTACTCGGTAAGGGGGCGATCGAGGCAACGCTTGTGGAACACTAGACACCTCTCCTTCCCAAATGTCATAATTTGCGGTATCCTTTGGGAGGTGCAGGTTGATACATTGTATAAAACTTCCTTTGATCTTCATACGTAAGAATTGAGAAGCATGTTTTTCATCCCGGCGTCAGGGCGAAGCGATGCTGCTTTACTGAGAAAAGGTACAATACAGTGAGTTATGAGAACAGGGATCCATTGCCAGTAGATCCCAACGCGGGCAGCCGCCGACGAATGTCTTCAGAGAGATGGGGAGAGTGGGAGGCGGGTGAAGTAGATGACGAAGATACCCAACCACGACGGGCTATATCAGTACCTTCCGCCACTTCAAAGCCTGATAGCGAACAAAAGGATATACCACAGCCCCGGCAAGAACAGGACCAGCTCGTCAACTCACAGTTCACGCACCGCGAACATGTAACGGGCGCCCCCCCTGTATACTCATCAGAGGCACCGCTGTTTCGACCCACCGCTTCTCCACCTTATCCACCACAAGTGCCACAACAGGGAGCGGGCTATTTCCCGCCACAACAATGGCAGGGGTACCCGCCGCAGGGGACACCACAGGGGATGCCACCTTATCAACAGCAAGGATATGTCTATCCAGCTTACCAGGGGTATGCGCCGCCCTATCAACCCTACGGGGGATATCCCGGCTACAATGGCTATGGTCCTTATGCCTGGCCAGCGCCGCGACCAAAGCAGGATGGCTACCGGCTGGCTGTGATTATCATCTCTATCGTAGGGTCGGTCCTGGCTATTTTTGGCGGACTGGGCAGTATCCTGTTGTTGTTCATCATTGGCTCTGCCGCCAATCTAAACGGCCACCTCATTACTGGCGCACAGTACTTCAGCACTCTCCTGACGTTGATCGCATTCGCTATCGGGGGTGTAGTCGGGGGTGGCTTCAGCCTCTACCATAGCATTCGTGCTATCCTCAACAAGCGCTCAGCCAGCTTCAAATTACCCTGGTTCTGGATATTCTTGATACTCTATGCGTTTGTGCTGGGCACTGGCTTTGCGTTACAGGCAAATGGACAGGAAGTGACTTCCCCCGCGTTGATCAGTTTCTTGATTATCCTAGCCGCCATTTTTCCCGCGCTTGCCTTGCTCGCACTTGCAGTACGGCGCCTGCATCACCCGGATTGGACAACGACCTGGCGGCGTTTTACGCTGGCCTTGACCAGTGGAGCAACACTGGGTATTGGGCTGGCATTGAGCCTGGAATTAGCATTGGTTTTCCTGGTCGTACGCGGGACCAACGCGACAAGCGCCTTGCAATGCATCGAAAATCCCAACAGTCCAGATTGTGGGACGTTCGCAGCCTTCGACCTCATTTTCATTATTGTGGCGATCATTGGGCCTATAGTGGAGGAGACGGTAAAGCCTCTGGGGGTGGCGCTCTATATTGGACGGATACGAGGTCCGGCAGAAGCCTTTCTGCTGGGTATGGCCAGCGGTATTGGCTTTGCCCTGGTGGAGACGGTGGGATACATCGGTTCAGGCTATCATGATTGGCTGGCTGTCGCGATAGAGCGCACGAGCGCTGGTCTACTGCACGGCGTTGGAGCCGGTATGGTGACGCTGGGTTGGTATTACCTGACGCACGCCAAAAAGCATCGCTTCCTCAAGGCTTTTGGCTGCTGGTTTTACGCGGTTTTGCAGCACTTTGTCTGGAATGGGACAGCAGTGCTTGGGCTGCTACCTGGTCCGGTGGGCGCGACGATAAATAGCTGGAATTTGAATCTTGGCTTTATCACCCTGCCTTTCGTTGAGTTACTCAACATCATCGAAGCAATCCTGATTCTGCTGGTTTTCTTCTATATAACGGGAAGATTGAGGAAAAAATCGCCCTCCTCACCACCCGATGGGGGAGGCGAAAGGCAGCCATCACGCCAGGCGCCAATGCACGTCCGAGCCTAGCCTAGCCTAGAGGCTGCCCCTGGGGTGGGGAACAAATGTTCAAGAGGTGGTATACTATGTTGGTGATGATGAAGCGAAAGGTGTTTGACTCGTTGGATGATGCCGCGCTCGAATCGGCGTGTGTAGAGCCGACGCTCCAACGACTTCACGCTGGGATTTCTCCCGCCGTGAAGTCGCAAGTTCTCGCGCAGCTCACTGCTGGACAAAAAGCGCAGTTCATGTTCCGCGTGCTGTATGCTCACCTGGGTAACTCGGTGGTTGATTTTTATTGTTGGGTTTCCTATTTGCTGGCAGAAGCGAGGACCTGGTCAGGAGTTAAGGGTGGGTTACGATATTTCGGAGATGATGCCATGCTGCGGCTCCTTGAAGAGACGGAAAGCTTTCTTGAAGTGAGGAATCGGCAGGGAGATGCCGGATGGCGCGATGCTTTTCCTCAGGACCTTGACGATGATGCGGAACTTCTCGCATCCGTTAGCCGGCTCAATGCAACGTTCCACGAAATTGCTCCGGCAACGCTCAAGCTCATCGGTGCGTATATCCGAAACAACGCGGGCGAGTTTGTGCAGTTCGACGATGTCCCCTGAAATATTGGGGAACACAAGAACGTTCGAGAAAGATACTACGAACAAGTAAACAGAAGTTAGAGGTTCCTCAGCTCCATAATGTGCCTTAAGCGTACGAAGCCACCAGTTCGTCGATATGCTGGCGCACTGTGGCAGGGTCGACAGGGTCAAAATGCTCGTCCAGCGCCGTGCACGCGTGATCGAACAGGTAGTGCAGCTTCAGTTCGCGCTTACCGGACACCCCGGAAACTGGTGCGATATAGGAGCGCGTCATCTGCATCTGCGTGCGGTACCCGAGCAGCGCGGTATCTCCAACCTTGCAGCGGTCGCCCGGCCGCAACACCACGTGGTAGTCGATGATCTGCTGGATGTCCTGCAGAAACTCTACACCATTATCGCGTGCTTCGTCCCATGTCGATCCAACCAGCGCCCCGACAGCAGAGCCGGTGATGTAGCCATCGAAAAAGAGCCCACCGCCATATGCGTAGGCGCGGTCACCTACGTGATGGGAGATTTCGCTGACGTACGCGTAAGCGGGCCGCTCCGGGAGGGTGCCGTCAAAGGCGTGGTTCGGTGTTGTGCCTAATAGCCCATGACCCGGTTCTACATGCGTTGCACCATCGTGTGCAAGCATCGGCATGATGACCGCCGATGTATTCCCTGGCGCGTTGATCTGCTTGACCTCGATACCCAGTTCGCGCAGCTTTGCGGCTGCACGCAGAATCGTGTGCATGTTCGGGGTCACCTCCGTCTTCTCGTCGGGTCGGTGATTGTAGCGGACACAGGGGAAGGCGGTCACACCTACAAGGCGCACATTGCGCAACCGGGAAATCGCATCTGCGGCCGCAGCTACTTCGCTCTCCCTGAACCCTCCTTCCTGGCCATCAAAGAAGACGTCACCAGGAGCATAGACCCGTATTAAGAGATCCTGCACAATGCCGAGAGCGGCAGCTGCGCTATCGATCCAGCGAGCGTGCTCGACGTTGTACACAGTGATGACATCCGGGCGCATGGCGACCATCGCAGGTACCATGTGACGGGGGATTTGATTGAGGTGCCCCATGTGCCCAACGGGGAGACGATAGCGCCGCGCCATGAGCGAGCAAGTCACATCAACGGCCACGATTTTATACAGTCCATTAGCAAGCGCCAGCGCGCTGACATAGGGATTGCGGCCGTACTGTTTGCTCATGAGATAGGTTGTCAGACCAAGGCGCATGGCCTCCGCGAACAATACGCGCGCATTTTCGACGATCATGTCAAGGTCGATGATCCAGGTGTTGGGCGGGATACGACCATTTTGATGTAGTGATAATGCCGCCTCCAGGAGTTGTGGATTGCGTTCGATTAGACGTTGAAAGTACATTAGGAAGGCTCCTTCCTCTCGTTTTTTCTCCCTGAAGCTATTCAGCCACGGCGGAATCAGTGACAGTACCTTCTTGCGCGCCGCGCACGGGCGGTTCCTCCACCATGACACGGCCCATGGCATCGAGTATATCTGGCCGGCGCCGTACCATGAGGTACAGGTAGACGATGCCGATTACTATCCACGCAAGCATAATGTACGGCACCAGGTTATTAGGATATGCTGGTACCGGCCACAGGAGACCATAGATGGGCAGCAGCATGAGCAGACCTGCGATAACCGGCAGGATGCCGTGGCGCACGATAGAGAATTCTGCCGGGTAGTCCCGCCGGTAGAAGACGATCAGCGCCAGGTTGATCAGAATATAGATGATCACGATCCCCAGACCCAGGATGGTTCCGAAAAACCCGTAAGCGCCCAGCGGTGTCCAGAGCGCACTACCTATCAAGGCGAACGCCAGCGCAAAGATCATGTACGCCGTCAAGGCCAGTGATGGATTGCCACGTCCACTGGTCTGGCCAAGACCGCGGAAGATGATGCCCTCGCGCCCCATGGAGAAGAGCACCCGCACTGTGGCATTGATACCGGAAATCAGATTCGCGAAAATACTATTGAGGGCCGTGAGCGACACAAGCCAGACAAGGCCTGATCCCCAATAGGTCTGTGTCAGCGTGATCCAGGGAGAGCCATCGCTCACGAAGGCATTCACATGGCTTTGCCCGAATCCAATCGCGGCAGCCCAACCCGAAAGGACATAGTAGACCCCGATTACGCCCACAGCGGTGAATAGGGCAACAGGAATGCTGCGGCGAGCATTGCGCGTCTCTTCTCCAAGTGTTCCGGCGGACTCAAATCCGACGAAATACAGGATGCCCCACAGGAGGCCAATACCGAGACCCGAAAGCCCACCGAGCGAATTCGCAGGATTGAAAGGCGCGAATGTCACACCTTGCGCACCTCCTTTTGCAAAGATGGTGGCAAACAGCGCGAGCATCACTCCTACTTCCAGTACCAGGAAAACCAGGGCGGTGGTAGCAGAGCGACTGATACCAAGCATGCCGATTCCCCAGAGAATGAGTGCAAAAGCGATAGTGAATATCCACCAGGGGATATTCAGATTCCATTGGGTCTGCAGGAATTGCGAGGAGAGCTCGCCGATGGCCGACAGGAGCATGGGTCCGACCATGGCGTAGGCGAATGCCAGGATCCAGCCCGACATGAAGCCACCGCGTTTGCCGAAGCCATGAGTGTTGAACGTGTAGGCGAATCCCGCGGTGGGGATCTTCTGTGCGAATGCGCCGATTGCCGAAGCGACCAGAACGCACACAATCAGGGCGAGTAGAAGCGCGAGTGGGAGTGCATATCCTGCTCCGCCTGCGGCCGGTTGGGTGTTAAAAAATACGCTGGTAGCTGGACCCATGAACGCCATTGATAGTACAACTGCGCCGATGACCGTAATGGCGTCTTTGCGGAGCCGTCCGAACCTGTGTTGGGGCTGTGTAGTTGCCATAACCCTCTCCTTATTCATGCAGTCATTGCAACCTGAGAGTTTTCAGGAGCCTCGCCAAAACTTTGTTACACAATGTAACATTCTTATGTTAACATGTGCTCAGACGGCTGTCTACACCTTTCCCGCCAACAGTTTCCTGTGTCGTTGACGCCCTGGAAGTGTTCGCTTGTCTTCGGGTAGCGCGGCGAAGAGTGCGCTGGCTGCATCGGATGCCCAATGCGCCACAATCAGCGGTGGCAGCCTCCGACCCCGGAGCAGGTAGAGCATGGTCGTACTGATATAGCCATCGATCTGCCTCACTTTCTGTGACATGTGCCAACTCCCGTGTGATTGCTGAACCAGCCAGTGGAGGTGTACCGTTGAACTGCATGCCTGCGCAAAGCCCACGTGCTGGTTCCTCACGCGGCGCGTCGTCCACTCACCACGCTCACAGCCGCTACCCACAACAGCAGCACCAGCAGGAGCACAGCATAGGCACATCCAGCAAAGGCAATCCAGCGTCCTCCTTGCAGCATTGTCCCTGCACGTATATCAGTGTGCGCACTACTGTTGTTGACTGTCATCGTCTCGACCCCTTTCTAACAACTTGTGGCGGATCATGTTGCTTTCCTTTCAATACGGACGTTGGTAGGGGTGTAGCCAAGCGCTGCCAGAGCCGCTGGCACACCCTCGCGGTGTGAGGGGTAGCGGAAACGGAACCCTGCCGCGAGCAACGCGGATGGATCGGCGTGCGCGTCGAGGGTGATCGTCTCAACGGCTATCGATCCGGCAACAAGCGCGGCCAGCCATGCGGGAACGGCTCCGGGTCGCTTGACGCCCATGAAAGCCGCAGTATCGACGAGTAACTCACGCTGCGTCGTATCGGCTCCGTCCATCGCGATGTAGGTGCGACCGGCAAGTTCTGTACGCGGGAGACCAGCCAGGTGGACCAGCGCGCGTGCCGCGTCAGTCACGTGCAGGAGCGGCAGGCGGTTCGTCCCTTTCCCGATGATACGAGCTGACCCACGTTTGAGCCCGTTAATGTACTGGTCGGCGAACACTTTGCCTGGCCCGTACACGAGATTGCCAAAGTAGATGTAGGTGGTCTCTACACCCGATGCTTCAACCAATCGACGGACGGGAATGCCGATATGAGCAAAACCCCGTGGACGCGTGCGTAGAGGTGAACGCTCGCTGATGGTGCTCTGAGCGTCCGGTTGCAGATCATCAGCGCCACTGACGGAGAAGAAGATGGGCTGTTCCTGGGTAGGCAACCTCTGTAGAGCTTCCAGCGTCGTTCGCGTCATGTTCTGACGCTCTGCTGAGAGAGACTGTATGGCGGATCGGCTCAGGCGCCTGGGAAACTTTGGCTGTGTTAGATCAATCAAGGCCGTACTTCCTCGGACCTCGGCTATCCACCCTGTGGGCTGGGAGATGTCACCTATGACGGGATGAGCGCCGACTTGCCGCAGCTTGTTTGCCCCTTCTTCCGAACGCGCCAGGGCTTTCACCTGCCATCCTGCCTGCACCGCCTGGATGACCGTTTCATGGCCAATAAAGCCTGTTCCTCCGAGAATAAATAGCGTCTTGTTCATCATAATTCATTCCTCTCATGTTCTTACTTTTTTTCGTTCTTCAACCATTTGATGTAGATGTCCTACAAATGGCCCTTGAAATTGGCCATCTATAAAATTCCAATGCGGGTCGAGGTCATGCCGGGTCATCAATTGCTTAAGATCACGCTCCCATGACATGTGTATGTCTTCGTCAATGAGCTTATTTTGCCATTGATAGTAAACATTCTCGTGAAACGTCAACCACCAGGTTAAGAGAGTCTGATAGCGAAATTTGTCAATTTCGTCCATCGTTTTCCACTCGTTGGCACCTTGCATCCACAACAGTGCCTGGTTACGATCCTGGATCATTTGCAGGTAGAATGGCGAACATAACTCAACCAGATGCTGGGTATTCGCTGTCCTCGTTAATCGTGTGTTTTCTCGCACCTGGTACCAAATGAAGCCAACAGATACAATAATAAAGATGCCTTGTACAGTGATGGAGATATCCGCGAAATCGCTCAACGTCATTCTTTCTTCCTCCCTGAAAATATGTGGCGCTCTTGCTCTGTGCACACCAATACTCCAAATTTGTGTAAGTAGAAAGTACAGCGTGTATTATTGTACAACCTCTTGCGGTTCGATAAGGGTACTGACAGGCGTTAAATATCCACAAAACTGCTTGACGAGCAGAGCGTATCATGATATGATCATTCCACTTCATATGGGTGACTAGCTCAATGGCAGAGCAAACGACTCTTAATCGTTAGGTTCAGGGTTCAAGTCCCTGGTCACCCACTCCAGAACTCCTCTTGTGAAGAGGAGTTTTTTTATGCCTTTTATCCTGTTGCCTTGAAGTTTGAAGGAGTGATACAATGGAACATAGTCCGGATGCCACAGGATAAATTAGAAGAATATGCACCAAAATCTGATAGCGACCCCATCCGCTAAAGAATTCGATCGACCTGATCTCTATATTAATCGAGAATTGAGCTGGGTCGAGTTCAACCGCCGCGTCTTTGGAGAGGCAAAAGATTGCCGCCATCCACTGCTGGAGCGCGTGAAGTTTGTTTCAATTTTCGACTCCAATCTCGACGAGTATATTATGATCCGCCTGGCGGGATTGAAAGACCAGCTTGCGGCACACGTGATTTCGCTGAGCCCGGATGGTTTAACCGCCGAAGAGCAGCTGGCTGCCGTGCGCGAATTGCTAGCACCACTTATCCAGGAAGTTCATTATTACTGGCTCAAAGATCTTATTCCTTTGCTCGCAGAGAAGCATATTCATATCCTGGATTATGAACAATTGAATGAAGGACAGCGCGGCGCGCTGTTATCGTATTTTGAGCGTGAAATTTTCCCGGTATTGACACCGTTAGCGGTTGATCCTGGTCACCCGTTTCCGCATATCTCAAACCGCAGTTTGAACCTGGCTGTTGCGATTACTGACCCATCGCTGAAGGAGCCACGATTTGCGCGTGTGAAGGTTCCACCTAGTCTCCCACGCCTTGTGCCTGTCCCTGTTTTATCAGAGAACGCGCATACGGTAGCGTTTGTGTGGATTGAACAGGTTATCGCGGCCCACCTGTACATGCTCTTCCCCGGCTTCGATGTGTGGGAATCATACCCGTTTCGCGTGCTGCGCGACGCGGACATTGAATTGCAAGAGGACGAGGCCTCCGATCTGCTGGAGTCGATTGAACAGGGCATACGCGAGCGTCGTTTTGGCTCGGTGGTCGACCTGGCGGTTAATCCTTCTATGCCGCCACGAATCCGCAGCTTGCTGCTCGACAATCTGGAGATCACCGAAAATGATTTAACAATCATCGATGGTCACCTTGGCCTATCCGACCTGATGGAACTGTACAGCCTGGAACGTCCAGATCTCAAAGACCCACCGTTCACGCCGCGCCAACCGGCGGCATTGCGCAAGGAGCAGAATCTCTTTACCACTATTCGCGAACATGATATCTTGATGCATCACCCCTACGATAGCTTCAATTCGGTGGTGGATTTTATCCGTGCGGCGGCCCACGATCCTCAGGTCCTGGCTATTAAGCAGACATTGTATCGCGTCGGAACACACTCTCCGGTCGTCGACATGCTGCTGGAAGCGATAGAGAATGGCAAGCAGGTGGCGGTACTGGTGGAACTGAAGGCGCGTTTCGATGAAGAGAACAATATCGAATGGGCCAGAGAGCTGGAGCGTGTGGGCGTACATGTCGTCTATGGGCTGGTGGGTTTGAAGACGCATGCCAAGGCGGCTATGGTTGTGCGTAAGGAAGAGGATGGCCTGCGCTGCTATGTTCATCTTGGAACGGGCAATTATAATGCTACTACCGCGCGTATCTATGAAGACCTCTGCCTGTTCACCTGCCGTCCTGATATTGGCGCCGATGTGACGAACCTCTTTAACATGCTCACCGGCTATTCACGCCAGCGCTCGTACCGCAAGCTGCTGGTTGCTCCTATCGGTCTCAGACGCAGTATCTCGGAGCGTATCGAGCGTGAGATACAGGCGCAGAAAGAGCATGGCAACGGTCGCCTGATCTTTAAAATGAATGCTCTGGTCGATCCAGAGATCATTCACCTGCTCTATCGCGCGTCACAAGCAGGGGTGAGCATCGACCTGATCGTGCGTGGCATATGTTGTCTGCGCCCGGGTATCCCCGGTGTGAGCGAGAATATCCGTGTCAGGAGTCAAGTGGGACGCTTCCTGGAACACAGCCGTATTTTCTGCTTTGGCAATAACGGCAACGAAGAGATTTATCTCGGGAGTGCCGATATGATGCAACGCAATCTCAATAGTCGTGTCGAGGCGCTGTTTCCCATCGAAGACCCTGTTTTATGCGAGGCCATTCGTGATCGCGTGCTCCAACCCTACCTGGCCGATACCGTCAACACGTATGAGCTGTTGTCAGATGGCGTCTATGTGCGTGTAAAACCCGAACCAGGCGAGCCGCTCTTCGATTGCCAGGCCTGGTTTATAAAGCATCCCTTAATCGAACCAGAGACCGAGGACAATGGGTTCGGGACAAGCGCATTGCCTTCGGGATCATAGCTAATCTCATCACTTCATGCGTATGATAGAGGTGCTGCGAGCGGTAAATATTGGCTGTTGATGGTCGTCTGTTCCCGTGGTCTCCGATACTATAAACGTCATATTACCACTGCTGCTAGAACGTTGGCGCACATCCACCACGCGCACCACACAGGTCACTTTTTCACCAATGCGCAGGCGGCGCGTGTACCTGTATTCTTGCTCACCGTGCAAAAGTTGCATACTGGTGGGGTCTAATTGGAGACCAGGGATCTTCATACGAAAGGTGGTGGGAAACGTGGGAGGCGCATATTCTATTGGAGTACCGTCCTGTAATGCGGGGTCTTCTGTAGCCTCCATGAAACGTTGTACCGCTTCTCTCGTAACCTCAAATGTTTGTGGTGAAGAAGTATGACCAATCAAACTGCTATCAAGAGGCATAATTGCTTGTTGCTCCTTTTCCAACGTATTTCTCCCTCTCTGACTGTGCAGCAAGGGGGAGGCTGAAGTAAATACATGTTCCCTGCGCGGCGCTACTTTCTGCGGAGACAGTACCGCCGTGTGCTGTGATAATGGCTTTGACAATGGAGAGACCGAGGCCGCTGCCCCCAGCTGAAGCTGTGCGGGCACGATCTACGCGGTAGAACCGCTCGAAGATATAGGGGAGATCGGCTGCGTCGATACCCGTGCCGGTATCGCTTACACAAATCCTGAGCATCTTGCCCATGGGTTGAGCACTTATGGTAATGTTGCCTCCCGCGGGTGTATGGCGGCGCGCGTTGTCCAGCAAGTTGAACAACACCTGTGTAATGCGGTCACTATCGGCCATTACGGGCGCGGTCTGTGGATCGATCTCATTGCATAGGGCGATTCCTGCCTGTTCGCATTCTGGTCGGATAACCTCCAGCGTCTCATCGACCAGCGCTTGCATATCTAGCGGGGCAAGCTCAAGTCGAGCACGCCCGGAATCAAGCGACGTCATCTGTTGCACATCCCCCACCAGACGACGCAGGCGTTGCACCTCGCGCCCGATCAACTGTGCAGTCTCCTGGCGAGCCTCTTCATCTGCAATCACACCATCGGCCAGCGCCTCGCTGTAACCTTGAATGGCGGTAAGCGGCGTGGCAAGATCATGGGCGATATTGGCCAGCAGATCACGGCGCAACTGTTCCTGGTGACGCAGTTCGGTCACATCAGACTCGATAGTATCGGCCATAGCATTGAAGGTGACCGCTAGACGTTCCAGTTCATCCTTGCTTTTCGGTGGATCCGCTCTCCTGCTATAATCTCCCTGCCTCATCTGGTCGGCGGCGGTTGTTAACGATTCGAGTGGACGTGTGAAGCGCCTTGCTAAGAACAGGCTGAATATGATCACTGCCAGCGCTACTCCCGCACCAGCAATCAAAATAGCCTGGTTGACATTCGACAAGAACGCTAGCTGTACAGAAGCTTGGGGAAATCTCTCTGGTACGGCAACAAAGAGTGCCCCAATCATGTTGCCGTTGGCCTGCCCATTATAACGCAACGGCTCAGACACATACAGACCGGAGAATAAGCTGTCATCGCCGCCCCCTTGTAATCGCCCGTCATTTTCCTGTCCCTGCAGCGCCAGAATCAGCGATTGCCTGAGCACAGGAAATTCATCATCGCTGAGTTTGAGGGAGCCGGGTTGTATTTCAAGGAGCGGATCACCATTCTGGTCTATAATGATCAGCAGTTCGGGTCCGCCTGGTTGAATCTGCTGCAACGGTACTGAACGCCAATCCCCGCCATAGGCACGATAAAGATGGCCGATCTGCTGTGCGCGATATTCTCCTTCTGAGCGCAATTGGTCCCTTTGTGAGTTGGCAAAATAGTTTTGTATCGCCAGCGAGACAGCGATAGCCAGGATGAGAATGGCGCCCAATGCAACAATGAGGTAGCTCAGCACAAGTTTCAAACGCAGACTTAGCGGGGGGAAGGTGTCAAATCGTTTCATTCGTGCTCTTCCTGTTCCTCGAGCGAGAATTTATAACCCACTCCCCAGACGGTTTTGACATAGTGAGGAGCACCTTTTACCGCCTCGATCTTCTTACGCAGCGTTCCTATGTGAACGTCGACGGTGCGGCCATCACCGATATAGGTGTAACCCCAGACCTGGTTAAGCAGCGCTTCACGGGTGAAGACGCGCTCTGGAGACGAGGTGAGCATTACCAGCAGGTCAAACTCTTTAGCAGTCAATGTCACCCTTTGCCCATTCACTTCGACGCGCCGCTCTGGAATATGGATGGTGAGCTTGTCAAAATGCCGTACTTCCTCATTGCTGGCAACATGGGGCGCATTCGCTCCCGCATTATCTCCGGCCGTGCGGCGCAGTATCGCTTTGACGCGGCTGACAACTTCGCGTGGGCTGAAAGGCTTCACCAGGTAATCGTCGGCGCCCAGTTCGAGGCCTGCGATACGGTCATCCTCGCCACTACGTGCGGTGAGCATGAGAATAGGTGTAGAGGCCCAGGCACGGATGCGGCGGCAGACCTCCATGCCGTCGAGACCAGGGAGCATCAGGTCAAGGATAACCAGGTCGGGATGTTCCCGTGCGTGGAGTTCCAGCCCGGAGATGCCGTCACTGGCTGAAAGCACCATGAAGCTCGCCTGCTCCAGGTAGAGCCGGATCAATTGTATAATATTTGCTTCGTCCTCGATGATGAGTATTTTCATGTGTACACACTTTGCCAAAAACGGGTAGCAGTGGAAGGACCTGTGACTAATCCAATCCACCGTACATAGTAAGTCTATGACTCAAAAATAAAATAGCTGTGAGAAAAATATAAAATTTTTGTAAGGTTTAGCTAAACTATTCGGACCTCTTTTTCCCTGCATCCTAGTATGCCTCATTTGTCGCTGCACATCAAGAGGACTACAAGCGGCCGGCGTATCTTCCTTTTCGCCCTGGCCGTTTACTCTGGTCTGTATGCACTGATAGTAGGGGGTATTCTGCTCTTTCAACCTTTAGTTCGCTGTAATGTATACTACAGTAAACAGGCACTTCGCTTCCACCAAACGAAGGAATGAATTAACGCATGAACAGGTACATAGATCGACCGCTCCCGCTTTTAATAACAAGCGCCATTTTTGCGGTACTACTCATAAGTATCGTCATCTTCTTTGGTACTACCCAAGTCACAAGAGGGCCAATCGAGATGCTTTTAGCATTGCTCATTGGCGCCCTCTTACTATTTTTTAGGGCTTTATCAAGAAGATCCAGGTAGGTAATAACTACTCCTTCGTTGAGTTGATTGCAGCTAATTCCTACCCAAAAAATCTCCGGTATAACTTGACAAATAAATAGCAATATGTTATAAGTGCTATATAACGCATTGCTATTATCGGCAGAGGAGCAAGGAACAACTTCCTATTGGTTCTCTAACATGTTTACTACCTGTTAAGGAAGAGGTGGAAAATATGACGAACACATTCAAACGACGCATATATCGATATTGTGTAGCGAGTGCTATAAGTTTCCTTGGCGCGTTCCTTCTGTACGATCTAGGAGATATAGGTATAGCTACAGATCGACTCCTCTTTCCCTGCACCGTTCTGTGGATCATAGGCATATTGCTTGGTTTTAAAGCTGCTGATACCTGGAGTGGCTGGGATAATGATACCAGTGAAGACACGAACGTAAGGCAGAACAGAAGCAACGCTTATCCGATCACTTTTTATACAGAGGCTGCTCTTGTCACCCTGACGGTCGTTTTTCTGCTCGTTTTCACATTCATCAGGAACCAGCCGACGATAGCTGAAGGTAGCGTTTTAGCCTTTGCTCTGTTTGTGGCAGGAGTTTGTACATTCATAGGTCGCTTATCCAGTCGGTTAGAGTAAAATGTGGTATGCTAGTATCACTTGATTATGAAGTGCTCTTCACATTCTCAAGTAGCCAAGAAGGAAGACAGCATATGACTTACAGTGCTCAACGTCGTTTTTACCGCTTGAATATAGCGGGTGCTACCTGCTTCCTCATGGGAGTGCTTCTGTCTCAATCGGGAGGCGTAGGTGTAGCCAACTTTCAATTGTATCTTGCATGTATCCTCGTATTTGCCGGCTTAGTCTTATGTTTTAAGGCTTTTGATACTCGCATACATTCGGAGGACAATGTTGAATGTACATACGAGGAAGACGCAGGGAACGAGGAGGACGTGCAGGAAAAGAAGCTCCCCCTGGAGGATTTCGCCAACTAAGAGCTATCCATTGAAGGTGAAATACCCCAGCCGTTCCAGGGCCAGATACGCGGCAGTTATCTGCTTTTCAACTCCTACCGGTCGGCCTGTAGAGCCACCTCAAAGGGTCAGGCCACATTACTTTCAGACAAAGTAATATGGCCTCGACACATCCAAACACCCCTACTCTTCTTCCCAGTAACCCGTACCAATCCCACCTGAACGAGCGCTATCTTGCTTGGCGCGCAAAGGCGAGTACGCCTCGTGAGTGCGCCGCAAGTGCCCAATGCCCAACGAGGCATAGTCATTGGTCATCTGTAAAGTCGCATGCCCCATTTGCCGCTGCACATCGAGAGGACTTCGACCAGATGCAAGCTGTGTGGTTGCCATATAACGCCGGCATTGGTGCGGTGATACCCGCTTCCCTTCTATTCCAGCTGCTTTGCGGAGACGCTGAAACAACTTGGATACCCCTTCAATCGTCAACGGCTTGCCACTATCGGAGAGAAACACCGCGTCCTCTTTGCGTGTTAATGTACGACCATCCAGCGCAGCGAGAACCGGACGATATTTTGTCAGGTACTCGTGCAGAGGCTTAAACCCATCATAGGAGATCGGTACCTGTTGCCACCTATTCCCCTTGCGATGCACCAGGAGCAGCCGCAAGTTACGGTCAATATCACACAGGCGCAGACCTGCCAACTCTTGACGGCGTATTCCTGTATCGATCAAGACACTCACAATCGCCCGATTGCGAGCCGTCATCGCTTTCTGTAAACGTGGAGTATAGCGCCTATCCGCTTCACACACCGCGAGCAGCTTCTCCACATCATCAGGCGTAAACGTGGGAATGAACAGCTTCTCAAACTGAGGCAACCTCACGCGGGCTGTTATCGGTTTCTCTATTGTCCCCTCATACTCCAACCAGTGACAGAATGCGGCCATACTCTGAGTATAAACCCGGACAGTTCGTTGACTCAACTTGCCACCCCCACGCATGGACGGCCTGTTCTGCAAATGGCTTATCCACCCGCGCAGGTGAACGACCCGCAAATCGTCAGTATCTATGATGTTATGTGTAGACTCCAACCAATCAGCGAACCAGGTTAAATGCTCTAGCCGGCGAGAAACCGTCCAATCACTGTGGTTCTCTATCCTATGGGTTTCAATATAGTCGTTTATCGCCGTTCGTATATTCATGAAGCCACCTCGCTTTCATCGCCCTGCGTATTGCCGTACCGCTTTTGCTTCTTCCGAACCTCTTGGATAAAGTCCCGCTGTTTCGACTCCAGGTACTCAGGCCCAGCTTCAGAAAGCCAGTGCAGCATCAAGGAGACATCCGCATCTTGATCGACATAGTCACCACCGAGCCAGGCCGCTAGGGTGGAGATGTATCCAATAGTAGCCGCTATTCCCCGCTCGACATTCTTTTCGCGGATACGCTCTCGCACCAATGGCCCCAATCCTGAGTCAACATCTTCAGCAAATGCACGTTGCACCACAGCCCAGGCAGGATGGATAGGCCAGCGCGAACGGTTACTATCCTCGTTGGGTAGCACATAGCGCAGCCAGCCATCAGGCAAGCCATCCTCACCGCCAGCGACACGACCTGTGGCATATTCCCACAAGCGTTTCATCTCACCGAGAACGTCATAAGCCCATTCGATGCCGACCTGGTGCAGAAATTCCCGCTTGAAACGAAACTCGACCCGCCACACGTCACCAGCTTCATCCCACCCATTGTTGCGCCAGAGATCATAGAACCAGGTCTTACCCGATTTCTGTTTTATCTCCAATGTCTTGTTGTAAATGCTGCATGAAATGGGAGCCTTGTGCTTGCTAAAAGCCAGTGTTGAGACACGGTGACAATCAAGAGCAACACTATCAGCACCGTAAATTGCTTCATTCTTGCGTACTCGCGTCACGAACTGGGTTTCATAGTCGCACTGGGAGAAGTCATAGCCGACCATATCCGCGCAGAGGTGCACTTCTGACAGTTGCAGATGGATATACTCACCAAAGATGGATATAAGGAAACAATGCACCTTGCAGAGTGCATCACCGCACCATGCTTGTGACCAGAGGTATTCTGACGAGAAACGTACCTGCGCAATGATGTCGTTGAACTTACCCCGCGAAACTGCTACATTGAGCAATCGCGAAGTGAGCAACCATCGCCATTGTTTGCCTGCACCATGCGGTTCAACAAACAGCAGCACATCTTGAAAGACCCAATCCGTTGCCATTGCCGTTTCTACCCGTCGAGCCTCAGCCTGCAAGTAGTCCAATTCTTCCACCAGCTTTTCATCAAGCTCTTGCTTGACCGGTTGACCCTCGCTATCGGAGTAGCGCACATTGAGGATGAGGGTATCTACTCCATACCCAACCAGATTGATACATTCTTCCATAGGCTACACTCCTTTCTCGCCGCACACAGAAAAAAGGAGAGTTCGGCGAGAACTATCCTTTCCACTCACTGGATTACCACAAAGGTAGAGCTTTAAATCGAGAGCGACAGCAAAGAAGGCAGATGTCCATTTATGAGTGAAATGTGACATAGTGCTCCTTCAAGGAAAATCGCACCACTCTGCCTATCTCTCAT
>WNGK01001124.1_pt1 | contig 32554 bp, 24 predicted proteins | sample 5400601 | NCBI WGS metagenome assembly WNGK01 (sample SAMN13153376, study PRJNA577476) | soil metagenome | isolation source: 60 cm soil or saprolite under Garry oak tree replicate 1 | place: USA:California | collected 2016-06-15 | reverse complement strand
AAATGGCGCGGCGACTCAAGCACGACAGTGAGCAGGTCGCGCTCGTTGGTATTCTCGACACTTGGGTGCTGGAAAACACCTATAACAAGCTTCTGTACGTCGAGTATTACGCTCGTCGCTTGAAATCGTCGCTGCGGCTTGGGCCGGGAGATCACTTTGAGTGGCTAAAGAGAAAAATTCGAGGGAAGGAAACGGAACACGACGTCGCGACGACCGCTCCGGCGGGGAACAATTCAATAAGACATCTGGCGAATCCGCTGCGCGCTTATTTTCCGGGCTCGGACTTCAAACCCAAGACATACAGCGGACGCGTTTCCGTCTTCCGCGCGCACAAGCAGCCGCTGAATCGTATCCGTGATAAAGAACTGGGTTGGGGCAAACTCGCTGAAGGCGGCGTAGACTTGCACTATGTGCCGGGCAAGCACGGCGCATCCATTTTGCGCGAGCCACACGTGAAGGTGCTGGCCGAAGAGTTAAAAAAATGCCTGCTCTAAATCTCTCAGATCACGCGATCGAATAATGGTTGCTGGTTCTTCCACAAATTCCGCCACAGCGATGCCAACCCGAGCGCGCCGGCGCGTCTCCGTGCTTCGACCGCCATCGCTTTCAGCGAAAAACTTGCCGCGGGATCTCGCAAAGTTCGCGCAGTATCGCGACTTGCTTTATACGTTAACGGTTCATCGCATCCACGTTAGATACAAGCAATCGATCCTCGGAATTTGCTGGGCGTTATTACAGCCGTTCTCAATGATGCTGATCTTTACTTTTGTCTTTTCATACATCACCAGAGTTCAGAGTGAGGGTGTGCCGTACTCTATTTTCGCGTACACAGGATTGTTGCCGTGGACCTATTTTTCTTCGGGCCTGTCGAATGCCACTAACAGTCTGGTAAGCCATTCGCAGTTTGTGACCAAAGTATATTTTCCGCGAGAGATTTTGCCCATCACTTACGTTGCGGCTGCACTGTTTGACTTTCTGGTGGCTTCAATCCTGCTGGGCGCGCTGATGATTTACTTTCACGTTTCGTTGACGATTAATGTGCTCTACTTGTTTCCGATCATCATAGTGCTCACCTGTTTCAGCCTGGCCATGTCCTTCTTTTTTTCCGCGACCCAGGTACGTTTTCGGGATATCGGTGTGGCGGTACCGCTGATGCTGCAATTATGGTTATTTGCCACTCCGGTAATCTATCCGCTCAACTCCGTGCCGCCGCGTTTGCGTCCCTACTACATGCTTAATCCGATGGTCGCCGTGATCGACGGTTTTCGCCAGGTTACACTCAGAGGATTGCCACCGAACCTTAACTCGCTGTTATTTTCCGGCACGGTCTCGCTGATTCTGCTGCTCGTCGCGTATCTATATTTCAAACGGATCGAGTCTACCATGGCCGACGTCATCTAACTGACATGATTGATTTGACATTTGATCACGTCTCAAAGAAGTATCGGATCTACCAAGAGTCCGACGAGGCGGGCGCCCGCAACTCACTGGTGCGCAACGTAAGCCGGTTGTGGAACGGCTGGCAGAATTTCTGGGCTCTGCACGACGTCAGCTTCGAAGTTGAGCAAGGGGAGGCGCTGGGGATCATCGGGCAGAACGGCGCGGGCAAAAGCACCATCTTAAAACTGCTCTACAACATCACTACTCCCACCAAGGGCGAAATTAGAATCAACGGGCGGCTCGCGGCTTTGATCGAAGTTGCTTCTGGGTTTCATCCCGAGTTGACTGGAAGAGAAAACGTCTTTCTCAACGGCTCGCTGCTCGGCATGAAGCGGCGCGAGATTGCCGGCAAGCTGGACAGCATCGTCGACTTTGCAGGAGTGGCGACCTTCATCGATACACCGGTGAAGCGATATTCGTCAGGCATGTACCTGCGGCTCGGTTTTGCGATTGCCGCGCACCTCGATCCTGACATCCTGCTGCTCGATGAAGTGCTTGCCGTGGGAGACGCGGACTTTCAGGCCAAGTGCATCGAGCGGATCAATCAGCTGAGGAAAGCCGGCACGACAATTGTTTTCGTGTCCCATAATCTGGGCGCCGTCGAAAAGCTCTGCAATCGCGTCTTTCTGTTGCGCCAAGGTAAGATATTCCGAAGCGGCTTGCCCCGTTATGTGATCTCTGAATATGAACACATGCTTACTAACATCCCTGTGTCGAAGCCAGGGGGTCTTATCAGTGTGGCCGCGTCGCCCGTGGCTCAAATAATCTCTGTCGCTTCTATTAATTCAGAGGGTCGCAAAACGACAATGTTCGCCACCGGCGATGAGATCAGGATCGAAGTAGAGTACATTGCGCACGAGCCGGTAGAGGACGCCCTCATAGAAATCTACTTCTATTCTATTTTCGGGACTCTTCACACTCACTTTTCGACTGAAGTAGATGGCAAGAAACTTTATCTCGAGCCGGGCCGCGGTATTATTGAGTTTTTCTGTCCCCAACTTCCGCTCGAGGTGGCTGCCTTCAACGTCGAAGCAAGCATCAGGCGTCGGGAGTCGTCTTTCAGTGAGCACATTGATTACAAACGAGCCGCCGCGGTCAACGTCACCAAGGGCAAATCCGTTCACGGTGCGTTCCACTCGCCGCATACCTGGAGATTCAAAGAAGTAGGCAGCCCTGAGACCAACGATTCACCGGCTAGCGCGGTCATCGAGAATGCGCATTGAGATCCGTGCGTCAATTGGAGTTTGCTAGATCGAGGACACTTTAGGCTCGGCCGCCGGTGGAACGTGAATTGTCGTGGCCCGGTTATGGTGGCGCGGCGCATCCTTCGTTCCAGGTCGCAAGAGCGGCGCCAACCGCTACCGCCCCCCGCCCAGCTTTTAAGAACACTCTGCCAGCAACACAAAAGGCCAGACACTACCCTCAATTCCATTCAATCGACACCCAGCCCGGGTTTGGTTATTCTTTGAATTGAATGAAGAGGTGCGAAAAACTTCCATTTGTTGCGGAGGTGCCGAAATGGCAGTTTTTCGTCTGAGGCCGACAAACTTGAAGTTGGTCGGACATTTGAATCGGATGAGCAGTACGCTTCAATCATCGCCCGTTTTGCAGAGCGCGCTTCGGCGCGTGTTCGAGGGCCCGCCTAAAGAACTCTTCGCCGAGATTCGGCGGGGCACTCGGGTGATTTGTGTCAGCGGGTTGGTGTCTGACTCAGCGCGCGCGCTGGCCATTGCCGCGTTACAGCGCGAAACGGGAAGGCCGTTTGCGATTGTCACGCAGTCGAATCGCGATCTGGAAACGTGGGAACGAGACCTGCGCTTCTGGTACTGCGCGCTTGGCGGCAAAGCCGAATGTGACGATGAGGTTTTGATTCTGCCCGCCTCGGAAAGCGACCCGTATGCAGGCGCATCGCCACACGCGGAGACTCTGGAGCAGCGCGCGCTGACGTTGTGGCAACTGTCCCGCCGCCCGCGCGATTTTGTTTTGCTGACGGCGCGTGCGCTCGCGCGAAAGACGGTTGCTCCCGCCGAGATTGCCCGCGCGGGCGCGCGCCTTCAACGCGACGAGGATCAGTCTCCCGAACAGCTCGTCGAGAAACTTCTGGCGTCGGGTTATGTGCGCGAGGACCCGGTAGGCGCGGTCGGCGAGTTTTCAATCCGCGGAGGCATTCTCGACGTCTGGTCGCCGGGAAGCGCAACGCCCGTTCGGTTCGAATTCTTCGGGGACACAATTGATTCGATTCGCGAGTTCGATCCCGAAACACAACTCTCAACCCAAAAGGTGGAGGCTGTCGGGATCGCTCCGATGCGGGAAACGTTAGTGTCGAGCGCGGACTTTTGCGAGTGGGCCGAGCGGGCAAACGAGCGCTGGAGTGAGGCACGCAGCGCACGCGCGCTTCGCGATCGCACCGCGTTTGCGGCCGAGGGAGAGTCGTTCGCCGGCTGGGAGTGGCTGATGCCACTGGTGCGCGCTCAGCAGTCAAGTATATTTGACTATATCAAGGACGTGGTTTTGATCATCGACGAGCCGGCGACGATTGAGAACTATCTGGCTGATGCCTATCAAACCCTGGCGGATCGATACGCAGAGACTGACGCTGCCGACGATATCGCACTCTCTCCGGAAGAACTCTATCTGACCGTTGACGAGCTGCGCGAAAGGATTGACGCAGCACAGCGGGTCGAGATGCGCACGCTCGGTCGCGCGGCAGCCCAAACGGATCAAGCTCTGGCGCTGGAAACGGAAGTCCCAAAGGTTCAGCTCGGGCGGGTGAAATCCAAACGCCTGCCAATGTTTCTTTTTCCTTCGATTGGGCAGGCGCCGGACGTCGAATGGACCGCGCGATCAGTGATGCGCTACCACGGCAGACTCAGCAATCTGGCAGCGGATACGCTGCGCGCCCAGGCGAGTGGCGCGACGACGATCTTCGTCATGCCGAGTTTCGGCGTGGCTGAGCGAGTCGCTGAGATTCTCGGCGAGTATGACGTCAGTGCCGGTCTCGCTTTGATTGAAGAGAGCAGCGACGCCGCCCAAACGGCCTCAGCGATTGTGACCGTGGGCCGCTTGACCGGTGGTTTTGCAATGCCGTCTTCGGGTCTGGTCGTTCACGTCGAAGGCGACCTTTTCGATGAAGCGGCGGAACAAGCGCTGGAACGCCGCGGCGAAGCGCCGGGAGGCAGACGGCCGGCGGCCGGAGGCAAGCGAAAGAAGTCCAGGGCGGCGGCGTTTCTATCGGACTTTCGCGATCTAAAAGTCGATGACTATGTTGTTCACGTGGATCACGGCATCGGTCGCTTTGGCGGTTTGCAGACGCTCGATCTGGGAACGACGCGCGGCGAGTTCATGCTGCTGTTTTATGCCGACGAAGCGAAGCTTTACGTGCCCGTTGAACGGCTCGATCTGGTCCAGCGCTATTCGAGCGCGGAGGGTCATCAACCGCCGCTCGATCGTCTCGGCGGCCTCGGCTGGCAAAAGACGAAAGCAAAAGCCAAGCGCGCAATGCGCGATATGGCGGACGAGCTGTTGCGGCTTTACGCCGAGCGGAAACTGGTCGGCGGCCATGCTTTCGCAGCCGATTCACCGTGGCAGCGAGAGTTTGAAGACGGCTTCGAATACGTTCTGACGCCGGATCAGGAAACCGCAATCGAAGACGTGAAGCACGACATGGAGGAAGCAGTGCCGATGGATCGCCTGCTTTGTGGCGACGTCGGGTATGGCAAGACTGAAGTTGCGATGCGCGCGGCGTTCAAGACGGTGATGGACGGCAAACAAGCTGCCGTGCTTACGCCGACGACAGTGCTCGCTTACCAACACTACGACACATTTCGCTCGCGCTTCGTCTCTTTTCCTGTCAAGGTCGAATTGCTTTCTCGTTTTCGCTCTTCGAAGGAACAGAAGGAGATCGCGAAACGCGTCGAGTCGGGTGAGGTTGACGTAATCATCGGCACGCACCGGATGCTCTCGAAAGATGTGCGGTTCAAGGATCTCGGCCTCGTGGTAGTTGACGAAGAGCAACGATTCGGCGTTGCGCACAAAGAGCGCTTGAAACAACTGAAAAAACGCGTCGATGTGCTGACCCTTTCGGCAACGCCGATTCCGCGGACGCTCAATATGTCTTTGAGCGGTCTGCGTGATATGTCTCTGATCGAAACTCCGCCGCGAGATCGTCTGGCGATTCAAACGCAAGTAGTTCAATTTTCTGAAAACGTCGTGAAGTCGGCGATCGAACTTGAGTTGGCGCGCGGCGGTCAGGTCTTTTTTATCCACAATCGCGTGGAAACGATCGAGACGATTGCTGCCTTGGTGCAACGTCTGGCGCCGCAAGTGCGTCTGGCCGTCGGTCATGGCCAGATGAACGAGAAAGAGCTCGAACGCGTCATGCTCGATTTCATCGACTACAAATACGACGTCCTGGTGGCGACGACGATTATCGAGAATGGAATAGACATCCCCCGTGCGAACACGATCATCATAAACCGCGCCGACAATTATGGTCTTTCCCAACTCTATCAACTGCGCGGACGCGTGGGCCGCTCGAATCGGCGAGCCTACGCGTATCTTTTGATACCCGGCGAGCAGGAGTTATCCCCGATTGCCAGAAGACGATTGGCGGCGATTCGCGAGTTTTCGGATCTGGGAGCCGGATTCCGGATCGCGGCGTTGGATTTAGAATTGCGCGGCGCGGGAAACTTTCTTGGCGGCCAGCAGTCAGGACACCTCGACGCGCTCGGCTTTGATCTTTACACCCAGATGCTGGAACGCACCGTCGGCGAATTGCGGGGCGAGGTGGTCGAGGATGAAACGAGTGTTTCGCTCAACCTGGGCGTCGATGTGGCGATTCCGGAAGACTACATTCACGATATGGGCCAGCGATTGCGCACCTACAAACGGGTATCTTCCGCGCGAGACGAAGAGACGCTTTCCGGCATCCGAACCGAGACCGAAGATCGTTACGGTCGCATTCCGCTGCCGGTTGAAAATCTTTTTCAGTATGCGCGCCTGCGCCGCCTGGCGGAGCAAATTGGAGTTGTTTCGATCGATAAAACCACGGATGGCATGGCGATCAAATTCAGTGAGAAGGCTCGCGTGGATCCGGAAAAACTGGCGGGTTTTATGAGAAAACAGGCTGGCGCGACCTTCACGCCCAGTGGTGTGTTGCGTCTGGATCTGACCGAGGAAGAGATTGACGAGGTTTTGAGTCTGGCGCATGGAGCATTGCTCGAACTTCGCACAAACGATTAGAATGGTGACTCGTCCGAAATTATCGGCGGTGCAAATCTTATTGAGGAGTAATTCTGTGAAATCTAAATTATTATCGCTCGTCTGGGCGACTGGCTTGGCGATTGGGCTGTTTACCTTCACTCCCGCGCCGGCAAAGGCGCAAGAGGGTGAGCTGCGGGTCGTTGACGAAGTGATTGCCCAGATTAATGACGACATCATTACGCTCTCCATGTTGAAGCGCGAGATCAAAGAGCGCATCGAAGCGCTCAAGCAAGGCGGCATGACCGACCAGCAGGCGATGGACGAAGTTACGAAACGCAAGGCCGAGTTGATTGCCACGCTCGTCAACGAACAGCTTCTCATGCAGAAGGGCAAAGAGCTGGAAATGACGGAAAAGGTCGAGGCCGAAGTAAACAAGCGCATGAAAGAAGTTGCTGAGGAACAAGGCATCAAGTCGATTGTGCAGCTCGAGAAGGCGATGGTTGACAGCGGCGTGGATCCTGCCGCTACGCGTCAGATGCTTCGCCGGGAGATCATGAAGCAGGCCGTGATTCAGGAAGAGGTGGACGCGAAGCTCTTTTGGGGGTTCAGCATTGATGAGCTGCACAAATATTTCGACGCGCACAAGGACAAATTCCGCAAACCTGAAGTCGTGACCCTTTCGGCAATTTTCTTGAATGTAGCGGGCAAGAATGAGGCGGAAGTAAAAGCAAAGGCCGATCAACTTACAGCCCAGGCGCGCGGTGGCGCCGACTTCGCGGCGCTCGCCGTTGCCAACTCTGAACTCGAGCAGGGTGGTGAACGCGTGGCGCCGAAAACCAAAGGCAGCCTGGGAGCGGTTCCGCTTCCCGAGCTGCGTGAGGAGTTCGTGGCGGGCATCAAGAACGTCAAGGTCGGTGGCATTACAGATCCGATAAAAACCGAGGCCGGTTATCAGATCATCCGTGTCGACCAGCGCACTCCGGCGAGCGATGCTTCCGTCTTCAACGAGAATCAGGTGCGCGAGGCAATGACGATGGAGCGCTCGCCCAAGGCGCGCGAGGATTATCTTCAGGGCCTGCGCGATGAAGCGTACATCAAGATCGGGCCGGATTATCAGGAGGCCGTCGCGCCGCTGCTGAAACTGAAGCCTGAGGCCGTCGTCCAAACTACCGGTGACTCGGCTGGAGGCGCGGACAAGAAAAAGGGCAAGGGCAAGTTTTTGAAGATCTTTCCCAAGCCCTGATGAGGCTCGATCTCTTTCTGAAGGCCAGTCGTCTCTGCCCGCGTCGCACAGTTGCGCAGCAGCTTTGCGATGCGGGCATTGTTTCTGTTAATGGCGCGGTAGCGAAATCAGCTCATCCGGTCAAGCCCGGCGACGAAATAACCTTACGGCGACGCGATCAACTTGTTAGAATTCGCGTGGTGGCCGTTCCCGCGACAAGGCAAGCGTCAAGGGAACAGGCCGGAGCGTTGTATGAAAGTTTGAGTACCGAGCCCCATTGAACCATGACCAAGCCTTTCAAGATTCGTGAGGTTGAAATCAATCCGCCGCTGATCCTTTCGCCGATGGCGGGCGTCACGGACGTTTCCTTTCGTCGCTTGATCAAACGGCGCGGCGGCGTGGGGTTGACTGTGTCCGAATTCATCTCGGTTGAGGGCTTGACGCGCAACAATCCGAAATCAAAACGGCAGATGCGTTTCTACGAAGACGAGCGTCCGTTTGCCGTGCAGATCTTCGGCGGCCAACGGGAGCGGATGCGCCTGGCGGCCGAGATGGCGGAAGAAGTTGGCGCGGATGTTCTCGATGTCAACTGCGGCTGCCCGGCGCCAAAGGTCGTCAAACACGGCGGCGGCTCGGGATTGTTAAAAGATCATCTGCGGCTTGAAACAATCCTGCAAGAGATTAAAAAGACCATCACGATTCCGCTGACAGTGAAGATCCGCGCGGGCTACTTTGACCACACGATCAATGCGGTGGAAACGGCGAAGCTCGCCGAAGGGTGCGGCGCTGAGCACATCGCCTTGCACGGTCGCACCAAAGAGCAGGGTTATCGCGGACTCGCAAACTGGGATCTGGTACGGCAGATCAAAGAAGTCGTGAACGTGCCCGTGTCCGGCAGCGGCGATGTCACGACGATCGAAGGCGCGTTCGCCCGCTTCGAAGAGACAGGTTGCGACGGGATCCTAATCGGCCGTGGCGCGATGGCCAACCCCTGGATCTTTCGGCAAATTGAAGACGCCATGCACGGGAGAGAGAGCTTCCAGCCAACGCTCGCGGACAAGCGCAATATCCTGCTTGAATACTTCGAAATGTTGCGCGAAGACATGCCCGAGGTGCCGGCGATCAATCGCATGAAACAACTGGCAGGACAATTTACACGCGGCTTGCAAGGCGGTGCCCTGTTCCGCACCGCCGTTTATCACTCGCATTCCGTCGACGAGATCCTCTCGCGCATCGAAGAATACTTCGAAGCTATCGACAATGGCCGCCCGTATTTCGGCGAAGGCGCCAACCAACCGGTTGAGGAAGCGCCTGTGCTCGATTCCTGCGAGGCGGCGAGCGCCGCGTAGCAGATGTAGGCAGCACAAGAGGACTATTGGTGGCCCGGCACGGCTGGACTGGGCGTGGGTTTGGGTTTGGCCGTCCCCGTGTCGAGATTAGCCGGCGCGGGATAGCCTTTGCCTTTCAGTGCCGCAAGCTCCAACACGATCTCTTTCTGATTCTTCACCGGCTTCTTCTTAGTTTGATTGAGGGCATTCTTATCGTCTTTGCCAGCGGGAACGAGCGAAGCCGCGGGTGACGCGTTGGCATTGGCGGGCGGCGCGGTGGTCTTCGCCTTCTTGTTTGGGTGAGGAGATATCGCATCGAGCGCGTCCATTACCTGCGCCCGCTCGTCCGGCGAAAGATCCTCCAGATTTGTTCCGTTTGCGTGTAACACCGCGCGCAGATTCTCTTCGGTGTTCGTATTCTGATCGTAGACGTCGCGGTAAATGTGGAGCTTGCCGTCTTCGACCACAATCGTTTCGTAGCGCAATTCGACGGGAACGGGCCTGTCCAACTTTACAACGCCGGTCTTCGATTTGTTCTTCGCGTAAGCGGCGATGGTCTTGTCCGAAAGATCGGTTCCTCCCGCCCGGGCCAGCAGCTTCGCAAAATCGCGCACCTGCGCGTTGGTCAATCCCACGCAGCCGTGTGAAGCAAAAGTGCCGATCTTCGACAGTGGTTTTCCTCCGTGGATCAATGACGGCATACCGATGGGAATCTTGATTGGCCCAAGCGGGTTCAGAGCGCTGCCCGCCTCAACCGTTTCGCCCGGCAAGACGTCTTTCATCGACTCGACCCAGGGCGAATCAGGCGGCGTCCAGGTCGGATTGAAGATGATTGTTTGGGCCTTGCGCAGACCCGTAGGAAGCGGAAACTCAGGGTAACCAATTCCAATTTTGTAAGACTTGGCGAGCGATCCATTCTCGAAGACATCCATACGGAACGCCGGTATGTTCACCACAATGCGCGTATCGGTGGGCACGGCATTGGGTCCGGGTAGCATCCTGGTCGCCGGCAATCTTTCCTTTGCGGCTTCGAGTTCTTCGCTTCCTTTGGTCCAATGCTCGCGAACTAATGCGGCAAGTTGCCGGCTCTTCTCGTCTCCAATTACTTTTCGGATCGATTCTGAGGCGCGCGTCTGAGCTTCCTCGGGCGTTCCGCTATGTTGTTCCGCATTCTGCCTGCGCAACCGCGACACTTCATCGCCGGCCACTCTTCGCAGGCCAGCGATCTGTTCGTCCGTCAATTGCAGCTTCGACTTCAGATCTGAAACAAACGCTTGATCCGAGAAGAGGGCATCAAGGACCGCCAGCGTGACCGGCACCCCTTCAACCTCATTCGATCCTCCAGGCGCGGGCGAGGAAGCAACCGGCTGCGGGGATGAAGCGTTTCGGTTTGAAACTTCGGTCGGACGCTCGACACAGCCTGTGAACGCCAAGCCGATTCCGAAAAGCATTAACACGCGTCGAAGAGTTCCGTGCATCTTTTTATTCAGTAATGCAATTAACGATTGAATCCCAACGGCAGCAACGGCCGTGGAGCCGTGCCCTCAAAAAACCAACTGGCGCCGACGCGCAAACGGTGATGCCACGTTGGCAGGCGCGAGGTGTAAAGCGCAAAACGCGCCTGGCGCGCGAGTGCTCCGCCAAAGGCTTTTCCACCTGCAAGAACTGCGGCGCGTTCGGTTCCCAGGCTCACGGCCTCGCCTAATTCTTCGAAATGCTTCGTCTGCAGTTTCTCACCTGCGAGAAGCGCACGCACATTATGGGCGGCGAGTCCGGCTTGTTGAAAAGCAAGTTGGCCTGTCCCTGCCAAAGTTGGCGTGGCATCTTCGTAGAAGGCAATGTCTCCGAGCGCAAAGACGCTCTCCTGCGATCGGATCTGTAGCGTGGGCTTAACCAGAATCAGGCCGGTGCGGGTCCTTTCAATATCGAGTTTCTCAACGAGCGGATTGACGCGCACGCCGCCCACCCACACGACGGCCGCCGTGGGAATCTCCGTGCGCGCCCCGTTGTGCTCAATAGTCACTGAAGCCTCGGCTACACGCACAACGCGCGTCAGCGTGTGGGCCTCGACGCGCGACTCATGCAGCGCATGTTCGACGTACTCACGAATCTCCGATCCCATGCCGGGCACAATCTTGTCCCCCATCTCGATCACCAGCACGCGCGGCTCGCCATGCAGGGCACGACGCGTAAACGCATCGTTCAGGAGGTCAGCCATCTTGGTTGAGAGTTCGACGCCGCTGGCGCCGCCGCCGACGATCACAAACGTCAAGGCGCTGCGCACGTCCTGGGGGGGCAAATCGGGAGGGACGTGATCGAGCGCATCAACCATGCGCTGGCGCAACTGGTCGGCATGCTCGATTTTACGAAAGGGGATGGCGAACGTTTCGGCGCCTTCAACGCCGGCGTAGTTCGTAACCCCACCCACTGCGAGGACGAGAACATCGTACCTCAATGGTCCGAGCTCATTGTTAAGGGCAACAGACCGCGTAGAGAAATTGATCCCGCTCACTGCGGACTGAATGAACTTGACGCGCCCGTCCAACAACTCCTCATAGCGCGGAGCGATATGCCAGCTTTCAACCTCGCCGCTCAAGTACTCGTACAGCATAGGTTTGAAGAGGAAATGAACTTCGTCGCTGACGAGCGTCACTTCAGCCGTCCCGGCGAGGTCAAGCGCAGTGAAGAGCCCGCCGAAGCCGCCACCGACTACAATGATTCGTGCCTTGGTCACTAAACTGCCTCTCTCGGTTGGTCCAGTTTGCCGATGTTAACAGAGCATGGCAAATCGCGCACAGGCGAATCTGTCAATCCATCGTAACGCCCGCCCTTGCTGGACAGTTCGCGAAAGCGCATGCTAAATTGAACCGTACTTAAACCCTAGCGGTTGCCATCTTTACTGGTTTACTGCTGCCCAGGAGGATCATCGGAAAGCAGATGGCGTTAGCGAGAGAAGCAAAAGAAAAAATTGTTACCGAATTCCGCACGCATCAGGCGGATACAGGTTCACCCGAAGTGCAGGTCGCGTTGTTGAGCAAAAGAATTAACGACCTGACTGATCACTTCAAGTCACACAAGAAGGACAACCATTCGCGGCGCGGCCTGCTGAAGATGGTCTCACAGCGCAGAAGCTTGTTGGATTATTTGAAGCGGATAGACATAGAGCGCTACCACGAGGTAGTGAGTCGTCTGGGTCTGCGACGTTAGCAAACAACTGAACAGTCGGAGTTTACCGTTAACGAGAGATCTTCGAATCTCAACTTTAAAAACGCGCGCGTCTATCGAAGAACTTGCGGAAGGTGCCGAACGTGACGGCGATACTTCCAAGCAAGCAGACGCGTTAAGGCCTGAGAACAGATCAAAGGCGGCATGAGCTTCACGGCAAAGAGGCTCGTGCCGCCTTTAATTTAGAACCCGGACCAAAGACGATTGACCATAGACGATGGCTTTCACGTGTCCATTGTCCGTCGTCAATTGTCCGTGGTCAGTTTTTACAAAGCGTGGCGGATGAGACGCCCGCGCGCCTGCATGTCAGGCGTCGTTGTCCGAAGGAGACAAAAGAAAATGCCAGTTAAGAAATACTTGAAAGAATCAATCAAGTTGGGCGACAGAGAGCTGACCGTCGAAACCGGTCGCGTCGCCAAACAAGCCGACGGCTCGGTTGTGATACGTTACGGCGACACGATGCTACTTTGTGCCGCGGTCGGCGCCAAGACAGCGCGAGAAGGAATCGATTTCTTCCCGTTGACGGTTGAGTATCGTGAATCAAACTACGCGGCCGGGCGTATTCCCGGTAACTACTTCCGCCGAGAAGGACGGCCGAATGAGAAGGAAGTCATAACATGCCGGCTGATCGATCGTCCTTGCCGGCCGCTCTTCGCGGAAGGCTACAAGAACGAAACACAGGTGATCGCCTCTGTGATCTCGGCCGATCCCGACAACAATCCCGACGTTGTGGCCATCACCGGATCCTCTTGCGCGCTTTACCTCTCAGATATTCCGTTTATGAACCCGATTGCCGGCGTGCGTATTGGCCTGCTCGAAGGACGCTACGTGGTCAATCCGACTTACGACGAAGTGCGCGAGTCGCGACTTAATCTAATCGTGGCCGGGACGGAAGAGGCCATCGTAATGGTCGAAGCCGGCGCGCAGGAAGTTTCTGAAGAGATCATGCTTGAAGCCCTGATGCTCGCGCACAAAGAGATCAATCGCCTGTGCCGCTGGCAGAAAGAGCTTTATAAGGCGCTGGATATCCAGAAACGAGAAGTTGTCCCGCCAGCCCTCAACGAAGAGATGTTGGGCGAGATCCAGAGAAATTATGGTGAGCGCTTGCAGGCCGCGCTCGATACTACGGGGCAGGATAAGCTGGAGAGTTACACAGCAGTAGACGAGCTTAAGAAAGAGGTCGTCGAATCCTACCCTGAGGATCAGCTAGAGCAGCGCCAGATGGCCAAGGTAATCTTCAATCACTTGAAGGAGAGCATCTTTCGCGACGATATTCTGAATAAGCGAAGACGTCCCGATGGTCGTCGCTTTTCCGAGATTAGGCCCATTACCTGCGAGGTCGGTTGGCTGCCACGTGTTCACGGCTCAGCCTTGTTTACGCGCGGCGAAACACAGGCGATAGTTACGACGACGTTGGGCACGAAAGACGACGAGCAATTCATGGACGATCTCGAGAAAGGCGAACTTAAGCGCCGCTTCATGCTCAACTACAACTTTCCCCACTACTCCGTGGGCGAAGTGGGAAGATTTGGCAGCCCGGGTCGCCGCGAGATCGGACATGGCGCCCTGGCCCGCCGCGCGCTCCAAGCCGTCTTACCGGATGAAGCTACTTTCCCTTACACCCTGCGGATCGTGTCAGACATCACCGAGTCGAATGGATCGTCATCGATGGCTACAGTCTGTGGAGGCGCGCTCTCACTGATGGATGCTGGAGTGCCATTGAAGGCCGCCGTCGCAGGAGTGGCGATGGGCCTGGTGATGGAGGAAAACAAGTACGCGATCCTGACGGATATAGCAGGCGCGGAAGATCATTATGGCGATATGGACTTCAAAGTCGCCGGCACGCGCCAGGGAATTACCGCGCTGCAGATGGATATCAAGATCGCCGGCATCAACGCTCAGATCATGGCTGAGGCTCTGGAGCAGGCCAAAAAAGGCCGGCTTTATATTCTGAGCGCCATGGAAAATGCGTTACCCGAGTCACGCAAAGAGATCTCGCAGCACGCGCCGCGAATCATCCAGATCAAGATCAATCCCGACAAGATTCGCGACGTCATTGGACCAGGCGGCAAGATTATTCGATCGCTGGTTGAAGAGACCGGGGCCAAGATCGACGTTGCGGACGATGGCACCATCTCGATCGCGACCGCGAGTTCCGCGGCTGCTGAAGCGGCGGTCAATCGCATCCGAGGTCTCACGGCGGAAGCCGAAGTCGGCCAGACTTATCTCGGCACGGTAAACCGAATCGTGGACTTTGGGGCGTTTGTTGAAGTCTTTCCCGGAACAGACGGTCTGTTGCACATCTCCGAAATTGCCGATCGCCGTGTCAAGGACGTGCGTGACGAATTGAAAGAAGGGCAACAGATCCTCGTCAAGTGCATCGGCAAGGACGGCAACAAGATCAAGCTTTCGCGGAAGGCAGTGTTGCGCGACGAGCAGCGGAAGGCCGAAACCGCCAGCGCCGGCGATAGTAATTAAGTTATTACTCAGACCGTTTCCTCCAAAAGAGGTTTGCCAATTGCAAACCTCTTTTTCGTGCGTTTATCAAAGGAGCGGATCTACTGGAATCCCATTCTTATTGGCTGTGTTGTCCTTTCAAGCAAAGAAAGCCTGAATGCGGTTCTTACGAAGACGGGAAGAGAGAGTCCCAGCAGTCCATTCGGGCTCTCATCTTACGTGGTCCAAAAACGGTCGATGAATCTTTCCCGCTTGCGATCGCGAAGAAAGAATCCGAGGAGGAACTTCCTAAAACAATGAGGAATCGAGCATTGCGCCCCCTTGCTATGATACTCAGTTTACTGCTGATGGCCAGCATGCCCGTACAGGCTGGGCCGATAACATTCAGTCAGGTAGTTCAGGTCCTCGCTGATTATAAGAATACCGACCGGGTTCCTGATCTTCGTCTTCGACATGGGCAGCAAAATTCACCGGTGTCAGAGGAACAGTCAGCGTCTTCAGGCGGCATAAAATCGGCAACCAAAAGCCAGGGCTCCGTTGGAATACCAGATGCTTCGCGCGGCGCGACAACCAACTCTTCTGATTCGCTGCTCGCCGGCGTTTCCTTGAAGTCCGATGACCCGCAGGGCAATGTCGACGTCATCAGTCAGGGCGATCTGGAAGGCTCGATCTGTGATTGTGGCGAGATCCTGGGGGAAGGGACACCTTTTCCGAAATGGCCGCTAGTATTCCTGGCTGCAATCCCATTCTTCTTTATTCATCATGACTGCGACACTTGCAGCGACGCAACGCCCACGCCGACGCCTACTCCGCCATGTACGAATTGCAATACCGTGGTTCCTGAACCGGCATCGCTGTTACTGTTTGGCTCCGGACTAGCGGCTCTCGCTGCGGGCTTGCGTCGGCGCTATGCTCGCGTGAAACTCGAGAAGCAAATAGCAACTCCGACGGAGGGCCAATAACAATGTCGAGAGCACCAGTTGCTACAAGTGGGAACAGTTTGAAGTGCGGGAAGTTCGCCTTCGCGGTGTTGACTACGATTGCCTTCTGCGTGGCCCATCCTGCATCAACTGCCTACGCAAAGACCAAGAGAGTAACTTACGGGATCATTAAGGTCCGGACGACGCCGGGAGGGTTTCCCCTCGAGATAGATGGCAAACCACAAGGAGCGACCGCGACCGAATATACTGAATTCAAGCTCGATCCCGGTCTGCACACAGTGGTTATCTCTTTACCGAGCGGCCAACCTTGGACGCGCGAGATTAACGTCGTCGCCGGTCGCCGGAAGTGCATCGAGCTGAGCTACAAACCCGTAACCATAACTCCGCCGAAATCGCCTTGTCCGTATCCGGTGATCCTTTCTGGTCCGGCCAGCGTTAACGAAGGCGAGGTAATAACTTTTACCGCTGCGGTGAACTATAGCGGCACAGCAAGGCTTAACTACAACTGGAGCGTTAGTCCTTCCGACGCCAAGATCATTGACGGCGCGGACAAATCGACAATGACAGTCGACTCAACTGGCCTTGGGGGCCGACAGGTTACCGCGACGCTCGTTGTGGACGATGGCTCGGGTGAGGCGGCTTGTCGGCAAACAGCCCAGGCTTCAACGTTTGTGCCGCGCCAGCCACCGCCGCCGGCAACGCCGTCGCGACAGTTCGATGTTTGCTGCAGTTGCTCCTATGACGATCAGAAAGCTCGTCTGGATAATCTCGCGATTGAATTGACGAACGATCCCTCGACGACGACTTACGTCATTGCCTACGGTGGGCGTACCAGCCGCGCCGGACAAGCCGATCGTCTGCTGGCTCGCGCCAAAGATTATCTGGTGCAAAAGCGCGGCGTTGACCAGGCGCGGATCGTCACACTCAACGGCGGGTTCCGCGAAGAAGATTGCGTCGAACTCTGGGTCGTTCCCCGCGGTGCGCAACCGCCACGGGCGACGCCGACAGTGCAAGCCGGCGACGTGCGACCGGCGCCGGAAAAGCCAGCGCCAACAAAGAAGCCGCGCGATTAATTCGGTAGGAATCAACAACACCAGCGGGCGGCAACGGCAAATAAAGGCCTTGCCGCCTGTTTCATCTTCCTGGTAACCTTGAGTCAAGAAAGAATTCCATGAGCGCGGAACGCAGAATCATGCTGGCGACGCAGGAACAGCCGATCGTGCTGCTGCCATTTCTCTTTCTCGCTCTCATCTTTGCACGCGCATTGCACGCGCAATGGATCTTATTCGAGCAGTGTGGTCGCGATCCACTCGTTCGTAAAGTCTAATCCCTTCATCCTCTTAACCCGCCGCTTCTTTTCATTTCCAAGTTTTCGCTGCTAGACTCCGTAAGCGAGTAAACAGTGAACCATGAACCGTAAACAGTCGAGGGGTTCACGGTTCACAGTTTACAGTTTGCGGCTAACGGTTTACGAGGACAGCGTGGCGGCCCCAAATATCGACACCATAGTTTCACTCTCGAAGCGGCGCGGATTTGTCTACCCGTCTTCAGAAATCTACGGCGGGCTAGGCAGCGCCTGGGACTATGGGCCAATGGGGGTGGAGCTTTGCAACAATGTCCGCGCGGCGTGGTGGCGCTGGATGGTCCATGACCGCGATGACATCGAAGGGCTCGATTCGTCGATCATTTTGAACCGGTTGGTGTGGAAGTATTCCGGACATGAAGATACGTTCAGCGATCCATTGGTTGATTGCAAAGAGTGTAAGAGTCGTTTTCGCGCGGATAAATTCGTCGAGGAATATCGGGAGAAGCTTGCTGAACTTCAATTATTCAATTGGGGTGACATGTTCCTACGTTCAGATATCATCAAGTGCCCGACTTGCGGAGAGTCTAGTTGGACCGAACCGCGACCGTTCAATCTAATGTTTCGCACGCACGTCGGCGCCACCGCCGAGGATGATCCCGCGGCGCTCGTTTACCTGCGTCCCGAAACAGCTCAGGGAATCTTCATAAACTTTCTCAACATTCTAACGACCAGCCGTCGCAAGCTACCTTTCGGCGTCGCGCAGATTGGCAAATCGTTTCGCAACGAAGTCACGCCGGGCAACTTCATCTTTCGCACACGCGAGTTTGAGCAGATGGAGATGGAATACTTCGTCCGCCCGGGTGAAGATGAGAAGGCGCATCAGGAATGGATCGATAACTGCTACACCTGGTTTACCGGCCTTGGCATGTCGGCAGATAACCTGCGTCTTTACGAACAACCGAAAGAGGAGCTGGCTCATTACGCCAAACGCACCGTGGACATCCAATATCGCTTCTTTCCCGAGCGCGAAGACGAAGAGAAGCAATGGGACGAATTGATGGGCATTGCCAACCGCACCGATTTCGATCTGCGCACGCACTCTAAGAAACCGGAGGATGCGGAAGGGAAGCGGCTGAATCCGGATTCCAATGAAGATCTTTCGTACTTCGACGAGTTAACGAAGGAGCGTTTCTATCCTTACGTGATCGAACCCGCGGCTGGAGTAAATCGCACCATGCTCGCGCTGTTGATGGACGCCTATTCCGAGAAGACAAACGACAAAGGAGAGAAGCGCGTCATCCTAAAACTGCATCCGCAGATGGCCCCGATCAAGGCGGCCATCTTGCCACTAGCCAAGAACAAACCCGAAATCGTCGGCATGGCCAAAGCCATCAAGCGTTCGCTGCAACCGCTGCTGCGCGCGGTTTACGACGACACTGGCGGCATCGGGAAGTTGTATGCGCGACAGGACGAGATCGGCACACCGGTTTGCATTACCGTAGACCATCAATCGCTGGAAGACGAGGCCGTGACCGTGCGTGACAGAGATACCTGGGAGCAAGAACGCGTGAGAGTCTCTGACTTGCCTGAGCATCTGCTAAAGCGATTGACTCCCGTGAATGGTTTGTAGGGGCGGACCTGCGTGTCCGCCCGGTCTCGTTTCACCGTCAGGGCGGACACGCAGATCCGCCCCTACCAAAATATGCCCGTAGTTAAGAAGCGCAACCAACAAACTGAAACACGCCTGCTGCTGGAATCTGGCGACCCGGTCGAATTGCCACCCGCCGAAATAGATGACAGCGCGGTTCTTGTACAGTTCGATCAGTTCAAACCGTACGTGTCTGAATTGCTGGAGGCTCTGCGCGCGGGCACTGTGGCTGAGCCGGTGCCGGTGATGCTCGATGGTTCAACCTTCGCGATTCACGGGGCCACGCGCACGTTCTGGGTCAAGTTGTGGCACACAAACGGCAGCGACCTCACGAAGATCGAGCGCGCGCAAGTGATCAGTTGCTTGCCCTCGACACGCGGCGTGCAAGTCATTGTTGAGCGCCTTGACGACGACGATTCAGAAGTCCGACCGTAAGGGAGGGCGTAAAGGAATTTGTCTCTGCCCGCACAACTAACGCCCTCCCTCACGGTCGGGCTTCTGCACTGGCTCTTGACATTGAACATTGGACCCCGGACATTGGACTCGTGTCTACTGCTCCGCAAAAAGTCCTGGACCTCGCGCGTGCGCTTAAGGCCGAAGGCGGCCGCGCACTGCTCGTCGGCGGCTGCGTGCGCGATGCGCTGATGGGGCGCGAGCCGAAGGATTGGGATCTGGAAGTGTATGGCGTCGATCCGGCGAAGCTCCGCGAGTCGTTGGAACCATTCGGCCCCGTCAATGTCGTCGGTGAAGCCTTCACGGTTTACAAACTCGGCGCCGACCTTGACGTTTCAATGCCGCGTCGCGAGCGCAAATCAGGTCTCGGCCATCGCGCGTTTGTGATCGAAGGCGATCCGTCGATGACGATAGAAGAGGCGACAAGCCGGCGCGACTTCACGATCAATGCGATTTTGCAAGACCCGCTCACCGAAGAGATCATCGATCCATACGGCGGACAATCGGACATTCAAAACGGAATGTTGCGCGCGGTCTCGCTCGCAACTTTTGCGGAGGACAGCTTGCGCGTGTTGCGGGCGGCGCAATTTGCTGCTCGTTTTGAATTCGAGATCGAACCGGAAACCGTTGCGCTTTGTCGCCAGGTCGACCTTTCCGATCTGCCGTCAGAAAGAGTCTGGGGCGAGATCGAGAAGCTTCTCTTGCGCGCCCGCCAGCCGTACTACGGATTGCAATGGCTCAGCGCGCTTGGGGCGACTGATAAGTTGTTTCCGGAGATTGAAGTGCTCTCTGGGTGTCCGCAAGATCCTGAATGGCACCCCGAAGGCGATGTCGAGGTCCATACCTATCTCGCGGTCAACCGGGCGCGTGAATTGATTGACGACTTGTCGTATGCGAAGAAGCTTACGGTGATGCTCGCAGTTCTCTGTCACGATTTTGGCAAGCCGGCAACAACGGAATTCATCGACGGCCGTTGGCGCTCGCGTGGACACGAAGAAGCAGGCGCGGCGCCGACGGAAAGTTTCCTCGACTCCCTGAATATTCACACGCTAGATGGTTACGACGTACGTGCGCAGGTGATTGCGCTCGTGCGCGAACATCTAAAGCCAGGCGAGTTTTACAAGAAAAGGGACGAAGTTGGCGACGGCGCCTTTCGGCGGCTCGCGCGGAAGTGCGAACTCGATCTTTTGTATCGTGTAGCAAAGGCTGATTCGCTGGGCCGCAATGCTGATTGGATCCCGCGCGAGAAGTGGTACGACGCTGAAGCGCAGGAATGGTTCATCCAGCGCGCGCGGGAATTGGCAGTCGAGCAGCACGCGCCCGCGCCGCTGTTACAGGGCCGGCATCTACTCGAAATCGGCTTATCACCCGGGCCGAAGATGGGTGAGATCACGCGCGCCGTTTACGAGATGCAGTTGGATGGTCGGGTTCGCACGCTTGAAGACGCCAAGGCCGCGGCCAAAGGAATACTGTCCACAGATTACGCAGATTAGGACAAAAGAATTGCGCTCCTAGTCTTGAACACCGCCTTTTTCAACTCTGTGTAATCGGCGTAATCTGCGGACTATGGTTCCGGTTGCTGTTGCGTAACGCAGTGAATGGTGCCCATGCCCCACAGCAACGGCTCGCAGTTGATTCCTACAACACGCCGAGTGGGAAACAGTAGTCGAAGAGTTTCCAGCGCGCGCGCGTCGTTGGCGTGACCGAACAGGGGAGCAAGCACTACGCCGTTCGCGATATAGAAATTTGCGTAGCTGGCGGGAAGGCGATCGAGATTGCGTGTCTCCGTGCTCTCCCCGCCCACAATTCCCGGCATCGGTAAGGTGACAATCTCGAATGGCCGGCCTTGCGCGTCCGTCATGTGTCGCAAGCGCTTAAGATTATCTTGCAGCAGCTCGTAATTCGGATCCGCCGGATCTTCTTCGACCGCGCAGACAATGACACTCGGCGAGACGAAGCGCGCAAGGTCGTCCACGTGCCCATCCGTGTCGTCGCCGACAATGCCCTCGCCCAGCCATAAGACCTTCTGCACACCTAGATAGCTTTTCAGATATTGCTCGACGGCAGCGCGATCCAGGTGCGGATTGCGATTAGGATTCAGCAGGCATTGCTCGGTCGTCAATACCACGCCCGTCCCGTTGACTTCAATCGAGCCGCCTTCCAGCACGATGCGCGGCTCAAAGCGCGGCACATTCAAAACACTTTCAAGTCGGGCAGGAATCGAGTTGTCTTTCTTGAGTTCCTCGTACTTGTCGCCCCAGGCATTGAAGAGCCAGTCGTTATAGGCCAGCCCTTGTCCGACAAACTTCAGTTTGTCGACGTCCGCGATTGAGTTAGCGACAAACTGAAGGTCGTCGAACTTGTAATTGCAGTTGATCAGAAAGTTTGGGCCGTAGTCACGTATCCACGAGTCAACTGTTCGAATGCGATGATAGCGAATGTTGTCGGCGCCGGCTAAAGCGAAACGTGCGCGTGCCGCCATCTCTGTTTCTTCATCGTCAACTAACAGATTGACGATCTCGTGCGGCGCGAGCGCGGCGATCATCTGGAGAAAGATTTCTTCGACTTGCGTTACTCGATCGGGCCAGGTTTCGGGGTCCTTCGGCCAGGAGAGCCACGTTGCGCTGTGTCGCTGCCATTCGGCAGGCATGTAGTAGCCGAGTTCGGCGGGAGTTGGCGCGCGCATCACTTGCCTGGCAACGGCTCCAGTAATCGGTGTGCGAGTCCGCCGTAGTAATCAATCCGCCGATCGCGCAGGAACGGCCAATTCTGTCGCGTCTCGTCGATCTTTTCGAGATCGCATTCAACGACCAATACCTTCTCTTGATCCGCAGAAGCTTTCGCGATGATGCGGCCGAATGGATCCGCGACGAACGATTGGCCCCAGAAGTTAAGCTTGCCTTCGCGGCCCACACGGTTTACTACGCAGACGTAAAGGCCATTCGCGATCGCGTGCGCACGTTGTATCGTCTCCCAAGCTGAGTGCTGAGCCTGATTCACCTCCTCGTGTTCGTTCGGCAACCAGCCGATCGCGGTTGGATAGAAGAGAAACTGCGCGCCCGATAGCGCCGTCAGACGTGCTGCTTCCGGAAACCACTGGTCCCAGCACACTAGCGTGCCGACTTTTCCATACTTTGTGTTATGCGTTCGAAAGCCCAGATCGCCGGGTGTGAAATAAAACTTTTCGTAATAAAGCGGATCGTCGGGGATGTGCATTTTGCGGTACGTGCCGGCAAGCTTTCCGTTCGCATCAATGATTACTGCCGTGTTGTGGTAGACGCCGGCGGCGCGCTTCTCAAACAAAGACGCAATGATCACGACCTTCTTCTGACGCGCGACCTTGCTCAGGACTTCAGTTGATGGGCCGGGAATCGTTTCCGCGAGTTTGAATAACTCGATGTCTTCGGTTTGGCAAAAATACTGCGAGCGAAACAACTCTTGCAGGCAGACTATTTGGGCGCCTTTTTTGGCAGCTTCACCAATGCCTGCGATCGCTTTTTTGAGATTTGCGGCAGGCTGCGGGTCGCAGCTCATCTGGACGAGACCAACAGCAACACTGTTTGCTTTCGACTTTCTTGGCATACTGTGAGTATAGCAAATGCCGGGAACGCGAGCGTCTTGTGGCTGCTCGGCGGTCGGAGCGGGTCAGTTTCAGATTGACAAAAACAAACGGCGCAACGCGAGAGGGGATCAGCCCAATAACATTGCACCGCTGTTTTCAACCCGATGGTTCACGCCGGTACCGACGCGCCTCAGCAGGCCTATGCGCGCATTCTAGGTGACCAGACAATACGCGTCAACCGATCACTGTAAAATAAAACACCAAGCTTTCTTGAACGTTTGTTCGCTTTGGCACGGTAGTCAAATTTCGCGCTCAAATGGAGATCGAGTAAGATGTCAGGTCATTTTCAGACCAAATTAGAAAGAGTAATACTATGATCAATTTTGAATTAACCGACGACCACAAAGCTATTCAACAGACCGTGCGCGACTTTGCGTCTAAGGAAGTGGCGCCGCGAATCAAGGAGCTTGACGAAAAACAGATCTTCGACGCTTCGATTCTAGACAAGATGGCTGACTTGAATTTGCTGGGCGTCTGCATTCCTGAGGAGTACGGCGGCGCCGGCTTTGATTACATCTCGCTCGGATTGGTTTGTGAAGAATTGGAAGCGGTAGACACTTTCATGCGCGTGATCATGTCCGTGCACACGGGACTTAATTCGCTGACGCTCTATACCTGGGGCACGGAAGAGCAGAAGCGCAAATATCTTGTGCCGCAGGCTAAAGGTGAGCGTATTGCGACCTATGGCTTGACCGAACCGGGTGCCGGCTCGGACGTTGTCGGCGCGCGCTCGACAGCGCGGCGCGAAGGCGATGAATACGTCTTGAACGGCGAAAAGATGTGGATCAGTCTTGCCGATCTGGCCGACAACTTTCTCTTCTTCTGCTGGACTGACGAAGAGAAACGGCGCAAACGCGACCACAATGGGATGTCCTGCTTCATCGTCGAGCGCACGATGAAAGGGTTCTCATCAGGAACTATTCACGGCAAGCTGGGCATTCGCGCCGGCAACACCGGGTACTTCTCGCTGCAGGACGTACGCGTGCCAAAAGAGAATCTTGTTGGCGAAGAAGGTGAGGGATTCAAGATCGCGATGTTTGCGCTCGAACAGGGCCGCTTCACCGTAGCCGCCGGCGCCACCGGCGTCATCCGTGCTTCACGTGATGCTTCGGTCGCCTATGCGAACGAGCGCGAGACGTTTGGCACGAAGATCGCGAACCACCAACTAGTCAAACAGAAGATTGCCGAGATGGAAGCCGATTACCAGATGAGCCACCTGCTCTGGCTGCGTGCTGGTTACTTGAAGAACATCGGCAAACCGAACGGGCGCGCTACAAGCCTCGCAAAATGGCAGGCGACAGTGCGTAGTGAGAAAGCGGCGTCGATGGCGATCGAGGTCCACGGTGCGAACGGTTATTCAAACGATTATCCAGTCGAGCGTTACCTGCGCAACTGTAAAGCCGCAATCATCTATGAAGGCACGCGCGACATTCACACGCTAATGCAAGCCGACTGGGCGCTGGGATTGAAGAAAGAAAAACCCGCACGTAAAACCCTGCCGCCGTGGAAGTCTGCAGACTCGCGCGGCGCTGGAGCTGACTGATCGTCAATTCGGTCGACTCTATCAATGTCGCGCTTCAAAGATCCGATTGAACGGTGTCTCGGTCGCGCGGCGGAATTGGGTGAAGCCGCCGGCAAGTACCGCGTCGCGAATCGCTGATTCGGGAGCAACCGCGCCCAGTGCTGGTCCATTCAAGGCCATTGAGTTTGCAGTACAGCAGAGCGTGGAAGCCGCGGAAAATGTTCGGCCGATAATATTGAAGTTCTCCTCGACAGCATTCCCCGCCATCGGCTCGACAATCAACGCACTGCCATCGGCAGTAAGCGTTTCGCACGCGCGCTTTGCTGCTCCTGTCGGATCGCCCATGTCGTGCAGGCAGTCGAAGAAGGCGATCATGTCGTAGTTCTCTCCCGGGAAAGTTCTGGCGTCAGCTACTGCGAAAGTTACCTGATCTGAAACGCCCGCATCCTTTGCTCTTTCTCGCGCGGTGTTGATCGACGCTTCGTGATTATCAAAACCCCAGAAGCGCGAATTGGGATAAGCCCGGGCCATGATGATTGTTGACGAGCCATGGCCGCAGCCGATATCGGCAACCTTGCCGCCGGCTTTCAACTTCTCTTCAATTCCGGTGAGTGAGGGAATCCAGGACGCAGTCAAATGTGCGGCATAACCAGGGCGGAAGAATCGTTCCGTGCCGACGAACAGATCCGGATGGTGCTCGCCCCACAGCATGCCGCCGCCGTTGCGGAAATAGCTCTCGATCCTTTCAACGGCGCCGGTCATCGCCTTGATGACAAAGAACCCACCGCCAACGTAGAACGGGCTGTGTTCGTCGGTTAATGCAACCGCCTGCTCGGGCGATAAGCTGTACCGACTGGTCTGCGTGTCGTATTGAGCATACCCGCCCGCAGCCTGGTTAATTAGCCACTCGCGCACGTAGCGTTCGTTGGTATTTGTGCGTTGGGCCAACTCAGCGGGAGTAATCGGTCCCGCTTCAGCCATGGCTTTGTAAAGGCCGAGCTTCTGACCTATGTAGACCAGCGCCGAACTAAGCGAAGCGCCAAAGTCGCCGACTACTTTGCCCAGGAAAGCGTTCATCTTATCTTCATTGACGGGAATTGCTTGCGGACTAGCGGTAGACATAGAAACCTCCTCGGATGCGTAATGAATTCGCCAGGATCAGTGCGATTTATTTGGGGGGATCCAATCGTCTGGCCGATTGTTATGTGCTTGTTTAAGACAAGCAGACGGGCATGTCAACAAGAATCGAGCGCGGCTGAGCAATTGTCGTTAGCTCTCGTCAGGTGGTGGCCCTGAAGCTGTGGTCTGAACCCGTGGTCGCTCGGCCTCAAGAAGTTGCTCGTGATGAGCGCTTGCCCGATTGACCGCATCCTCAATCTCTTCGAGGTGAAATGGCTTGGCAAAGTATGCAAACGCGCCCATTTCGATCAAGGCGTCCGCATGCTGCTGAGTCGTGCCTGAGATGACGATGACGGGAGTATCGGGATGGCGCGCCTTAATCCGGTCAAGGATCTCAAGGCCACCCATTCCGGGCATAGTAATGTCGGTGAGCACCACATCGTAAGTTTCAATTTCAAGGTACTCGAGTGCCTGCTCGGCGTGGTCGGCAGTATGACATTCGTGGGCCACCGAAAGCAGGTCGTAAAGAATGTCGCGAATGAGAATGTCGTCGTCAATCAGCAGTAGAGTGGCCATGTGAGGTGTTCTCCTCGATTACTTGCTTCCATATTTCAGTCTCAGCCTCGTCAAATGCTGTCGGGAATATGACCTCGGTGAACCGTCATTGATGGATTGAAGGATGCGCAAGAGGAGCACCCTGCGAACAAAGCGCTGCCCCAAAAAGAACCTGGAGATTGTACTAGTTGTTTCGCTTCTCGACTAGCGTATTTTGATCTCCGGAGCCGCTGGCAAAACGAAAGCCTCGCGGACGGCGGGCGCCTTTTGCTTTTCTAATTGGCAACCAACACTGGGTCGAAGTTGGCCGGCTGATTGCGAGTCCCGGGGTTGAGTTCCGCTTCCGCTTCGAGTATCAGGTGAGTTGTTTGAATAACAGTATCGGGATTCAGCGAGATTGAAGTGATGCCTTTTTCGACCAGGAAGCGCGCAAATTCCGGGTAGTCTGAAGGCGCCTGGCCGCAGATGCCGATCTTCTTGCGATTACGATGAGCGGCGTCGATGGCCATCTCGACCATCTTTTCAACCGCGCCGTTCCGCTCATCGAAGAGATGCGCCACCATCTCCGAATCGCGATCGAGGCCGAGGGTAAGTTGCGTCAGATCGTTTGACCCAATCGAATAGCCGTCAAACACCTGCAGGAACTCATCGGCGAAAACGACATTGGCGGGCAGCTCACACATCGCGTAGATCTCCAGTTCGTGTTGACCCTGCTTCAAGCCGAACTCCCCCATCAGCGCGACGACGCGTTCTGCTTCTTCGACGGTGCGACAGAAGGGAATCATCGCCTTGACGTTGACCAGACCCATCTCTTCACGCACGCGCTGCATCGCCAGGCATTCCAAATGAAAGCCCTCGCGATAACGCTCGTCGTAGTACCTCGACGCGCCGCGAAAGCCGAGCATTGGATTCTCTTCAACGGGTTCGAATTCCTGTCCGCCAATCAGCATTGCGTACTCGTTCGATTTGAAGTCGGACATGCGTACAATCACGGGTTTCGGGTAGAACGCCGCGGCGATGCGACCGATGCCTTCGGCCAGGCGGCGCACGAAGAAGTCGCGCGGGTCTTCTTCGCCGATGCGTCGCTCGATTTCGCGTACGACCTCGCCTTGCTGCAAATTGGGATACCTGACCAAGGCCATCGGGTGAATGCCGATGTGATTGTTGATGATGAACTCCAGCCGCGCCAGACCCACGCCGTCGTTCGGCAAAGCAGCAACTGCAAAAGCATGATCCGGATCGCCGACGTTCATCATCACCTGGGTCCGCGGCCTTTGCTCTTTGCCGATCGCGCGGCGATCGACGGCGAATTCGATCAGCCCTTCGTAGATATTTCCGTGAGCGCCTTCGGCGCACGAGACAGTCACCGCGGTTCCGGTTTTCAATACTTGCATTGCGTTTCCGGTGCCGACAATGCAGGGTAAGCCCAGCTCGCGACTGATGATGGCGCTGTGACAAGTGCGGCCACCACGCTCGGTGATTATGGCCGCCGCCTTTTTCATGATTGGCTCCCAGGCGGGATCGGTCATTGAAGTTACCAGCACATCGCCGGCTTTGAATTCGGCGAGGTGATCCGGATCGGCGAGCACGTGGACTCGGCCCTGGCCGATCTTTTCTCCAACGGCAATTCCGGAAACCAGCGGCGCGCCGTGTTCCCCCGTCAGTCTGTAAGTCTCGAGATAGGTTTGGTGATTCGTGGAATGAACGGTTTCGGGCCGAGCCTGAAGGATGAACAGTTCGCCAGTGTATCCGTCTTTGGCCCACTCGATATCCATCGGTGTCGGCCGCCCGGCACGTTCGGAATAATGCCCCTCGATCAGGCAGGCCCAACCCGCCAGTTGTAAAACTTCATAGTCACTGAGGCAGAAGCGGCCCCGCTGCGCTTCCACTACTTCACGTGTGCGGGTGCCGCGACCGTCAAGACCGTAAACCATCTTCACTTCTTTGGTGCCGAGACGACGACTGACAATCGGACGCGCGCCCGTAAGCAAAGTCGGCTTGAAGACTACCCACTCATCGGGCGTCGCCATCCCTTGCACGATCGCTTCGCCAAGACCCCAGGCCCCGTTAATGACCACGGCGTCACGAAAGCCTGATTCGGTGTCGAGCGTGAACATCACACCTGAGCAGGCTTGATCCGAACGGACCATAGCGAGACTTCGAAGTGATCGAAGCCGCGCGCCGCGCGATACGAGATTGCGCGATCGGTCCAGAGCGAAGCGAAGCAGCGATGACAGGCTTCGATCAAAGGTTCTTCGCCGCGCACATTCAGAATTGTGTCCTGTTGTCCGGCGAAAGAAGCATCAGGCAGATCTTCAGCAGTCGCGGACGATCGTACCGCAACCTCAGGCGTGTGACCGAGACGAGTGCATAGGCGCCGGAACGCGTCGAGGATGGCTTCGCGCACAGGTTCAGGCAGCGGCGTATCGAGCATCAGCGCCCTCGCTTCACGGCCCACGGCGTTCAGCGCGTGCATGTCATTACAATCGAGTCCGCTGAGCAATTCGCGCAGACGATCCCTCAGACCGTTGGTTTCCAGGAGCAAGCGATAGGCCTCGCTCGTGGTGGCAAAGCCGTCCACGGCCCGCACGCCACGCGGCGCCAGCGAGCGAAACAGTTCGCCGAGGCTGGCACACTTGCCGCCGACAAGCGCGACGTCGTCCGCGCCAACTTCACTCAGATCGAGCACGAGCGGTCTGGAATTTTTTTTCATCTCGTTAACTCCCGAATTCCTTTCATTCAGTCTCGAGATCAGTTCAACGATCGAGAAATAAAGCCTCTAAGTCCAACGTCCTTCTGCAGCTCGGCGTCAGACATCATTTCTGAAACCGGCAGGTCCGTAAGGGGTTTTATTGTAGGAATAGTTCGAATCAGGCCAGGGTTTCAGTAGATCTTAGCCTAAGTCACTTAGTTCTCAGCCGAATACCACGCCGAGGCTGCCCGCGGTCGGTGACGCAGCTTGCTAAACCACTCCCAGCGTCGGCCAGGAGCTATAATGTCTCTGGATTTTCTGCGCGTCTGCGAGGCCGCCGCGATTGCGGCGGCGCGCACGATGGGCCAGGGCGACCGCAAGTATTCGGATCACGTTGCGGTTGAATCGATGCGCGAGGTCATGGACACCGTACCCATGCGCGGGCGGATTGTTATTGGCGAGGGCGAGCGCGATGAGGCGCCGATGCTCTACATTGGCGAAGAGGTAGGCGGGGGTTTCGGCGTCGGCGAGGAACTGGCGGACTCGTGTCCTGAAGTGGATATCGCCGTTGATCCGCTGGAGGGCACAAACCTCTGCGCGCTCGGCGCGAACAACGCGATTGCCGTCCTGGCGGCGGCCGAGCGTGGCGGCTTACTGAACGCGCCCGATATCTACATGGACAAGATTGTCGTTGGCCCATCGTCGCGGGGCGTAATCGATATTGATGCTCCGGTCAAAGACAATCTGAAGAATATCGCGCGGCGGCTGGGCCGCGATGTCGAGGACCTGACAGTGATCGTGCTCGATCGTTCGCGCCACAAAAAGTTGATCGACGATGTTCGCGACGCCGGCGCGCGCATTCGGCTAATCTCTGACGGCGATCTATCCGCGGGCATCTCGGCGGCGGTAGCCGGCACGAACATTCATGCGCTGATGGGCATTGGCGGAGCGCCGGAAGGAGTCATTACCGCGGCGGCGATGAAATGTCTAAACGGCGAGATTCAGGCCAGACTGATTTTTGATCCCGAACGACTGGGAGTTGATAAGGACAAGGTTCCGCCAGAGCAGGAAGTGATCGATCGCCTGCAATCGATGGGGATAAAAGATCATAAAAAGGTCTATGACACTGACGACCTGGCGCCCGGAAAGAAGATCATTTTTGCGGCCACCGGAGTTACCGACGGCGCGTTGTTGAAGGGCGTCAGATTCTTTGGCTCAGGGAAGCGGACCCACTCGCTGGTGATGACGACCGAGTCGAGACACATCCGCTTTGTTGACACGCTGCACATAGAAGGCGGGCCGGACACGGTAATCAGATTTTAGATTTTTGATCTACGATTTTCGCTTCGCGGGTCTGCGATACAAGATTCAAGCCCAAAGCCTGCGAATCGGCAATCGGCAATCGGCAATCGAAAATGCTTTACGCTCCTGCATCTGAATACATTCCTCAGCGCCTGACCGATCGTCGTCCGTTGCTGATGTGGTCCGCAGTCACCGTTGCCGCGGTCGTTGTTATAGCTGTGATCGTCGGCGCGCCCATCGCCCTCGCGCGCGGTCACAACCTGTCGGCACTCACGATCTATGCGGTCTTCAGTCATATCTGTCACCAAATTCCCGAACGTTCGTTTTTCATAGCTGGTCATCAATTCGCCGTTTGTGCGCGCTGCACCGGCTTATATGCAGGATTCGCGGCGACCACACTTTGTTATCCGCTGATTCGATCATTGAGACGCACGGACACGCCTCAACGAAAGTGGTTGTTCGCTGCCGCGGCGCCGCTGGCGGTGGATTTTAGTCTGACGTTCTTCGGGTTCTGGGAAAACACGCACCTGTCGCGTTTCTTGACTGGCGGGTTGCTGGGCGGTGCTTCAGTCTTTTACATCATGCCGGGTCTTATGGAGCTTAGTCTCAAAGATTGGCGGCAGCTATGGGGCCGGAAGGCGATGACAGCGCCTTGAATGATGGGCTTACAAAACGTTACTGATGCAGTTTCAATTGGGCACGATCTCATTCACACCTGACTTGAGCCAGGTGACGAACGCCGGTTATCACATTCTGCGGTTTTCATCGGCTTACAAAGTAGGCCGATGAAAACCGAGAGAGCGGGCTGGGATCGCTGGTCACCTCGCTGACTGAAGCGAGGTGTGACTGAGAGTTCAAATTGTATCAGTACCTACAAACTTGGATTAAAGCTTTTTGGTAGGTTAAAATCGTTGCCCTTCGGGAATGATCCCTGCGAGCTGTGAGGGCATTTTTTTGCTTGAAACTGTCAGTTGCTCTCGAACTCTTGGCAGCGTCGAGTGCGGCCTGACGGCGCTTTAGGTTGTTTCGGATTAACTGGATTTATCAATGACGTTCTTTATGAGTGCCGCAGCGACGCCTCCAGTGCTTACCGGAGAGCTTTGCAACGACTTTCCCGCTTTTTGTGCCGACCTCACCAAGACTGCCAGTAATATCAGCCCTCTTTACCGGCTCGACGCTTTCGATTGGACGATACTGATCCTCTATTTCACCATCCTCCTGACTTTATCTATCTACGGCGCTTATCGCATCAAGCAGGTGATCGATTTCTGGCGCTATCGCGGTTTTGTTCCCGAGCCGAAGAGTCATTTCAGCGAATCGGAATTGCCGCCCATCACCGTGCAGCTTCCGCTCTTCAACGAAATGTATGTGGTCGAGCGTTTGCTGAAGGCGATTACCGAGATCGATTACCCGCGCGACCGGATTGAGATCCAGGTCCTCGACGACTCGACGGACGAGACCAGGAAGATTGCCGAAGCGGCGGTAGCGAAGTATGCGCAGGAAGGTTTTGACATCCATTACATTCACCGTTCGGATCGCACGGGCTTTAAGGCGGGCGCGCTGGCGAACGGTCTGAAAACCGCCAAAAGCGAACTGCTCGCGATCTTTGACGCCGACTTCGTGCCAAAGCCCGACTGCTTGCGCAAGCTCGTCGATTTCTTTACCGACCCGCTGGTCGCCTGTGCCCAGATGCGCTGGGCCCACATCAACGGCAATTACAATCTGTTGACTCGCCTGCAGACGATCATGCTCGACGGGCATTTCGTCGTTGAGCAAACAACGCGCAATCGCGCGGGCGGCTTCTTCAACTTCAACGGCACGGCCGGGATCTGGCGTCGGAAAGCGATCGAAATGAGCGGCGGCTGGCAACACGATACGCTTACCGAAGACACGGACCTTAGTTTCCGCGCGCAGCTGATGGGCTGGAAGTTCATCTATCTGCTCGACGAAGAAGCGCCGGCTGAGATCCCGGTCGAGATCAACGCCTTCAAAGCGCAGCAGCGCCGTTGGGCCAAAGGCGTGATGCAAGTGGGCATCAAGCTGTATCCGAGAATCTGGCGTTCACCCCTGCCGGCGCGCATCCGCTTGGAAATGTTCTTTCGTCTGACAGGAAACATCAGCTACCCGTTGATGATCGTGGCCAGTCTGCTCCAGTTTCCGCTGCTGCTGGTTCGCTACAACCAGCCGTTTTATCACTTGATGATCCTCGATCTGCCGCTTTTGTTCTTCTCGTCAGTCTCGGTTGTTCTTTTTTACGGCACGGCAGTGTGGTATCTCGATAAGAAGCGCGCGCCGCGGTTGTTGCATCTGCCGCTGGTGATGGCGCTGGGCATTGGGCTGGCGTTTTCCAACGCGCGGGCCGTGCTCGAAGCTCTGTTCGGCGTGAAAAGCGATTTTGTGCGCACGCCGAAGTATCGAGTCGAGCAGACGAACGATGGAACGTGGAAAAAGAAAAAATATAGACACAAGCGTGGATGGCTGCCGCTGCTTGAGCTGACCTTCTCTATCTATTTCCTGCTG
>WNGK01001970.1_pt1 | contig 32590 bp, 29 predicted proteins | sample 5400601 | NCBI WGS metagenome assembly WNGK01 (sample SAMN13153376, study PRJNA577476) | soil metagenome | isolation source: 60 cm soil or saprolite under Garry oak tree replicate 1 | place: USA:California | collected 2016-06-15 | reverse complement strand
GGCTTCGCGCACGTGGAAGATGAAATAATCTTCGCTCAGCCAGCGCGTGTACGGCTTCACCAATGCGGTGGCCGAGCGCGCCAGCCTTTGCCGCACCAGGGGCTCGACTCGCGAGGCAAAGTCCACGTCCCACACCCAGCGGCTCGACAGGTGAACCAGGCTGTCCCAATCACCTGAGAACGGAAGCTGATAGATCACGCTGACGACGCCGTAGTCGTAGTACTTGATCTCCCCCTCGAGGCGCTCGCCGCTTTCAAGAACCAAGGGATCGAGCGGCTCGACCACGGGCGGCCTCTGGTAACGGACGTAAGCCGGAGCGGAGTGCTTCATGCTCGGCTTCTGGACAGTTCGGGCGCTCACGGTCTGCTGCAGGTGGTCGAGCCTGAGTTCTTCGCACACGTCGAACTGGATCAGCACCAGCACAAAGCCGCTGAGTGAGGACAAACCTGTAGAAGTGGATGAAGTCGACACTTCACGCATGGTACCGGATTTGGGTCTCGGCTGGCTGAGGCCAGGGCGCTTGATTGCTGGAGAATCGTCCGGGGCTTTCACTCTTCAAAATCACAAGGCACTCAGGCTGAGAGCACCTTGCAGTGATGCAAATCATGGAGACACTAAAGCTCGAACAAGCATATGTGACACCGCTCACAGCCGATCGTATTTCTACATACGTACCGTCATTCCCATTAGCCGGCGAACCCTACCTTGGTGCTCTCTTCCGGTTGCAAATGGGGGCTCGCGGTCACCTGCACAGCAAGCGAGGTAGGCATGGGTCTCTCTATTTGGCAATCGATGCAGCAGAAGGGCTATAGCCGTCGGGACTTTCTGCAGTTTTGCGGCGCCGCCGCGGCCGCAGCCGGAATCAATCGCACCGGCATGGCTCAGGTAGTTTCAGCCTTCGAGAAGAAAGATAAACCAGCCGTGGTGTGGATGCACTTTCAGGAGTGCACCTGCTGCAGCGAGTCGTTCCTGCGGGCTTCGCACCCGATTGTGGCCGACGTGCTGCTTGATGTGCTCTCGCTGAACTATACCGAGACCTTGATGGCGGCTTCAGGATTCCAGGCAGAGAAGAGCCTCAACGACACCATCGCGAACAACAAGGGCAAGTACATCGTGCTGGTGGAGGGCGCCGTGCCGACGCACGACGATGGGGTTTACTGCATGATCGGCGGCAAGACAGCGGAGTCGATTTTGCAGACCGTCGCGAAGGATGCGGCAGCGGTGGTGGCATGGGGCAGTTGTGCGTCGAATGGCTGCGTGCAGGCGGCCAAGCCGAATCCGACAGGAGCAACGCCCATTCACAAGCTAGTGAACAAACCGGTGATCAATGTCCCCGGCTGCCCTCCAATCGCCGACGTGATGATGGGGGTGGTGACGCACCTGCTGGTGCTGGGGCAGATTCCGGAGCTCGACAGCCAGGGCCGGCCCAAGGAGTTTTACGGGCGGCGGGTGCACGACACCTGCTATCGCCGCCCCAACTACGATGCCGGGCTCTTCGTCGAGTCATTTGACGATGAGAATGCGCGCAAGGGCTATTGCCTTTACAAGATGGGCTGCCGCGGTCCGGTCACTTACAACGCCTGCTCGGTAGTGAAGTGGAATGAGGGCACGAGCTATCCCATTCAATCGGGCCACGGTTGCATTGGATGCAGCGAAGAGGGTTTCTGGGACAACGGTCCGTTCTATCAACACCTGTCAAAGTTCCCCGGCTTCGGCATCGAGAGCACGGCAGACACCATCGGTACCGCGGTGGGCCTCACCACGTTGGCCGGAGTTGCGGCGCACGCGGTGGTCACCAACATTCGCAAGCATAAAGTGATCGCGGAAGTTCACGCGGAAGACCTTAAGGAATCGTGAGGAAACATGGCGCGTATCGTTGTCGATCCCGTAACTCGAATTGAAGGCCACCTGCGCATAGAGGCAGTTGTGGAGAACGGCGTCATTACCGACGCTTACAGCGCGGGCACCATGGTACGCGGCCTCGAAAAGATTCTCATTGGCCGCGACCCTCGCGACGCATGGGCCATTACCGAGCGCGTATGCGGCGTGTGTACCACGGTTCATGCGCTGGCCAGCGTGCGTTCGGTTGAAGATGCACTGGGCATAGGTGTTCCGCCCACCGCGGAACTGGTGCGGAACATCATGCTGACGACGCAGTACGTGCAGGATCACGTAGTGCACTTCTACCATCTGCACGCGCTGGATTGGGTTGACATTGTCAATGCACTGAAGGCCGATCCGAAGAAGGCCGCGGAACTGGCGGCGTCATTCTCAAAGTGGGACAAGAACACCGCTTCGTACTTCACCGATGTGCAGAACAAGATCAAGGCCTTCGCTGCGAGCGGGCTAGGCATTTTTGCAAATGGCTACTGGGGGCATCCGGCTTACAAGCTGCCGCCGGAAGTAAACCTGATCGCGGTGGCACACTATCTCGACGCGCTGGAGTGGCAGAAGGAAATTGTCAAGATCCATGCGGTCTTCGGCGGCAAGAATCCGCATCCGAATTATCTAGTGGGCGGAGTACCCTGCTCTATCGACGCGAATGAAGTTGCTGCAATTAATTCTGAGAGGCTCAATCTCGTAGCGCGCCTGATTTCGCAAGCCGACGAGTTCGTCAACGAAGTTTATATTCCCGATCTGCTCGCGGTGGCGTCGTTCTACAAAGATTGGGCGAGCCACGGCGGAGGCTTGAAGAACTATCTCTCCTACGGCGAATTTCCAACCAAGGGTTACTCGCAGCCGGAGTCGTTCAAGTACGCGCGCGGCGCGGTGATTGGCCGCGACTTGAGCACGGTGCATCCGGTCAATCCGCGCGACACGCAGGAAATCAAGGAGTACATCGCTCACTCCTGGTACAGCTACGAAGGCGGAGACTCGGCGGGTATCCATCCATGGGCAGGGGAAACCAAGCTCAACTACACGGGACCGAAGCCACCCTTCGAAACTCTGGCAGGCTACGACAAGTATTCTTTCCTGAAAACGCCGCGATGGAAAGAGAATGCGATGGAAGTGGGTCCGCTGGCACGCTTGCTGGTATCGTATGCGGCCGGTCACGCAGACGTGAAGGAGACAGTGGGCGCAGTGCTGGGCAAGCTCAATGTGCCTGTCGCTGCACTGTTCAGCACACTGGGCCGCACCGCAGCGCGGGGCATTGATGCGGCACTTGCGATGATCTGGCTCAGGGAATTTTTTGGCCAGTTGATGGATCGGGTAAGGACGCGTGAAGTGTCGACATTCAACGGTGAGCGCTGGGAGCCGAAGACCTGGCCGCTGGACGCGGAAGGCGTTGGACTGGTCGAAGCTCCTCGTGGGGCGCTCGCACACTGGATCAAGATTCACGATAGGAAGATCGACAACTATCAACTGGTGGTTCCGACGACGTGGAATGGTTCGCCACGAGACGCGAAGTCGCAACGGTCTTCGTTTGAAGAGGCGCTGATCGGCACGCCGGTGGCAAACATCGAGCAGCCAGTGGAGATTCTGCGCACCATCCACTCCTTTGATCCGTGCCTGGCCTGCGCCGTGCATCTGTACGATCCGCAGGGACGGCACATTCACCAGGTTTCGTTCGAGTGAGGGTATAAGCATGCCAGTCACACTGGTAGAAACGGAAGAGCAGCGCCAGGCCCGGCTCGCCCTCGAGCATCCGGTGGAGTATCGGCGAGTATACGTGTGGGAACTCCCGGTGCGTGCCTATCATTGGATCAACGCGGTGGCGCTGGTGGCGCTGTGCATCACCGGCTATCTTATCGGCGCTCCGATCCGCGCCTTCTATGCCGCCGAAGCCTATCAGCAATATTGGTTCGGCTGGGTGCGCTTCATCCACTTTGTTTGCGCGTTCGTTTACGTGTTCAACTTTTTGGCCCGCCTTTACTGGGGCTTTGTGGGGAACAAGTACGCGCGCTGGAATGCTTTCTTTCCACTGAAAAAATCGCAGCGGCAGGAGATTGTCGACGTTATCAAGGCAGACGTACTTGAAACCAAGCTGCACGGTCCCATATCTACCGGGCACAATGCGTTGGCGGGGCTCATCTACTTCTTTACGTTTCTGGCGTTCGTAGCTCAATCCGTCACTGGGTTTGCGCTGTACTCAAGCATGAGCACGTCGCGGCTGGTGCGTGTCTTCGACTGGATCGTTCCGCTGATGGGCGGCGAAAGCGGAGTTCGATTCTGGCATCATCTGTTGCTGTGGTTCTTTGTCTCATTCATCATCGTGCACGTTTATCTCGCCTTTTATCACGACTACATCGAAGGCCGTGGCACCATCTCGTCGATTGTTGGTGGATGGAAGTTTGAGCGAGAGAAAAGTGATAAATAAAAACCATATAGCGGTGGGCAATCATAGAAAGACGCTGGTTCTGGGGCTCGGGAATGTCATCATGGGCGATGAAGGAATAGGGGTCCATGTTGTCCGAGCCCTGGAGCAGCATTCACTGCCCGCGGGAGTTGAATGCCTCGACGGCGGCACCGGCGGATTCATATTGCTGGAGCCGCTACAGAGCGCAGACCGCATTATCCTGATCGATGCCGCAGCCGATGGCAATGCGATTGGGGCGGTGACGCGCACCACGCCACAATTCTCGCGCGACTATCCGCCGACACTTACGGCGCACGACATCGGAGTCAAAGACCTGCTCGATGCGTTCTACATCCAGGGCGGTAGCCGCGAGGTGATTCTTTACGCGATCACTATCGATCCGAATCAATCGATCTCAATGGATCTCACCGCCGATTGCACGAAGGCCGCGGACGAAGCGGTTGCGAGAATTCTGGCGGAATTGAATGCGAGCGCAGTGTCCGCGTAATAGGGATGCGTTATGTGCGACCGGATTTCGCTTTCCTATCCTCCGCCGGACCGGTATCGACCTATCCTTGGCCAAGTTGAAAGCTGCTCGTGGAATAGGCGCTGACGGGTTTGTAACTTGCAGGCCTGGGACCCGTACTTGCGTCCGCGACTCGACCGGCAATGTCGGCGAAATCGGTCCGGCGCGCCCCCGCAGAATACCGGATTCATAAATCGCCCGTAGCGGGAACCGTCCGTCACAAGCACTTGCTGCATCCAAACAGGCATTCCAGGTAGATTCCGGCTTGGAGTTGCAGCCGGTATGGGACGCCAATGACGAACGAGATATCAGATAGTAGGACATCATTTCATCGAAATTCAGACAGTAGAAACCATGCTCAAGGGCAGCCAAACCGGTGGGCTTGGAACGTGGCATACGCAGCTTGGCTGTTGCTGTGCCTCTCTCTTGTGTCATGCGGAGGGGGATCCCGACCCGATCCAACCCCGACACCAACTCCAACTCCAACGCCTGCAGCGCCGGACTTTTCACTGACGGTAACTCCGCCGGCTGTGACATTGACGGCGGGTGGCACGGGGCAGTCGATCAGCGTCACCGCCGTTGCGGCGAATGGCTTTGCGGCAGCCGTATCAGTGGCAATCAGCGGACTTCCGACGGGAGTGAGTGCCAAGCCGGCCACGCTCTCCTTAACTCCGGGGACTGCGCAAAGTACCACGCTCACGGCGGCCGCAGGTACGGCGGCGGCGACGCCCACGGTAGGCCTTACGGGCACCTCGGGAAGCTTGTCGCATTCTGCATCACTGGCTCTCACCATCCAGGTACCGGCAACTCCACCGCCTCCGACCGCCAGTGTGCCGGACGTGACGACCTATCACTATGACAATGCGCGCGACGGGCTGAATGCGCAGGAAACCCTGCTGACTCTGGCGAATGTGAACTCCGCACAGTTCGGCAAGATCGGTTTCGACACCGTCGACGGCAAGGTAGACGCCGAGCCGTTGTACCTGGCGAACGTTACGGCCGGAGGCAAAGTGCGCAACGTGTTGTATGTGGCTACGGAGCACGATAGTGTTTATGCCTTCGATGCGGATGACGGGTCTCAGATATGGAAGACGTCGATTCTCGGCGCAGGTGAAACGACCAGTGACGACCACAAGTGCGCGCAGATTACGCCCGAGATTGGAATAACCTCGACGTCGGTTATCGATCGTCACCAGGGGGCGAACGGCACCCTTTTCACAGTAGGCATGACGAAAGATGCAAGCGGCAAGTATCACCACCGGCTGCACGCGCTCGACATCACCACAGGCTCTGAGATTGCCGGCAGCCCGACAGAAATTGCCGCGACCTATCCGGGAACGGGGGACGGCTCTTCCAACGGAAATATCGCTTTCAATCCCACACAATATGCGGAACGCGCAGCGTTGTTGCTGGTGAATGGCACGATCTACATGGGCTGGACGTCGCATTGCGATGGGAGGCCGTATACGGGTTGGGTGATGGGCTATAGCGAGTCCACATTGCAACAGACCCAGGTGCTGAATTTGACGCCGAACGGCGGTGACGGTTCAATCTGGATGAGCGGCGACGGCATTGCCGCGGACGGCAGCGGAAACCTCTACTTCCTGGATGCGAACGGCACATTTGATACGACACTTGATGCGAACGGATTTCCGTCGCGCGGTGATTTCGGCAATGCCATGATCAAACTTTCGACGAGCGGAAAGCTGGCGGTGGCCGACTATTTCGAGCCGCACAATACGGTCTCGGAATCGAATGCGGACCTCGATCTGGGGTCGGGGGGAGAACTGCTGCTGCCCGATCAGACAGACGCGAACGGAGCGGTCCATCACCTGATCGTGGGCGCTGGCAAAGACGGGAACATTTACCTGGCAAATCGCGACAACATGGGCAAATTCGCGGCCGGAGCTTCAACGGACAGCAACATCTACCAGGTCATTACCGGCGTGCTGCCGGGCGGGGTCTTCTCCACTCCCGCGTTCTTCAATGGCGTGCTGTACTATGGGGCGGCTTACAACGTGATGCGGGCATTTCCGATGAGCAATGCGATGCTTGCCACCGCGCCATCGAGCCAAACGGCAGCCACATTTAATTATCCGGGTACCACGCCGAGCGTCTCAGCCAATGGAAAGCAGGATGGAATCGTTTGGGCATTGGAATCCAACTGGAACTCCCCCGGAGTTCTGCACGCGTATGACGCAACGAGTCTGGCGCACGAACTCTACAACAGCGGGCAGGCCGCCAGCGGAAGGGATAGCTTTGGAAATGGGAACAAGTTCATCACCCCGCTCGTGGTGAACGGCAAGGTCTATGTAGGGACGCAGACGGGAGTAGCGGTGTTTGGACTTCTGCCTCATTAAAGAGGCAAGGGATTCATTCGGTGAATTGAAGCGTGGGCTTCGAGTCTTCAGCACCTGAGCTTGTGGTGCCCGAAAGGCTAAAGGCTCAATCTGCTGCCTGGGGCTGGTCAGTCACGGGCTCGACGCGCACCCTGCTGATGCGGCGACCATCCATCTCCACTACCGTCATGCGCCGTTTTTCAAAGACCACGCTCTCGCCGATTTTAGGAATGTGGCCGAGGCGATAGAGCAGAAAGCCGGCGAGCGTTTCCACGCCTCCATCGCGAGGGAGGTCCCACTGCATTTGTGTTTCGAGGTCGCGCAGGTTTACGCCGCCCTCGAGAAGCAGCACGCCTTTGGCATTGGTGATCAGGGGCCGTGCGGGGTCGTCGAATTCGTCTTCAAGTTCGCCCGTGAGCTGCTCGATGGCATCTTCGGCGGTTACCAGACCGACCGTTGAGCCGTACTCGTCGACCACGATGGCCAGATGGCGGCGGCGGCGCTGGAAGTCGCGAATGACGTCAAGGACTGTCTTGGTCTCGGGCACCACGAGTACGTCGCGCATGACCTGGCTCAGACGCAGTTCTACAAAAGGAGTGGCTGGGAAACGGCCGGGGGCTTGACCTGGAGGAGTATTGACGTCGGGTGGTGTGCCGGCGCTACCGCGTTCAACCCGCCGACGTTCAGCGGATGGACGGAAGAACATGAGCCGCGCGAGGTCTTTAGAGTAGACCACGCCGACGATGTGTTCGGGGCCGCGGGTCTCATCGTAAACGGGAACGCGCGAATGGAGCAGATCGATGACCCGCGCGCTGGCTTCTTCGATGAGCATGTTTGAAGGAAGCGACAGAATCTTCTGACGGGGGGTCATGATTTCGCGGACTGGTACGTCGTTGAGTTCCAACGCGCGGTGGATCAGCGTCTCTTGAAACTTGGGCAGCACGCCCATGCGACGGGCCGCGGTGGCGAGCAGTTTAAGTTCTTCAGGCGAATGGACCGATGCCCTCTCGGTGATTTGAATGTCGAAACCGCGCAGCACCACGGCAGCCGAGCGGCTGAGCATACGCACGGCCGGCCGGGCCAGCGCCATAAACAGCAGCATGGGAGGCGCCACGGCCACCGCGAGGGCCTCGGCGCGGCGCAGTGCGAGTGATTTGGGCACCAGTTCGCCCACGACCACATGCAGATAGGTGATGACGCAGAATCCCAGCCCCACAGCTATCACGGCGGCGACATGCGCGAAAAGGTGAGCATGCTCGGGGGTGTGCGGCAGCATCCGCATCCATCCCAGAAAGACTCCAGCAACCAGGGGTTCACCGATCCAGCCGAGCGCCAGGGAGCAGAGGGTAACTCCAAGTTGCACGGCGGGCAGAAAGTCATCCAATTGGTGCTGCAGCACGCGCACCGAGCGGGCCCCGGGCACTCGCGCAGCCAGCATCTGCTCGATGCGCGTGTCGCGGATCGACACCAGCGCAAACTCAGCGGCCACGAAGAACCCATTGGCCAGAATCAGCATGGCGACGGTGACGCATTGCAGCAGCAAAAGACCGTGCATCTCGTTGTTGAGGATAGCATTTGGCGAGCCTGGAGGCACCGGCGGGCAAAGCGGTGGAACCAAGGCTGCGCAGCTTGCGTATGAAGGAGCAGCGGTTGATAGCGGCAAATTGCCACGATCGGGCTGATTGGCTTTATTCATTCACTTTTTTGGTTTTGCAAGCGGCGGCGACACGGGCCGCGGGAGGTATGCGGTGGCTGCATCCAGGAAAAGCAAACGGTTTTGGATCTGGTTGGGTGTCGGAGTGACATTGGTGGTGGCCGTGGCGGGCGTTGCAGTGGCGCGAATGGCTTCCGGTTCCACAATCGACTCGAACAAGCTGGCAAGAGTGACTAAAGGTGACGTGGCGCGCTCGGTAGTTGCTACGGGCAAGATTCAGCCGATCACCAAAGTTGAGGTCAAGTCGAAGGCTTCGGGAATCGTGGAAAAGCTCTACGTTGATATCAACACGAAGGTCCACAAAGGCCAGCAGTTGGCGCAGCTCGACCAGCAGGAGATTCTTGCACAGGTCGAGGCTCAGCGGGCGCAACTTGGGGCAGCGCAAGCCAACGTAGGCACCTACGAGGCCAACATCGAGCAGGACAAAGTGAATGCCGCCGCTCCAGACCTGCCCATGTACAAGACGACGCTCGATAGAAACATGCAGATGCAGAAGGAAGGAATCGTCAGCCGCCAAGTGATGGACGACGCCAATAAGGACTACCTTGCGGCGCTTACACGTCGTGACTCAGCCAAGGCGCAGATCGGTGTGGATACGGCGAAACTGAAACAGGCGCACGCCCAGGTATTGCAGAGCCAGGCCAGCCTCAAGCAGCTTGAAGAGCAGCTCAGCTATACCACGATCACTGCGCCGATGGATGGCGTGATTTTGTCGCGCGACGTGGAGATCGGCGACGCGGTCAGTTCAATTCTGGTGCTCGGCTCTACGGCGACACTGGTGATGACGGAGGGCGACACGACCCAGGTTTATGTTCAGGGCAAGGTGGATGAGGCCGACATTGCGCACGTGTACATGAACCAGCCCGCACGCATCAAGGTGGAGAGCTTCCGCGATCGGGTCTTCAACGGAAGGGTAACCAAGATCGCTCCACTGGGAGTGGAAAAGGACAACGTAACTACCTTTGAAGTGAGGGTTTCTATCGATAACTCCGCGGGTGAACTAAAGGCCAACATGACGGCCAACGCGGAGATTCTGCTGGATGAACACAAAGGTGTGCTGACAGTGCCGGAAAACGCGGTGATCTATGACAGCCAGAAGAACGCCACGGTTGAAATTCCGGACAAAAGCCAGAAGGAAGGCAAACGAAAGATCGCGGTGAAGGTAGGGTTGTCGAACGGATCGGTCACGGAGATTCTGAGCGGGTTGAAAGAAAATGACCAGGTGGTGCTGCAGTAAGACAGTGAACAGTGGACGGTGGGCAGTGGACAGGGGCAGTAAATCGAAATGTGCAGTTGAGTTGAAACCTGTTCGCGCTCGTACGGTTGTGTTCGGATGCGGACACTCCGCAATGCGCTCTGATCGAACGAAGTGGCTGGAAATATCCATGATTCATTGGGTTGGCGGGAATCTTGTTTTGGCCCGTCAGGTGCATTGAGTTCGTAGAGATGTTGGCCTGCGTGAGGCAGTTTGAATGGTTCTGCCGGGCAGCCAGCGACATTACAACGGGTGATTGACAACTGTCTTTAAGTGAGGAACGCGATGAGATATGGAATGGCAGCAGTAGCGGTATTGGCTTTGGCGGCGCTTCCCGCGCTGGCTTCAGAGGCCAACTTCGAGCGTAACCTTTCGGTGAGCGGGCGGGTGGAGCTTTCGGTGTCCACCGGCTCGGGCAACATTCATCTGACCCATGGATCCGGCAACCAGGTGCATATCTATGGCCGTGTCAAGTCTGGCTGGGGGGGTGGAGGAAGCAACACAGAGGAGCGTGTTCGCGAAATCGCAGCCAATCCGCCCATCGAACAGGTGGGAAACATCATCCGTGTCGGCAATCGTCATGAGAACCTGCACAACATCAGCATCGATTATGAAATCCAGGCCCCAGCCGATGCGTATCTCGAAGCCAACTCCGGCTCGGGCGACGTGACCGATGACGGGATCGGCGAGAATGCGAAGCTCGGCACAGGTTCCGGGAACATTCATGCCACGGGGCTGCATGGCAACTTTAGCGTGAACACCGGTTCGGGCAACATTTACGCCGAACAGACAGGCCAAGGCGACGTGAAGGCGCAGACAGGGTCGGGCAACGTTGAGCTGAAGGACATCCATGGCGGACTGCGTGGCGGCACCGGATCTGGCGACATCAAGATCACGGGATCGCCCGCGGCGGACTGGCATCTCGAAACTGGCTCAGGGAACATCGAATTCTGGCCTGGAAACACCGGCTTTACGCTCGACGCCTCGACGGGCTCGGGCAGTGTGCACACCGACCACGAGATGCAGGTGCAGGGCTCGTTTGACAAGCACCACATCACCGGCAAAATAAACGGCGGAGGTCCGACGGTTCGTATCCAGACCGGCTCGGGCGACGTTCGCATCCACTAGACATTCGGAGGCCTGGCGTTCGAGTTGCTTGCAACACCCCAGGCTGCCGGAAATAGCGTTCCTCAGGCGAGGCCTAAATCAGTCTCCTAAGTAGGCCTCGCCCTTCTTTCGATGTACTACTTCCCTACTGCAACTCCGCTCCCTTTGCCTTGAGAAAGAAGTTGACTCTCCACCTGCTGCATGGAGATGTCTTCGGGGAGAGGCTTGAAATTGGTCTTTACATCATCTTCCTGTTCAGAGATGGTTTTGAAGATCAGCGCGTGTCCCTGGATGTGGACGTGCGTTTCAGTAATTTGCCACACCGATCTGCCGGTCTCCCGCCGCTCCACATCGAACGTTCCGCCGGCATTCAAACTTCCCAGCAAGCCGCCAGCTATCTTGACGTCGTGAATCAGCCTGCCGCTCAAGCTCACGATGCGGTATTGGTTGGTGTCGACCGCCATGTCGCCTTCCATGGCGGCAAAGACGCGGGCTTCAAGGTCCGGGGCGTGAAATTGAGGATCGGGCCGGAAATGGAGGATAGTGTTACTTCCCTTTGTTCCTTCGATCGTCCAGATGAAGGCCTGCGGAAGGATCTGAAGTAATTCGGTTGCCTGCTGATCGTCGTGCTGTTCGCTCTTACGCTGTTTGGATTGAGCCGACGAACTGGAGAGATAACTCTCCATCTTCCTGCGCTGGTCTTCGGGCGCCACGGGACGGCCATCCATCTCAATGATGCGTCGCAAGGCGCCGGTGCGCGTCTCGGCCACCCATTGCTTGACCAGGTGTTCGGGCTTGCGGTCTACCTCGAAGTAGATCCAGCGCGAGTGGTCGTCCCTGTCCGCTGCGAGTTCCGTCTGCACCGCCTGCTGCACAAAGCATTTCGCGTCCTGTGCCAGAATTGCCGCAGCCGAGCACTCCAGTAGGACCGCTAACAACAGACCTTTGACAGCTCCGCGCATGAGTTCAGTCTCCGGATGATGCTCTGGCTAGTAAGGCAGATGCCCCATCGACCTAATCCGGTTGGATGCGCATCCTATAGGCAGAGGAAGTTTCGTCGATCGGCAAGGCGGGTCAAGCGTCAATTTCTTTATGCACTTATCATCATCGCCTGGCGGAATTTGCCGGCCGTGTCGGCCGGCGGACCGGCATGTGACCCGTAGCATCAGCCGTAGAATGAAGACGCATCACACCCCTTCCGCCGGTGAGATGACCGGCGGCAAGCGGTCCCGAAGGAGCAGCAACCATGTCCCCACTCCCCGATACAGAAGTCACTTCGCGCCTCAGTTCCCTGCCTGCGTGGGAGGTTCAACGCGGCGAACTGGTGCGCACGTTTGTGTTCGCCGATTTTCGCGCAGCCATTGCGTTCGTGAACCAAGTGGCGGAAGCAGCCGAGGCGGCAGGCCATCACCCAGACATTGATATTCGCTACAACAAGGTTCATCTCGCGCTGGTGTCGCACGACGCAGGCGGCTTAACGGCGAAGGACTTTGATCTGGCTGCGGCAGCGGATAAGTTCGGCCCCGCGTGAGCGAGACTTAATTGAGCGGCTCAAGGTGCGCGGTGAAGTGTCGAAGGAACGGCGCTTCGTAGGTGAGGCGCATACCGCGGATGGCTTCTCGCTTTTTATAGACCTCGAGAATGATTTCGACGAGATAGTCGATGTGGCTCTGCGTGTAGACTCGACGTGGGATAGCGAGACGCACGAGATCCATTTGCGCTGCTTCGGCAAACATGAGGGTGCCGATCTCGACCGATCGGACTCCACCCTCGAGATAAAGTTCTGCAGCCAGAGCGACGCCTGGAAATTGGGCCGACGGGATGTGCGGAAGGAATCCACGAGCATCGAGATAGATGGCGTGGCCGCCGGGCGGCTGGACAATTGGCACTCCTTCAGCAGCGATGTGATTACCAAGGTATGCGGTAGAAGCGATGCGGTAACGCAGGTAGTCCTCTTCAAGGGCCTCCTGCACACCGACGGCGATGGCCTCGAGGTCGCGCCCGGCAAGGCCGCCATAGGTGGGATAGCCTTCGGTGAGAATGAGCAGGTCTCTCTCCTGCTGCGCGAGCACGTCGTCATTCGTGCAGAGAAAGCCACCGATGTTAGCCATGCCGTCTTTTTTAGCGGACATGGTGCATCCGTCGCCAAGGCGAAACATTTCCTGCGCAATCTGTTTGGGCGTCTTTGACTCGTAACCCGGCTCGCGCAGCTTGATGAACCATGCGTTCTCGGCGAAGCGGCACGCGTCGAAGTAGAGCGGAATGCCGTGGCGCTTGCAGACAGCGCTTACCTGGCGGGCATTTTCCATGGAGACCGGCTGGCCTCCGCCGGAGTTGTTAGTCACGGTGAGCATGACGAGCGGGATGCGCTCACGGCCCACGCGTTGAATGAGAGCCTCGAGCTCGGCAATATCCATGTTGCCTTTGAAAGGATGCGACAGCGCGGGCTGTCGGCCTTCGGGAATTACCAGATCGATCGCTTCGGCACCCGCGAACTCCACATTGGCGCGCGTGGTATCGAAGTGAGTGTTGTTGGGAACGACATCGCCGTTTTTGCAGGCCACGCCAAACAGGATTCGCTCGGCAGCGCGGCCCTGGTGAGTGGGGATCACGTGTTTATAGCCGAAGATATCCTGCACTGAATTGCGAAAGCGGTCGAAGCTGCGGCTGCCGGCATAGCTCTCGTCGCCTTCCATGATGGCGGCCCACTGGTGCGTCGACATCGCGCCAGTGCCGGAATCGGTCAACAGGTCGATAAGAACATCGTCGGCGTGCAGCAGGAAGAGGTTGTGGTGCGCGGCCTTAAGCAAGTTTTCGCGCTGCGGACGCGTGGTCCAACGAATCGGCTCAACGCTCTTGATCCTGAACGGTTCAATGATGGTCTTGACGGACATGGGATGCCTATCTCCCGCTCGAGCCGGGGCGCTGTGGGTAACGCGCGCAAAGGTCACGGAGAAGGGTAACACCTTGATCAGGTTTGACGAAGAGGTTCGGACGATCAGAGCTTGAGGCCGGGGACCGCGAAGCTAACCAGTTTTTCTCCTATGTCAACGGCTTCGGTAATTTCATCGATCACGTGGCTCATGTTGCCCATTTGCACAACCGCCTTAGCGACCTTGTCATTGGCTGTCTTGAGTTCTGCGCTGAGGATGGCGATAGCGGCGTCGTCATCGGAGAGGAACTGGTTGACGCACTTCTGATAAGCGGCCATAGCGCGTCCGTACTCCACGCCAAGCTCGTTCCGCTCCGTGTCGGTTTTGCATGCGGCGTAAAGCAGGTTGTAGTTCGCGTCGAGGGTCGTAAAGGTAGTTTCGACGTCTGTCAGAGCATTCGCCATCGCAATAGCCTCTTTCTGTTTTTACAGGGATCCTACCTGAGCGACCCAATGTTCTACGGTTGCAATTGTCAGCGGAGCCGTGTGGAAAGACATGGGCTTGTCTACAGCGACAAGGTGCACTCTTTTTGATATTTCCTGAAGCGACATCGCCATTGCATCGGTGATTCGAGGGAACGAAGCCAGCAGACCTGCCTTGCGTCTATCTATCTGGTGATGAGCCAACGGCGCGAGCTGCGTGTTCAATTCCGGAGAGGGCACGGTGGGCTTAAGTGCGAAAGGATCGAGCGCAGCTTTGAGGAGCATCGAGTTATCGGTGTGGTTTCCATCGACGAGATCGCCTGCGAGATTGCTTGCTACCTTGACGTAGACTTCGTTGATGGAGATCCATACCGGCTCCTCTTTTACGAACAGGTCGGACAAGCCTTTTGCGAAGCTGTCGATGGCCTTGGCCGCTTCGCGTTCCTTGTGCTCCTGAATGGCTTTTACAAGGAGTTGAAGCGCCACCTTCAAGACCCCCTGCTCTGCCGATGAGACTTTGAGCGAGGCGAGTGACTCGACTTCAGTGGCTAGTTTATTCGCCGACTTCGCCGCCTCTTCGGGAGCTTCAGAACCTGTCAACGCGGCGAATTGGGCAGCAAGTGTGGAGAAGTCTTCAGCAAGTTGAGCGCGCTTTTCAAGTTCTGCCTCGTTGCTCTTGAGCAGCTGACGGTTCTCTTCGGTGTAGGGCTTGGAGAATAGCGCCTCATTGACCATGTAGAGGCGATTGGTGTCGGCGAGGATGATGTCAAGGGCGTTGTAATAATCAGACAGGCACTTTGCCGTGAGCGACATCTGGGTGGCTGCTGCCTCAGCATCGTCAGAGGTCTTGCATCCGGTGGCGACCAGCAAAGAGCACACAAGAATGCTTGCTGCTCCGATGATGGTGCGATGGAATCCTCGACCTAAGCTTGTCACTTTGGGCATGAACATCCTCCATCCTGCATCTAACACGCAAAGCTCTTGAAAAGGAAGAACAGAATCGAGTGCCGCATCATAACAGGGATTGCATTTGTATCGGCGGCACAATGCGGATATCGAAACGGGGAGCAGTCTGAAGGAAGTACTCGGTGCCGCCCGGCCCGTCGCCTCGCGCGCCATCCCACAACGCCAACAAGGCTCGCTCGGGAGCGAGTGCGACTGCCTCATCAATCATCCACAGATTGGCTCGCTGCCAGATGTTGCCGGTCTCTCCTTCCGACAACCCATCGCCACTGCTCATGATGCAAAGATTGTCAGGACCACGCGCCGCGAGAAGATCGTGAAATCGAGTCACCCAATCGCGGCCGGCAGGAGCCACAGACGCGGCGACAAACTCATCCACCGGAAGGGCGAGCATGATGCGAGTGGCGATGCCGAGTTCCGCGCAGGTCTCGTGAAAGAGAATATCCCCCCCGCTAGCGGCGGCGGCCAGACCAATGGTGGGACCAGGGTGAGTCCATCGCATTTCAGCGACAGATTTGCGTATCGCCGCGCGAGCTCTTTGTTCAGCGTGCGCGGGGAATCGCGGCTGTTTTCGACCGGGAATGTCGATCATATGTCCTGTGAAGAGCAGCGCGTGCGCGAAAGGATAGCGCCCCGAGTCGCGTGTTTGTGACGGCTTCGCGGTAAGAGTTTCATCGGCAGCGAAATTGATTGGATTCGCGTCAGACATCGGAAGACCATTTTCGCAACTGCATTCGGCGCTCGTTCTACTTTCGAGATGGCGGATCGTCAACGAGAGAGCGGCACGCTCAAGCATCCTTATGTAGGGCCAGGAAATTCCACAGGCGCCGCACTTGCCTCTCGAAGTCAGGATCGAGCTCCACTTTCTCGACAGCCGACGGGCCCATTCCCAGCTTGACCAACTCGGAGCGCGCGTCTGCCAGTTTGCCTGCTATCCAGAATGCATTCGCTTTTTGGTAGGTGAAGGCCAGCCGCAACCGGTCGCGATGTTGTTGAGGGAGATTTGAGTTTTGAAGCTTATCCATGGCGAGTTCGGCCACATTGATCATGCGCATGGTTTCTCGGGTTTCAGCGAAACAATCGAAGAGGGTTTTCATCGCTTCACCCCACCCGCGCCAGTTTTGCAGCTTCTCGAAGAGGTTTGCGGAGTCAACCGCGTTAGCGATAGCTTCGCTGAACCGGCAGCCGGTGAGAGTGATGCGCGCCGCGGTAGCGAGGGCGTACGCGATCTGAAGCCGCCGCCCGTGGAAGGAATGAATGGCCATGGCGCGACGAAGCAGTTCGCTGGATTTGTCGAGCCTCGTGGGATCATTTGCCAGCAGGTCGGCCCAATCGCGCAGCAGAGAAGCAAGTGTTCCATGCCAGCGATAATCGTGTTGGTCTTGCGGGCATTTTTCAAGATCTGCCAGGGCCTGCCCATAGAGCAGCTCCGCAACACTGGTCTTGCCCAGGCTCTGCAGCAGATAGCCGAGCTCGTGTTTGGCGCGGCCCGATTCGCGCAGCGGGGCCTCGGTGCCGGGGTTGCTGATGACCCTGCGGAAACAATCCTCCTGGCAATGCTGCTGCTGCAAGTTGGTGAGCTTACCATCGGGGTGATTCAACATCCAGTCAGGCCGCGGATTGGGAATGGTACCGCGGCGGCTGATGTAGTTTGCGATCAACAACAGCATCTCGGCCTGGCTGCTGATACAGCGCATGAAGCGGACTGCCTGCTCGGCATCTTCGCTGCGGGCAAAGGCGAAATAAGCTGCCGAGAAGAGGGCGTCCTGCGCGGAAGAAGGAAGATTAGCGCACGACACCGGAAGCTTGGCACACTCCGCCTGCGCCTCCGCGAGCCGGTTTTCATTGACCAGATCGACGATCGTGGGAGGGGATTGGGGACCGTAGATGAGCAGAAGGGTAAGCGTAGAACCTGGCTGAATGGTCTTGAGAAATGCCAGGTGCCGCGGAGCGGCGTTGGTCCAGACGATGAGCGGTGAACCGTATCGCTGGATCTGCTCGAAGAACCAGACCAGCTTCTCCGCCGGATCGGTCTTGGGCATGGCGGCGTCGGAGATGTTGAGTTCGTCGAGAGTGGCTTTCGAAAGCGGCTCATCGCCGCCGTCGAGGCGAATGACGTTGCCGCGCCAGGCTTTGAATGCCGCCCTGGGAAGGACCGCAGCAGCCTCTGTGGGGAGATCGCGGAAGCCGTCAAATTCGTTAAACGTTCCGGGCTGCAACTGGTTCACGGCGGTGGTGAGCGAGGTCCACAGGGCAGTGAGAGTTGGATCTGCGTTCGCGATGGGCGTGACAGTGGAGCAGACGTCGGAGATGCAGCTTCCCGGCACGCCCGTCTGAGCTTCAACCTCCTCAACCGGAGGGGTCGTTGGGGTCCGGGTCGGTTCATCGGACCATCCCGCTTGTGGCACGCGCGGCCCGTTGAGCGGTAAAGCGCTGAGGTCGAGCGGAGCCCGCATGTAGACCGTCATCGATGCCCAGTTTGCGTTTGGAAACTCAGAGGCAAACTTGTCGGCACGAATACGTACGAGCGCCGTCTCAGGATCGCGGCTGGCCGCGGGGCCGAATACTTCAAGATAGAAGCGGGCCGCTATCGACTTGGCATCAAGATTGTTGAGTTCGGCCAGGAAGGATAGAACCATGCCCGCTCCCTTGCGGTGCAGGCATAGCGCGGGGGATTCACCCCAGGAGTTAGCCGCACCGGAGAAACAGCTCCACAACAAAGCGATTTTGACATCGGAAAAGATCTGGGCCAACGAGGTTGCGTAGACGTCCCCAATGGAATTGGAGACGGCGTTACCATGCTCTTCAAGGTGAAGAATGTCGATGCCTTCGACCCTTGCGTTGTCTTGAAACGCATGGCTTCCATCGTTGACCTCGATCTCTGGTGGGAGGCTGTCAAGCGCGGCAGCGGTCACCAGGTTCGTGTCGGTGCCCAGGACTTTCATCAACCGCAGGGTGTTGCCTGTTGTGGTTTCAGCCATGCTGAAGTTTTCACACGTTTGGACCACGGAGAGGTCGCCGGCCGCGAGAAAGGAGCCGGCATCATCGATCATTGCGGCCCAGGGAAGCAGGTGCAGTTCGGGTCGCGTGGTTTGGATGACGAGCCGACGAGGGACTCCGGCCTGACCAAGGAAATCGCGCAGTACCGAATTAATGGAGACCAGACCTTGATAGAGTTGTTGCGCCAGGCTGCGTATGGAGGCAGCTCCGCGATACCCGGTGGCGTTGTGGTTTACATTGCAGTCGCGAAGGCGGCGATCGAACTCGCGCCACTGCTCGTCATTGATGGGAGATTGAAAGTTTCTGGCGGGGTAAGTGACTCCCTCGATCGAAAGAATAACGCCGAACTCGCGCTCGGTGGCGAGAGGAAGACTACCCTCAGTTGCACCGCTGAATAGCTCAAACTGAACGATCGCAGTTTTCCGGTACAAATGCATGCGATTACGCTAACACACGTGTGGTACGCTTCTGCAGTCAGCATCTTGCACCACCCGTTCGATCATTCCTTTTCATTCACCCGAGGTCTGAGATGACGCCGCTTCCCAAGAAGAAGGATCCCAGTATCACGTTCCTGAACAAGTTTGGATACAACGTAATCAAGCTGCCACGCACGGGCATTGAGCCGATGGATGTGATTGGCCGGGATAAGGGAATGCAGTGGCTGGGCCCGCTCAGCAAGGTGTGGACCAGCAGGGAGGCTGAGCCGATTCCGGGGCCTCCGCATTCTGCGGCGGCTGTGAATGGCCAGCGGACCGACGCGCTCGATGTCTCATTTGGGCTGAGTATTCTCGCCAACACGTTGGCGGCTTTTGGCGCATCGGTGCCGTCGCTGGAGACTGCATACAAAAGCGCTCATGCGGTGCAGTTCGCTTACACCGATGTGACGTCGACATCCGTCTCGCCGTTTGACGCCGGCAATTACCTGGCCCAGGGAACACTGCGCACCGACAACCCGGTGGTGAAGAACTATTTTGGCGGAAGAGACGCGAAGGCTTACCTGATTGTCGAGGTACTGAAATCGAATTCGATTACGGTGAGCGCCACCGACTCGCACGGGGTGGATGTGGGAATCAAGATCCCCGAACTTCAAGGAGTTGTAGACGCGAAGATCGGCGTGAAGCCATCGAATGCGTCGAGCTCGGCTATTACGTTCACAGGACCCGTCGCGGTGACGTTTGGATTTGCTGTGCAGCAAATTGCACGCGAGGGAGATGTGTGGACGTTGCGGGGCTCGGAAGCCTCAGCCAGTCTTGCATTCGGAGTGCCGGGATCTGGAGCGCCGACCGAGGAAGGCGCCGATTCTAATCCGCTGGTGTTTGACACTGGCGATTACGAGTGCCGCCTGAGTCTCTGACGCGCAGCTGACAACCGTCGCCGATTCAAGGTCGACAGATGGCGGAGACTTTTCAGATGGACATTGGAACGACGACAGGAATCGCTAATCTGCCTTACCCGCTCATGGCCCACGCAATAACGGGGACCGCATCGCCTGCAGTGCCACTGGCGAGTCTTGCGGGTGAAAGCCCCGATCTGCCCGGCGCCGACCAGCGCATTGCGGGCTCGACACACCTTGCTACGGACTACAGCGTCGACGATCCCAATGATCTTACGCAGACGGGTTGGTGCGTTCTGTTTGCTTCGGACGCGGACCCGGCGATCCAGACACAGCTTCAGCCACTGATCGATCTGCGCCAGAAGCAGGTGCAGGATCCGAATCTGTTCAAGGTCTTTTCGGGCAGCAATGGCGGGGTGCTTCCGGGGCAGACTGCCGCGAGTTGGGCAATGCAGCGAGGAGTTTCGCTGAATGCGCCGGTCGATCCTTACCAGGGCGGAGTGCCTTACTACATTTTGATTGTCGGCTCTCCTGAACGCATCCCGTTCGAGTTCCAGGCGCTGCTGAAGATGCAGTGGGCGGTGGGACGGCTGGCCTTTGACGACCTTGAGGATTATGGCCGGTACGCGCGTGCGGTGGTCGAGTACGAGGACCAGGGTTTTCGTCCGCTACAGCGCAAGAGCGCGGCCATGTGGGTAACGCGCAACTACGGTGACCTGGCCACCGCGATGCTCTCCGGCGCAATTTGCCAGGACTTTCTTTCTTCCACGAATCCGCTCGGAATTCGGAGCCAGTTCAATTTCGACGCCTTTCCAAATGAGAAGGCGACCAAGGCACAACTCATCGAGATTTTGCGGGGGAACTTACCGGGCGGGCCTCCGGCGGTGTTCTTTACAGGCTCGCATGGTTGGGACTACTCCGGCACGGAAGCCGCGTCACAGCGACGGTTGCAGGGCTCGTTGATTACGCAGGAGTGGATTCCGGGAACTCCGGCCAGCGCGGCGAATCAGTTTACCGCCGATGACATTCCTGCGGACGCAAAGCTGCAGGGAACGATGGCATTTCTTTTTGCCTGTTTCAGCGGGGGCTGCCCGACCGAAAACAGTTATCAGTCGAACAAAGATGGGTCGCCGATTTCGATTGCGCCTTCTCCGATGATCAGCCGATTGCCGCAGGCGCTACTAAGTCATGGCACACTTGCCGTAATCGCGCATGTGGATATGGCGTTTCCGTATGCATTTCAAGATGTAAGTGGAACGCCACAGGTGCAGGCAGTGCGTACTCCGCTGGAATTGTTGATGCGGGGCAAGCGTACGGGCCTGGCTGCCGATTCGCTGAGCCAGATGTGGAGTTCACTTTCATCGCAGCGAGACCTTGCATTGAAGGCGATGGCGGTACCGGGCCCGGGCAGCGGTGTGGCGCTGAACACTTCGGCTTCAGGCCCGCTGGCACGACTTACAATAGCTCGCGACGACGCGCGCAACTATATCGTGCTGGGTGATCCGGCCACCAAGTTGCGCGTCACCGACTTGAGGTGAAAGTGACTCTTGCTGTCTCGAGTCATGCGGAGTTAGTGCCCCGTAGTCATGGTGGGAGAAAAAGGCGTGGGTTCAGCGGAGGCATCAACCTCCAGCCTAAGCACATTCGAACTCCCGCCGGGGAAGCTTCGCGGCGCAGAACGCGCATTGCTCATACAAATGACGCTGTAGGCGCCCGGCTGCGAGGATGAGAAAGTGAAACTCATCTTGCCTGATGCAGGGACTGGAACGGGGTTAGCGCGTTTTGGCGAAAGTATCGAGGCTGCATCCGGAGAGAAGAACAGCCAGGCCGGGTTTTCATCCTTGGTCGAAAAGGAAACGGTATCGCCACTGACTACGGGAACTGAAGCGGCGCTGGGCACATATATCCCGCCATCGTTGATAAGAGTTATGTCAGTGTTTGCCATGTGAGCGAACCTATCGTATTTTCGGAGCAGCGTCTAGTGGTTTCTTCATTTCGAGGGCAAGGGCGCTGGTGAACGCCGGATCAGTCCGAAGCTTTGCAAGTTCAGGATTGCGCTGGAATTCAACGGTCCCATAGCCATTCGCCAAGGCCTTTGCCAGGAGGGGGATCGCCCTGTCACGCATGCTCAAAGAACAGGGTCCCGACCTCGCTTGGCACGTTCGGCTTCTTCCAATTCGACAGCCTTGCTGAAAGCTTGGGCGGCCTTATCCTTGTTCTTTCCGCTCCATTGATACGCGGCTCCAAGCCAGTCCCATGCTTCGTAGCTATTGGGGTTCAATTCGATCGCCTTCCTTTGCATGGACACCGACTGATCGTACTTACCATCGAATAGGAGAACGGAGGCAAGCGCGGTGAACTTCCGGTCTGTGGGGTCGAGTTGGATAGACTTCTCAAGATCTTTGCGAGCGTCATCGAGATGGTTGGATTGCATGTGCGCGATGCTCAAGTCGTAGTAAGCCACCGCGTTATCTCCATCTAACTCGATTCCGTGCTGGAGGTCGGAGATGGCATCTGGAATCTTCCCTTGTGCAAACTCATTCACACCCAGGGACACGGGCCAGCGCCAGTCTTCAGGAGCGAGAGCGTTGGCACGCTGGAATGCTTCGATGGCGTCTTTGTTTCTGCCTTCGGCCTCGTATACTTCACCGAGGGCCCCGTAGGCTTCAGCGCTGAGTTGATCAAGTTGCAGAGCCTTCTGCGCCTGCTGGGTGGCCAACTGGGTTTGTCCCTGCGCGGCCGCCATTCGCGAAAGGGTGATGTATGGCGCAGCCAGATCGGCATTGAGGGCGATGGCGCGCGCGGTCGCCGCCTTGGCCATGTCGAGGAGTTTGGGGTCGTGACGGTAGTTATATTGAATGAAATAGGCAGTGCCGAGCCGAGCCTGCGCAAGCGGATAGTTGGGATCGGAGGCCGGAATAGCCTGAAAACCTTTCACGGCCTCTGCGAGATTTGATTCCTTGTAGGAACGCAATAAGAAATCCTGAGCCTTCTGGAACTGATCCGCTGTGACAGTGGATGGAGCCAACGCTTTTTTATCCGACCGGTGGAGTAAGCGTTGCAGGTTGCCGGGCCAGAGGGCGAAGCCGGCGAGCAACGCAGCAGCCAGGGCAATTCCCATGTAGATCTTTTCCTGCTTACGTTTCCTCGATGGTTTCTGGATCGAGGACGATTTGAGTTCAACGGGCGCTGAAGTGCCGAGCGATTCGGCGAGGGTTGCGGCTAATTGTCCTGCAGTGGCAAAGCGCTTTGCGGGGTCAAACTCCGTGGCCGTATTAATGACCCGCAAAAGCGACTCCGGCAGATCGGGGCGCAAGTCCAACAGCGGCTTGCGGCGCGCTAATGCGGCCATAGCGTCAGTCTGCGTTAACCCGGAAAGGGTGACGGGATAATCGCTCGAGACGAGAAAATAAAGAAGCACGCCCAGGGCATAGATGTCGGTTGCGATGGTGCTTTGGCCGCCCTCAAAGAGCTCCGGCGCCATGTAGTTGGGTGTGCCTGCGATGTTGGTCTGGCGCTGCTCCAGCGAACTGAGGCCGAAGTCCATGAGCAGGATACGCCCGCCCTGCTCGCGCATGACGTTTTCTGCCTTGATATCGCGATGCAACAAGCCAGCCTTATGGACTGCGCTGAGCGCCCGAGTAACGTCGAGTCCTATCAACGCGGCCTCTCTGGCGCCGAAAGTTCCCTGCTCGTCGACCAGAGCGGACAGTGTCTTGCCGTGCACAAAATCAGTCCAGAAGCCGACGCGATCGTTGTGCCTGTCGATGCCGTACACGGGAACAATGTTAGGGTGCCGCACTGAAGCGAGGGCCCGCGCTTCCCGCAGCATCGCTTCATATTCGGCCTCACCGCCCACGGCGCCCGGCAAGAGCAATTTCAGGGCTACCTCGCGCTGAAGATGCGGGTCCCAGGCCCGGTATACCTCGCCGAAGCCTCCGTATCCCACGCGAGCAAGGAGGCTGAAACTACCCCACGAGGTGCATGCGGGCGGCGCGTCGGGCCGGTCAGCCTGGTCAACGCCGAGCGGGATTGTAGGGTCCTCATGCATAGCAGATTGAGGAAGCCGAGGTGCCCTCGCCGATGTATCCAGGCCATCGAGGGCGCGAATGGGCTGCAGCAATTAGACAATAGAAACTGTGTCTTGCGATACAAGTCAGTGTTACCATCCTATACACAACTGAATCCCTCCCCGACATTTCCCAGCAAGACTGCGTAGCAAAATGACCATTCGACAAAGTTCGAACGCCCGACTGATTGTGCAAGCAAGCCGCGGGTCGCACCCGGACGCGACGCGCACCATGATCCCTGTCAATCGGCTCCCATTCACCCTGGGGCGAAGTTCCGACCGCGACCTGTGCATCCCCAGCCCTGAAATTTCGCGCGCCCACGCCCTGATCGACCGTGATGCAGACGGTTATTTTCTGCGCGACACAGGCAGCCGGCATGGCACGTTTGTGAATGGGATGCGGGTCACGACCACTCGGCTAAGGTCGCAGGATGTGATTACTCTGGGCACTCCCGAACACGCAGTTCTGTTTGACGTACCGCGCGACGAAAACTCCACCAAGTCGCTACTGGCCCAGTTTTCGCAAGTGGGGCTGAAGGCCATTTCGGTCAGCGGCACAGGCACCCCGTCGGATTTGGAGACACTGACGCTTTTCCTGAGAGCGGCCCAGGGATTACAGCAGCACGGAGTCCGGTCGGACGTGCTGTCGACGATGCTTGAATACACGATCCGGCTCACGGGCGCGGAGCGTGGATTTGTGTTTCTCGGCGACAGCGCTGAAACCCTTGAGTTTGAAGTCGGACGGGAGAAGGACGGAACAGCCATCCTGATGCCGAGCTTCATCTCCCAATCGATCCTGCGCAACGCGGCGAATTCGAAGCTCACGTTTTTATTTTCCGATTCGCTTCAAGAGGCCGCGGTGGGCCGTGAAACGATGGTGCTCAATGCCATTCGCAACGTGGTGACAATCCCGCTGCGGGGGCAGAATTCCTCGCTTCTGGGATTGCTTTATCTCGACACCCGCGCAACGACGCACGATTTCACCAAGACCCGCAGGGACATTCTGGAGGCGATCGCGATCCAGGCGGCTACCCTGCTGGAAAATCTGCGCATGCTGGAGGCAGAACGCGAATTCGCGCTGCTGCGCAAGGAGTTGGAAATTGCCGCTTCAATCCAGCGTCAGATTATCCCTCAGCACCTGCCCGAGTTTCCGTTTGTCCGTCTGGACGCGCGCACCATACCGTGCACGGGTGTAGGCGGTGATTTCTACGATGTTATTCCGGTAGCCAACGGCTTCGCCGCCATTGTGGGAGACGTGAGCGGCAAGGGTATTCCAGCCGCGCTGCTTGGCTCGATGGTCCAGGGAATGTTCCATGCGCAAATGACTGCGGGCGCGGGACTGGCGGATGCGATTCAGTCATTGAACAGCTTTATCTGCAAACGGGCTCCGGGAGAGAAGTACGTCACGCTTGCAGCGCTTCGCTACTACGACACCGGCCTTTATGGCGGAACGGTTGAACTGGTAAATGGCGGCCATGTATCGCCGCTGATTGCACGTGCAAACGGAACTGTCGATACCATTACCGACGGCGACCCGCCAGTCGGCCTGTTTGACTTTGCGCGCTTCCATGCAATCTCGATCAAGCTGGGAATCGGCGACCGCATTCTGTTGCTGACCGACGGAATTACCGAGGCGGAGGACACAGATGGAACTCCTTTTGGCACCGCGGAACTGGAGCAGTATATCGGCGAACCGAAGGCGGTCGAAGTGCTGTTTTCAGCTCTGGACCGGTTTTGCGTGGGTACTCGACCGCAAGACGACCAAACCGTGCTGACGATCGATCGCATTTAGGGCAAGCCTTGACGCTCTCGCTCTTCGATCCAGGCAGGTGCACAGGCCATTTTCCGCTTGCTGAATTTGAGACTGCGTCCTATTCTTGCCCTGCCGGGGAGCATGTTGAAAACGGGTATGCTCTGAAGCTCTGGATCTGAAATAAGGAGACCCGTGCGAAACGCCATTTTCATCAGCTATCGTCGCGACGATTCGGAGGGAGAAGCCGGAAGGCTTTTCGATGACCTGATCCGGGCGTTTGGCAGCGACAACGTCTTCATGGATGTGGCGGGCATCAAGCCTGGAGTCGACTTCCGCCAGGCAATAGAACAGAACGTGGCAAACTGCGGCGTATTGCTTGCCGTCATCGGTCCAAACTGGGTGAGCATGACCAAGCCCGGGGGAGTACGCCGAATCGAGGATCCGAGTGACTTTGTCGCGCTGGAGATTGCCGCGGCTCTGAAGCGGCAAGTGCCGGTGATCCCGGTGCTGGTGCATGACGCACGAATGCCTTCGCCCGACCAGTTGCCTGAGAGCCTGAAGGACCTGTCGTATCGCAACAGCGTTGAAATCTCCCACGCGCGCTGGAATTCGGACGTGAACCTGCTGGTGCAGGCGCTTACCTCGTATGTCACACCTGCATATGCAACCGCGCAGGGACCGGCGCACGCTGGCGGCCCAGTACAACGGCCTGCCTCACAGCCAGTGGCGCAGATTCCTTATCGCGCAAAGAAGAAATCGAAGTTGCTCATCTTGTTGGGAGTTGCAGCCGCGGTGGTGATGGGGATCGTTTTTCTCAGCATGGTCGCTTACTACGCTGTTATTTCTTCTGAATCGAAGACATTTGCCACCAATCCATCTGCACTTACTCCTGTTGCCTCAAATCCTGTTGCCTCAAATCCGGCGGCCTCCAATCAATCTGAAGGAACGGGCCCCGCTTCTCCGCCCGGTCTCTATGGTGTTTGGCACGATACGGTTGCAAGATCGAACAACAGCCTTTTCTCGGTGGCGATCGCCAATACAGGCGGGTCGACGTGGATGCATGCGGTTGGATCGTGCGAGCCCTATATCTGCGATTGGGGCACGCAAGCCGTGACGTTCGATGGCGACGACTTGGTGGCGTCTTTCAATCCCGCCTCAAGCCTTGGGAGTACGCGCCTGGCAGAGGTGAGCGTTTATTCAGTTGGCGCAAATCTGGATGTGACTGTTCATAACACGTTCGTCGATGCATACGGCACGCACGAAAACGAAGAGCATCGTGTGTTTGTGCGCAGCCAATAGCGCGGGCAGAGCCGGAATCGCCTGATACGCACACAGGCTCTCGAGCGATTGTTGCTGGCGGACACTCATGTCGACGCCGATGCCGTGCGGCAGGCCCTGCCGTCGATGCAAGATCCGGACAATAGTCTTGCGGCAGGCATAGAGACCAGCGAAGCAACAGGCCCGCTGGCGCAACGAGTTCTAGCATTTGACCGAGCTGCGGTGATGGCTGAACTGGAACGGCATCAGCGCAACATCACCCGGACAGCAAAGGCCCTGGGCCTGGAGCGCAGCCACCTTTACAAAAAGGGCCAGCAGTTAGGAATCGACCTCCGAAATCTGCCTGAGCAAGCATGATGGGGTAGCGTTTACGCGGCGCACGCCGATCGGCGTGTGTATACTTCGTGGCCTAGCCTTGGACGGCGCTACCGTTTTCGAGGAAGACCCATTGGTTCGCCAGAACGTAGTTGAGAGTGGAGCAGCAAAGAATCGCTGCGCAGTTGGAGGCCAGCACGGGCAGGCGCGCGTGGTGAACCAGAATTCGCATGATGGCAAGGTTCCCCAGCATAGATACAGATCCATTGGATAGGTGGAATCTCGTCAGTTGAGCAAGCAGGGAGGAGTAATCGCGGCGGTCTCGCCAGGTGAAGTGCAGGTGGCCCACAAAGTTGTGCAACAGAGTCAGTTCGATGGCCGCAGCCGAAGCGTACAGATAGTGTCCGGCGGCCAACCGATTGAACAGAGCGAGAGCCGCAAGTTGAAAAACCAAACCGGCAACTCCGACCAGATTGAACCTCCACCAACGAACGAAAGTGTTCACGGCAATGGCTCCTGCCGGTAGAGTTGTGCAGTGTGGCGCATGGTGATGATGATCGACATCGTGAACATACTTACTGCTGCTATGGCACCGCCAAGATCGAAGAGCAGCATTTTATGGCCAAATAATGTGGAGTAAGAGTTGCGCAGCAGTGCCAAGTTGCCGATGATGAGCAGAATGCGGATCTCGGTTGGTCCGAAAATGCCCTGCGAAAGTTGAAAGCGCGACAAGGTGTAGGTGGCAAGATAGCTCTCGCTCGAGAGCAGAAGAAATGAGATCAGCATGGCGATCGCGATCTGCCAGTGGAGGAATCCAGAGTAGCCGAGGCCGCACATCAGCGCGACCGATCCGAAGACGTCTACCATGTGATCCACGTAGAAGCCGTAACGGGGCCGCTGTTGCCGGCGCACTCGAGCCAATGTTCCATCCATGCTGTCGCCAAGCCAGTTGAGTACAAGACAGACGATCACCAGAATGAGGGCGTAGCGATTGAAGCGCGCAAGGGCATAGAAGACGCCTGCTCCGAGCTGGGCGCAAAGGCCAAGTAACGTCAGTTGGTCGGAGGTGAGCCAGCGTGGCGCTCTCTCTGCCATCCACAACAGTGCCCGCTTTTCGATGGAGGCTGTCAGAGCCTGATTTACGCGGCGCGCGGGGTGAAACGAGGCGTCATCATTGATTGCGGCTAATCTGGTGCTCATCATTGTGTCCTTTCTCGTGGCTGCAATTTAGCGTTCGGCGTCGTTGCCGCGGTCAATCTACTTCTGAAGTGCGCTGCAAACGGAGCGCAAGGTGAACTCAAGCGATTCGCGGGGAACGCTCTCGACGAAAGGCCGCACCGCCCAATCAAGAAGGCGAGGAATGGAGCGCGTGAGCGAAACGGACTCGATCTGCATATAAAGTCCTCCATCTCGTTCCTCGTAGCTCCAGTAGGTATTGAGTCGCCAGAGGAAACCGTGCTCTTCGGCGGAACTGAGCGAGCGCTCGGAAGCGGTACCGGGCGAGCCGATCTCGGAGATCTGGGTGCTTCGCGAGATGCTGGAGCCATGCCGCGCATCGAGGCGCGCGAAGTGTACGTCGTAAGTGGTATCCATCACGACCGTGATGACGTGTCTTTGTCGCATTCGCATGGATGCCTGGAGATGGTCGCCCTGCCGCACAAGCACTCGCGCCTGCAACACCTGGGGTGAAAAGCGACGAGGATAGGCATCGAAGTCCTTCATCAGCCGTTCGAAATCTGCAGCTTTTGCTCCCGCAGCAAAGGCGGTGCCGCGCCAGTGGTGGAGCATCGCTCCGGATGCAACTGCCCGGCTGGATGGAGTGAGCCGCTCGACGATCAGATCGCCGCGGTGAAGCTTCGTCTCGTTTTGCGGCATCGAAGCGAGAGGGGCGAGGAAGGCATTTTGGGAGCGATGCTGCTGGGAGAGCCGCGACTCAAGCGTGCCGATGTATGAATTGAAATTGGAAACAGCCGCAGGCGATGGCTCTTCTCCGAGCGCGCCGGCAACTATAAAAAAGATCACGTTGACAAAAAGGCAAGAGAGAATGAACGACGAATGGAACCGCGAGATCCGGTGCTGCTTCATAGACCGAGCTTGTTCTACTTCGGTGTTTGAGGCAATGGCTGGAATCTCAGATGTCGAAGATTGTTTCTCACCGTGCAAGTGATTGCAGTGAGGAGACTTATAAAAAGTTATACTTTGAGCCGTAACGGTGGACTGAAGTCGCCCATCAATTACACTGAACAAAAGACATGACCGAGCCACGGCCAGACCGGCGCTACCGCTTCGGAGTATTCGAGGCAGACGCCACAACCGGAGAACTTCGCAGGCAGGGCATCCGCATCAAGCTGAACGCGCAGCCGTTTCAAGTGCTATTTATGCTGCTGGAACGGCCCGGCGAACTGCTGACTCGACAGGAAATCTCCCGAGAGCTGTGGCCTGACGGCACCTTTGTCGATTACGAACACGGCGTAAACTCGGCGATCAACCGGATCAGAGAAGCCCTGGGCGATACATCGAGCAGCCCCCGATTTGTCGAGACTCTGGCTCGTCGGGGTTATCGGTTCGTGGCCCCGGTTGAAAAGATCGTTGTGGGTGAAGAGTCTTCGCCTCCTGTTCCAGAATCCTCTTCCGGTGAACTTCCTTCCGCTCCCTTGTCGGACCAGACGGAGATTGCGGCAGAGCCAGAGACGGAATTTCGCAGCCGCATCCTGGCTTCGTCTGAAGACCTTCCCAAAACACCATACCCGATAGTGCAGACGCTCTTCGTGTCGCTGCAACTGATGTATGTGGGGTTTTATGTAGGGGCTTTAGCAAATTTAAAGGAGATCGAAGATTTGTTTTCGGTGTTGCCGAGGGCGGCGTATTTATTGACTCTCGTCATCGTGACTGCCGCTATCCTTATCCCGGTGCGCGCGTTCCTAATTTCGGCGGTATTGTTCCATGCACCGGGAGCGAGGGAAAAGATTCTCAAGATCTGGCAGTTTCTGTGGCCACTCGATGAGTTATGGGCGCTGTCGCCTTTCCTGCTCTTGCACCACATAAATTTTGGGCTGGCGCTATCGTGCACTGCGCTTCTGGTCTATTCGCCGTTTGCGCAGCGCTCGCTGGTGCTGATGGGTGCGGGCGGTAAGGATCAAAATTAGACCGCTGACGGCGAATCTTTAGCGCAACAGGGCAGAAGAGGCCCAGAGAATCGGCGCCTGGCCGTGGAAGTCACCTGTTCTGCGCTTGCGTTGGTAGTAGTACTCCAGATCATTCTTCTTTCCGGTACCTTCGCAGACGCTGGTCAGATCGTTGTTCTGGTCGATGTATCCACTGACGGCAATCCATGCCTTGCGGGCGGCGGGCCCATAGACGGCTGCATCGAGCCAGCCATTCTTCACGCCGGTAATCATGGCAAAGGTAAACATCGCTGAGCTCGAGCTTTCGGGCCATGCGTCATCTTTATCGATGAGTTGCCGCCACATTCCATCTTTGCCCTGATATTTAAGCAGTGCGGCCATCATGGTTTTGTAGCCCTTTAGAATCCGCGGGCGCCGCGGATGATCAGGAGGCAGGTCGCGCAGTATCTCTGCCATCCCCGCTGCAAACCATCCGTCGCCCCGACCCCAGAAGAATGGCACGTCTGGTGCGTGGAAGAACAGCCCGTTGGGCTGCTGAAGTTTATCGAGATAAGAGACCATCTCCAATGCATCGCGATCAAGATATTTTTTGTCTCCGCTGGCGCGGTAGGCTTCGAGCTGAAGGATGTTCAGCATGTACATGTCGTCGACCCAGTAGCGCGTTTCTCCCGAGAGGCCGTCGGGCTGGGGAGATTCCCACTGCCGGTCAGCCCATGACTGCCCATAGGAGAGGTACTTCGGGTCTTTGGTCTCCAGGCCGATCTCAAGCGGAATGATGCCGAAGATCGAATCGTCGACGTGGTGGCGGACCGGAATGCGAGCGGCGTCGGGTTGTCCCGGCATAAGGGGCTCGAATCTCTGCACAAGCTTTGCCTGTAGCGCGTCGTCGTGAGTCAGCCGAGCGAACGTAAGTGCTCCATACCATGCCGCGGCCTCAGAATAGTGAAGGGTCGCGGTGTATTGATGGGGGCTGGTAACGAAGTGCTCTGCAACGCGCTTGCCGACTTCCTGAGGAGAGGTTCCAGACGGCCAATTGTTGAAGTAGTCGGTTTGAGCACCCGCAGTTCCGATGACGTTTGGCAGCAATAATCCCAAGGCAACGATCTTCAAAATAGCATTCATGTAAGAGACTTCTCCTTAGTCTTTGCGGATTGCTCGCGGGCTTGACCGCCGAGTGGGATCGAGATTCGAGAAAGCGAAGACGTTTCCCTCGGGATCTTCGATGGAAACTCTGTGTTCGGTGGTCGAAGTAATTTTGAATCCTCGCTGGCGGAGTTGGGCGGCTGTGCGACTCGGATTCGAGATTCTGAACGCCAGTTGCGGCTTGTTGACGGTGCTACCGCGCTCAAAGCCGATCCATTCGTCAGCATCGGGTGAGATGAGCAGCCGTAGATCCGACGGGCCGTTCAGCTGTTCGAATCCAAGCTCGGCAGTGTAGAACCGGGTGGCTGCAGCTAGATCGGATGTTGGCAGCGTGACGCCTTGGACTTCATCCGAGATTCGGAGCCGGCCTAAATGCTTTCCGCGATCTTCAAAATGGCGAGACCCCGGCAGGTATTGCGTGAACTCGATGAGATTGCCGTCCGGGTCATGAAGTGAAGCGATGAGGTTCCCTGCCCCGCCTTTAGCTACAGAGGAAAGCTTCAATCCGCGCGCAACGTAGAGCGAATCAAGTTGCTGCAGGGAATCAGATTCATAGCAGACATGCATAAGGCCAAGGGGGCTGCTGACATCCTTCGCCGGATATAGTTCGATGAACTGATGGTCATTGATTTTGACGAAGATCTCTGTTGGCTTGCCTGCATCGGTGAGCGAGAATGCTTCTTCAAAGCCAAGGTCGCGGAAAAAACCGCGCTCACGTCCGAGGTCTGCGACGCGAAACGCCACATGCGCAATTCCTTTGACCTGCGGAGTCTGTGCTTCACTCCGCTGCAGGACAAAGAGAAGCATTCCGATTACCGCAGGGGCTGTCCATTGCCAACGCATGTTCAGTGCTTGATCCTCAGCAGCCGCTCGGGCCGTACTTCCTCGTCAGTGATGAAGTTTAGCAGCTATTCTGACTGGTCTAGTCAACCGCGATTTGAGACTGGACAGGAATAGATCGTGTAACCGAGAATGCGAGGGCGCGGGATCGAGCCGCGCGTGCCGGCTCTTCCGGAGA
>WNGK01003239.1_pt1 | contig 32603 bp, 30 predicted proteins | sample 5400601 | NCBI WGS metagenome assembly WNGK01 (sample SAMN13153376, study PRJNA577476) | soil metagenome | isolation source: 60 cm soil or saprolite under Garry oak tree replicate 1 | place: USA:California | collected 2016-06-15 | reverse complement strand
GCCCCACGTCTCGTCGTCGCTCCACTCGGCGAGCGGATTGAACTTTCCGATCCCGTGCGCGGCGTCGAACTCCTCGATCGCCATCGCCGCTCGCGTGGAAGACTGCGCTCGGCGCTGACCGGTGATCCAGGCATTCTTGCCTGCAAGCGCCCGCGCCAGCGGGGCAGTCTTGCGGATCGCGCAGCACGCGAGCCGCAGCTCCACGCTGCGATAAAACGCGTCGGGTCCGTTCGCACGGACAAAGCGTTCCAGCTCCGGCGCGTCCGGGCAATAGACGTCGATCGGCAATGCGTAATGCTCGCGTACACGATCGATGAGCGCGTGGGTTTCTTCCGGCAGGCGTCCTGTGTCGAGGGTGAAAACGCCGATCGGCAGCGCGTCGCGCGCGATCAGATCGATGAGCACCATGTCCTCAACGCCGAAGCTGCTCGCAAGAACCACCCGCCCCGGTTGCCCGGCAACGCGGCGAAGCAAGGACGCTGCGTCGCGGGCACGCTCCTCGAGCGTCATGGTACGAGCGGCGGCTCGCGGCCGGTCGATGCGGTCTCGCGCCGGCGAAAAAGCGGCACCGGTCTCAGCGTGGTGCTCTGATAGTTGTCGGAGAAGTCATCCAGGCTTGCAACTGCCTCCGCGAGATCGCGATCGCTTCTCATCGCGAACGCGTCGAACCCGCACTGGCGCAGATAATAGAGCTGGTCCCGAAGAACATCGCCGATCGCGCGCAGCTCGCCGCGAAACCCGTATTTGTCGCGCAACAGGCGCGCAATGGAATATCCGCGTCCGTCGACGAACTTGGGAAAATCGATCGCGATCAATGGCAACGTCCCGACGTCGCCCGCGAGCGAATCGGGGTCGTCGGCCGGCTTGAGCCAGACGCCGACGTTGCCGCGCACAGACAGCGACACCTTCTCTTGCTGCCATAGCTCAAGTGGCACGATGACCGGCACGCCGCCCGCAACGTCGGCAAGCGAGACCGCGTCGCGCAGCAGGGCCCAACCGTCTTCGACGATCGCGCGATCTTTAATGAGCGACGGCATAAACGCGCTCCTTGAACGGCTCGATGCCCAGTCTGCGGACGGTATCGATGAAGCGCTCGTCCTCGTGCCGCCGCTCGATGTAGACGTCGATCAAGCGCGACACGACGTCGGGCATCTCCTGCGCCGCGAACGACGGTCCGATGACCTTGCCCAGCGAGGCCTTTTCCCCCTGGTCGCCGCCGATGGAGACCTGGTACCACTCCTCGCCGTTCTTATCCACGCCGAGCACGCCGATGTTGCCGACGTGGTGATGCCCGCAGGCATTCATGCAGCCAGAGATATTGAGGTCGATCTCACCGATGTCGTACAGATAGTCGAGGTCGTCGAAGCGGCGCTGTATGCCTTCCGCAATGGGGATCGACTTGGCGTTGGCGAGCGAGCAGAAGTCGCCGCCGGGGCAGCAGATGATATCGGTGAGCAGGCCGATGTTCGGTGTCGCGAAGCCCAGCGTCTTGAGCTCGCCCCACAATGCCAGCAGCTCCGCCTGCTTCACGTCGGTGAAGATCAGGTTCTGCTCGTGCGAGACGCGCAGTTCGCCGAAGCTGTAGATGTCGGCGAGATCGGCGACCACGTCCATTTGATCGGACGTCGCGTCGCCCGGCGGCACGCCGGTCTTTTTGAGCGAAAGCGAGACGACCGCATAGCCGGGGACCTTGTGCGGGAAAACATTGCGTTTGACCCAGTTGCCGAAGGCGCGATTGTCGGCAATCGTGGCGCGGAATCCGGCATCGTCCGCAGTCGGCGCATCGTAAGGTGGTGGCACGAAAAACGAGGCGAGGCGTTCGATCTCCGAGTCCGGTACCATCGCGGGCCCACCCTGCAGCCGCTCCCATTCGGCCTCGACGTGGCCTGCGAAGACCGGCAGCGTCATCTCCTTGACCAGGATCTTGATGCGCGCCTTGTACATGTTGTCGCGGCGGCCGAAGCGGTTGTAGATGCGGAGGATCGCATCGAGATAGTTGAGAATCTCCTGTCTCGGGAGGAATTCGCGGATCACGTGGCCGATGACAGGTGTGCGGCCCAACCCACCGCCGACCAGCACGCGAAAGCCCACGTCGCCGGCCTCGTTGCGCACGGCATGGACGCCGATGTCATGCACCAGCGTTGCCGCACGGTCGATCGCCGATCCGCTGACCGCGATCTTGAACTTGCGCGGCAGGTAGGCGAACTCGGGGTGGAACGTCGACCATTGCCGGAACAGCTCGGCGTAGGGGCGGGGATCGACGATCTCGTCGCCGGCGACGCCCGCAAAATGGTCGGATGTGATGTTGCGAACGCAGTTGCCGCTGGTCTGTATCGCGTGCATCTGCACGCTCGCGAGCTCGGCCAGGATATCGGGTACGTCCTCGAGCTTCGGCCAGTTGAACTGGATATTCTGGCGCGTGGTGAAGTGCCCGTAGCCTCTGTCATACTTGCGCCCGATGTACGCGAGCTTGCGCAGCTGCGTAGTCGATAACACCCCGTAGGGAATCGCGATGCGCAGCATCGGGGCGTACTTCTGGATGTAGAGGCCATTTTGCAGGCGCAGCGGCCGAAACTCGTCCTCGGTGAGCTCGCCCGATAGGAAGCGCCGCGTCTGGTCGCGAAACTGTGCGACTCGCTCGTCCACAAAGCGCTGATCCTGGGAATCGTACCGGTACATGAAATGGCCGCATTAACCGATAAGGGCAGACTACCCAAGCCTCGATATCGCAGGAAGGAATGAGTTGCGCTTAACTGATAGCAGCCGGTTATATGCGCCCGGCTGGCTGGCGAGGCGTTTTATGCGCCGCCGATGAATCAGGGGCTGATTCTGTTCGCCCACGGAGCTCGCGAGCCTCGGTGGGCCGAGCCGTTCGAACGGCTGCTACGCCGTATCCGAGTGCTGCGCCCCGAACTCGAGGTCCGGCTCGCTTTCCTGGAAATCATGAAGCCGGATCTGCGGGAATCGATCGCTGAGCTGATTGCGCTTGATTGCACAGCAATCAGGATCGTTCCGGTCTTTCTAGGCGAAGGCGGTCATGTTCGCCGCGATCTCCCAGCCTTGATGGATGAGCTGCGGCTGCAATATTCCGACGTATCGATCACGGCGACTCTTGCGGTGGGTGAGGAGCCGGGGGTGCTGGACGCTATTGCGTTGTATTGCCTACGGGGAATCGATTTCGAGCCCGCACCTGAATAAAGTTGACATAATATAAATTATACGCAACTGGTGGGAACGGCCAAAGCAATAAGCCGATATCCCGATTCAACCTTGGCTTTCGGCACTATCCCTTTCTTCTCCGGCGATTTCCAAGATTCTGGCCTGGTCCAGGGCGATGCCCGCGCCAGCACGATTATTTCCCAGGGTTAGTTGCCTGAAGGCCGCACGAGCATGCGGCGCAACCCCATGCCGACCCAAGCAATCAATGCAAACACCGCGCCTGCATAGAATGTTTGCATCGGGCCGAAAGCGTCCCAGAGCCATCCCGCAAGTGCGCTCGCAACGAGCAGGACCAAGCCGCAGAGCAAATTGAAGAACCCGAACGCGGTGCCGCGTAAATCCGAGGGTGCCGTGGTTGCAACCAGCGCCGCCAGCACTCCTTGGGTGAGGCCCATGTGGACGCCCCACATTGCGCCCCCCAGCAGCACCATCACGGTCGAGCCTGCGTTGGCGAGCATCAGATCGGCGACGATGAGCGCGAAGAGTCCCCCCGAAAGCAGCCACCACTGCCGGCCACGGTCGGCGGCGACACCCGCGGGATACGAGACGATTGCGTACACCACGCTCATGACGACCATGACGAGCGGCACCCAGGTAATCGTCATGCCGACGTTCTGCGCGCGCAGCACCAGGAACGCCTCAGAGAAGCGCGCAAGCGTCATCGCCGCCCCGACCGCGACGATCCACCAGTAAGGTGCCGGAAGCCTCGCTACGTCGGCAAGCGAAATGCGCGTGTGCGCGCCGGACGTTGCCTCGCCGACGTGCTCAGGCTCACGCACGCCGGCAACAAGCAACACGACCGCGGCGACTGCCGGGATGGCCGCCAACCAGAACACGGTGCGGAAATTATCGGCAAACCACAGCATCGCGCCGATCGCTAGCGACGGTCCAACAACCGCGCCAAGCGTGTCGAGCCCCTGTCGCAAGCCATACGCCGCTCCGCGCAACTCAGAGGGAGTAAGGTCAGCGATCAGCGCATCGCGCGGTGCGCCGCGTATTCCCTTGCCGACGCGATCAAGGAAGCGCGCGAAGACGATCCAGCCCAGGGACGACGCTAGCGGAAAGATGGGCTTGGTCGCGGCTGCGAGGGCGTATCCCAGTGCGGTCAGCGCCTTGCGCTTGCGGAAATAGTCGGACAGATAGCCGGAAAAAACCTTGGTCACCAGAGCGGTCGCTTCGGCGATGCCCTCGATGATGCCGACGGCGAAGGTCGACGCGCCGAGGGTGGTCACCATGAACAAGGGCAGCAGACTGTGAATGAGCTCCGACGAGACGTCCATCAACAGCGACACCAAGCCCAGCGTCCAGATCGATAACGGGAGGCGCGACAACGAAGACTTCGCCATCTCCAGCGCTATTTGTTCAAACGCAGGTCAGGAGCGCGACGCGGGTCAGCGCTGCACGGGGCGGCGCATCACTGCGAGAAGTCGAACGCCGCGGTGAGATCGCCTGCCCGTGGCCGCACGCCGGGAAGCGGCTCGAGGCCGAAGCGGCGCGTGATGAATTTGATGATCGACGTCGTATCGTATTGGGTGTGATCGACGTAGCCGCGCCTGGCGTACGGCGACACGATGATCGCCGGTACGCGTGACCCCGGTCCCCAACGATCGCCGGCCGGCGGTGGGACGTGGTCCCAGAATCCGCCGTTCTCATCGTAGGTAATAATAATGGCGCTCGTTTTCCACAAGGCGCTCGCTCTGATCTTGTCAATCAGCGCGGCAATATGGGTGTCGCCGGACAACACATCGGTGTATCCGGGATGTTCGTTCAAGCTGCCTTGCGGTTTGTAAAACACGACCTGGGGCAGGTCTCCCTTTTCGATGCTGGCGACGAGATCGAGATAATCCTTCAGATGCTCCTCGCGCTCACGCGTTCCGGGAGCGAACCGCGCGAAGTAGTTGAATGGCTGATGATGCGCCGCGAAGTTCGGCGCGCCCTTCTCGCTGTTGTAGATGATCTGCCGCTTTACCGACGGCTCCTGCATCCCGTCCTTGAGCGCCAGATTCCAGGCGCCGCTGTACCACACCCATGAAATAGCCCTCGCCGACAGCGTGTCGCCGATGGTCTTCGCCGTCTGCGGCGGCAGGATTTGTTTGCTCGAGTCCGCGTAGCGCGGATCACCGCCCGGTGCCGGTGGAACACGCGACGGTTGGTAAGGCGGCTGGTTGGTGCTGAGAGAATAACCATCGGCGGTGAATTCGCCGGGAACGAATACGGCAGGACCGAGGAGCGCCGAAGACGGCGAGTCGGGGCGACGCTTGAGCCAGCCGCGCTCGTCGAGTTGCGAGACGAGTTGCGCGGGTGGTTTTGGATCGACCGGCGTGCACGCGCATATCAGCCAGAAGTGATTGATGTACGAATCGCCGAAGGCGCCCATGAAGAAATTGTCGGCAAGGGTGTATTCCTGCGCCCATTTCCACATCGGCAGCTTCGACCCATCGTAGTAACCCATGACGAGACCGCCGGCGTCCGAAACGGCGGCAAACCGATCGTTCCTTCCGCCGTCGATCTGTTCCTGCTGCGGGTAGAACTTGTGGATCAGATCGCGCGTTGCCACCGAAAGAGGCAGGTCGATGGGCGGTGCGTCGATTCGAAACGGCTTGTTGGGAAGATTCTGCGGAAATGCGGGATCGGGGTCCCTGCCCTTCCACACCGGCGGAAGATACGGCAGGGGTTTAGCGTCGTTATCGACCTGGGTGTACTGCGCGGGTGTCGCAGCCGCAATGCCGTTGGCCCCGGGGAAGAGGCCGTAGAGATTATCGAAGCTGCGGTTCTCGGCGTAGATAACGATGATGTGCTCGATGCGATCGAGGCCGGCGACGTCGATCGTCGCCGGCTGCTGCGAGCACGCTGCAAGCGCGGCCAATGCAGCGGCGCACAGGATTCTCGCGGCGGCCTGCATGTCGATCGAATCTAGGGTCGGCCGACGCGCCCCGGAACAGGCGGCTGCCAGAGCTCAACCTTGTTCCCGTCGGGGTCGATGAACCATCCGAAGCGGCCGTATTCATGCTCTTCGATCTCGCCGACGACCTGCCCGCCGCCAAGATGGACCTGCCCGAGCGCTTCATCGAGATCGTCGACGATGAGGTTGAACATGAACTGTCGCTCCGACGGCGCAAAATAATCGGTGTTGGATGGAAAGGGGCTGAACACCGTAAAGCCGTTGGCGGGGAGCGATTGCGGCCGAAACTCGATCGAGTTTTTGCCGTCTCCCACGCCGAGCCACTGCGCGTACCAGGCGAGCAGCCGCTCGGGATCCGGCGACTTGAAAAAAAGTCCACCCAGGCCCAGCACCTTCGCCATCAGCGGCCTTTCGCGAGCGTCCTTTCCAGTTTGACTTCGGTGCGCACCGTTCCTGCGCGCTCGTGTCTCGCGGTCAGCGCGATCACATCGCCCGGCTTCCCCCGCACGACCCATTCAATCTTCGCACGGTCATCGGTCACGTGGTAGTCCGGCCAGAAAGAAATCCCGGTGTGCTTGTACGCCTTTCCTTCGAGGTGGCCGATTTGTTCGCGGCGCTTTCCGGTCACGAGCTCGGCGCTGCCGGGCAGCGATATCTCGACGACGACCTCGCGCACGACCTTTCGCTCCTGCGCGCGTTTGCTGACATAGCTCGGCAGCCAGCCGCTGTTCTGTACTACGAGTTGTACGCTCCAGAGATCTTGCTCGAGCGGACGTGCGTGAGCGGCGACGAGTTCGAGCTTCGGCGAGAGGAGCGCCTGCCACACCAGCCACTTCGGAAATTTAGCGACCTCGCGCTCGAGGAATTGCAGGGGCGGATTGCCGAAAGCGTGAAAGCGATTCCATCCGCCGATCTCGACCCGCCCGAGCTCCGGATGGTTGAATGGCTTCCAATCCACGTGTGCCGCGCCGCCGAGCTTGGCCTCGCTCCAGCGAAAAATCCTCAGATCATCGTCGCTGGGATGATCGCGGAACCAGTCGATGAAAAGATACTTGTCGATGCCTGCCTCGCGCATCGGGCTCCAGATCTCCACGACCCAGCTGAACATGCCCAGGTGATCGTAGATCCAGTCGAAGGCACCGCCGATGACCTGCTTGGGGTGGTAGCGGAATTCGTGATAGACGGAAATGTTCGGGTACCCGGTCAATTGGGTTCCCTTGGCGCCGACCTTCTGATAATGCCAGAGGTCTTCGGCGTGCATTTCGGTATCGGGCAGGTGATCAAAGGGACGAAGCAGTACGCCGCTCCAGGTGTGGAACGCAACGCCGCCGCTGATGTTGGGGTGCGCGACGATGAACTCCGCCACCGCGCGCACCTCCGGCTCGGATGCCGGGAAAGGTCCGGCGCCGAGCTGCTCGTATTCCTGCCGCCAGTTGGCCGGGAAGTTTCTGTTCAGATCAAGGCCCTGCTTCGGCTTCTTGACCCTCAACGTGAACCCGTCGTAGTCCTCGAGCCTGCCTTCGGGGAGGATGCGATAGTAGGTGCCTCCGACCTCGGCGGGCTCACGCCGGATCATCAGCCGCGGCTCATCGGCGTGCGTTTTCCAAAGCCCGTTGGGATCGGCGATCCGCATCTGCAGGATGCGTCCGTCGCCATCGATATCCTCGACGGTGAGGCCCTCGATCGCGTCTTCGTCGTAGGGATAGGCGCGCGTGCTCGAGCGTACCCATTTCGGCTTGTCGGCAAGCGCCCATTCCGCGCCGTCGGGATTGATACGCGGGCAGATGTAGAACGTTCGCGTGTCGAGTGCGCGCGTGATGTCGGGATCCTTGCCGTACCCGGCGACGAGCTCCTGCAGAAAATAGATGTTCGCAACCGAGGCTGCGACTTCGGTCGAATGAATGTTGCCGTCGACCCAGAAAGCGGGCTTGTCGCGGGCGTCGCCGGTGGCGGCGTTGGTGACTGTCGCCACCCAGATGTCTCGTCCCTCGTGGCTCTTGCCGATCGACTCGACGCTCACCCAACGAGGAAATTCAGCGGCGTAGCCGTTGAGGATTTCGGTGAGCTCGGTGTAACGATAGAAGCGGTCGAATTGAACGTTCGGCATCGGGGATGGAGGCGGTCTCGCGCAAAGCGCGCAGTGTGGAGGTCAGCGGCACCGCGAGTCAACCTTGCGCAGCAATGCGTAGCCCGGGCGTCCGGCGCGCATGCGTCACGCCGGGCGGGCATGGCTCACTCACGCGCCATGCTTCGCCTATGAGGTCTTATCCGATGCGGCCGACTAAATCCCGGCGTACCACTCGTAGCCGTTGTCTTCCCAGTAGCCGCCCTTGCCGCCGGCGATTTTTTCGAAGCTCTCGACAAGCTCCATGCGCATGACGTACTTCGCGTGCTTGTATCCGAGCTGGCGCTCCACGCGCAAGCGGATCGGCGCGCCATTGGGAATCGGCAGCCTGGCGTCGTTCAGATCGTAGGCAAGGATCGTCTGCGCATGGTAGGCGTCCTCCATGTCGATGCTTTCGTAATACGGGCTGGTCCCGTCCGTCTCCATGGGGTCCGCGCAGTAGAACATGACATAGCGCGCCGCCGCTTTCGGCTGCACCGCATCGAGGATCGCCGAAAGCTTCGCACCCTTCCATTTGGCGATCGCGCTCCAGCCCTCCACACAATCGTGCCGGGTGATCTGCGTACGGCTCGGCAACTCGCGCAATTGCGCAAGCGAAAACGATGCGGGCTTGTTGACCAACCCGCCGACCTCGAGCTTGTAACTCTCGAATCCGCTGGCCGCCATCGCGAGGTACTGCGGGTTGCGAGGCATTGCGGTTCCGTTGCTGCGAAAGGATGGCGACCGGTCGGACTCCGCGAATTCCTGCGCCATGGCCTTGCGCGGAAGGAGCAGGCGCTGCGCCGATCGGGTCAGGCTTTCGGCGCTTCCCAGGATCCTGGGAAACCATTCGGTGCGCGACAGCGCGTCGCAGCCGGCAAGCGCGAGCGCGCCGGCTCCGGCGGCAGCGCGCACGAAGAACTTCCGGCGCGACATCGGCTGATTCGGTTTCATACGCGCTCCCCTGTCTCGACGCGATAGTTGCCGGTAATCATCGAGCGCAGGTTGTTCCATAGCCCGGTAATGATGACCTCGAATACGTGGATGAGTACGAACGCGACGATGAGCCACGCCACGATGAAATGAATCGTACGCGCCGATTGGCGCCCTCCGAACAGATCGACCCAGCCGGGCATAAGCGCGTCCATGCTCGGCGACATCGCCAGACCCATCAGAAAGACCAACGGCAACAGCACGAAAATCACGACGAGATACGTAATCTTCTGCAGCACGTTATAGCGCTTCGACGCTTCCCCCCTGGGATGCCGAAGGCGGAGATGGTCGAGGAAGGACCGGCCGATGGAGCGCAGATCGTTGCCGTCGGGCGCGAGATCGCGCGTCAGGTGGCGGCTCATGATCGAATACGCAAGATAGCAGATGCCGTTGATCACGAATATCCACGCGAAGAATAGATGCCATTGCCTCGCCATCGCGAGCCAGCGGTCGCTGGGGACAGTCAGCCACGACGGAAAGCTGCGCGAAGCAAGTTCGCCGTCGGGTCCGCGCGACGCCCCCAGCCACCCGGTGGTGACGAATTCGTGGCCGAGAATTCGCGTCTTCCCGACGATCTCGTTGGAATCGGTCGAGGTCGACCCGATCTGAAGGATTGCCGGACGTCCCGTATACGACGATTTCCCCCAGTACAGCGACGGATGCGCGTCGAAGATGTTGAGTCCGCTCATGAGCAGGATCGTCAGCGCGATCACGTTGACCCAATGCATGATGCGGACCGGCAGCGCGTGGCGGTAATACAGCTGGCCGCCCCGCCTGCCCTCCGATGCGGAGGTTTCGACTTGCATGACCCAAGGCTCCCGAGAATCAATGGCGTTCGTCAACGCTTCGACGCAGTGTAGCGCGCGCGGCGCTCGGCCGTCATCGGTCCCGCAGTTCGCATCGCGGACGCGTCAACGCCTCAATTGGATCGGGCCGCTGACAAACGCATTGTCGCGCGCGAAGAAGCGGAGCTTACGCTCGATCTCGCGGGAAATGCCGATGCGGACGCTCTCGCCGATCGGGGGCGCTCGCTTGTCGTCGGTTGCCAGCCACAGCGGCCCCGGGCCGCAGAGATCGATGCCATCGAGGCTGCGGTCGACCGCCATCGCCATCGCCAACCGGCCGGGCCCTCGTGCGAGGTCGAGCATCCGTTCGGTACCCCGCCTCCGTCGCATGAGCGCAATTCCCTCCAGCGGCTCGAGTGCCCGCAGCAGGACGCCGCCTCCCACTCCGGGCCGTTCGCCGCTGACATTGAGCGCGTGCCAGCAGCCGTAGACGAAGTACACATAGGCGTGGCCGCGCTGGAGGAACATCGAGCGGTTGCGCGCGGTCTCGCCACGAAACGTATGCGCCGCGGCGTCGCCGACGACGTAGGCTTCGGTTTCGACGATGCGTCCGCTCGTTCGGCCCCCACGGTCGTCGCGAACGAGTATCTTGCCGATCAGGAAACGGGCAAGCGCCGTCGTATCCACGGGCAGCGCCGTCCGGCGCAATGGTCGCAGAGAGCCCGACGAGCGTGCGATAGGGGCCGTTCGTGTCAATACGCCCGCCTCACTCCGCCCCGATCTCTGGCACTGGGCGCTTGCGCTCGAGGTGGTAGCGCACGAGTGCGGCAAAGCGATAAACGGCATGAACGAATTTTCCGTACGGCAGGGTGATGAAGAGCGCCATCACCGTCGCCAGATGCACGACAAGCAACGCACCCATCGCCGGCGTCTCCCGCAGCGAAAGAAGGAGAAGCCCGGTAATGCTGACCAGAAAAAGCAACACCATGAATGCGACGTCCATCCCGGTCCGCTTTTCGGCCGACCACGCCGAGTCTCGCCGCGCCCGGAGCCAGAGCAACCCCGCCGGTCCGATCAAAAGCCCTGCGCCGCCGAGCGTGCCCAGGAGCACGGGCGCGCTCGTGAACGGATACGGCGCATGCCATCCGAGCGCGTAGTGATACAGCGTCGCAACGCAGGTCGCGGTGAAGCACAGCATGAAGCCGTAGAACGTGAAGTGATGAAACCACTTGCGCGCGTGCGATGGTCTGTCATCGGGATAGGTGCAGCCGTCGCCGCCGCCGCCGAGATACTTGAGCCGCAATGCATCGTCCACCGACTGCGCGAAGGGGCCGGGCGTCACAAAATCGCGCGCCTCCTCCTCCGTGTCGCGCCAGAAGCGCGTCGAGCCAATAAAGAGCGCCGCCACGACGAACAGGAACACTGCCCCGAAGGCAGACGCCATCACGCCGTGCGGGATGATCGCGTAAAAGGCGCCTTCGTTGTCGGCGTGGGATGAGAACAGCACGGAGCGGTCGACGGCGAGACTGGTGGCCAGCGCAATTAGCGCAAGGCTTGCCGCGGTGGCGAGGCTCACGACCAGGCCGTTGCGCTCGAAGAGTCTCGCGAAAGACGCGGGCCAGGCGTACTTCCTATACGTCTCTTCCCGGATCTCGGCGAGCATCTTCGGGAAATTGAGCTGGAACTCGTGGGGCGGCGCGTACTGGCACGCGTAGTAGCACGATCCGCAGTTGTGGCACAGATTCGCGAGGTATGCGAGGTCGCCTTCGCTGAACGAGAGCCGCCGCTCGATCGCCGGAAACACCGCGCAGAAACCCTCGCAATAGCGGCACGCATTGCAGATGCTCGCCATCCGCTGACCTTCCTCGACAAGCTCGACTGGGATCGCTCTAGCCGGCGACATGGCGTGCGGCCTGCTCGCCGGCGATTCGACCGAAGGTCGTCCCGATCGCCATGCCGATGCCGGCGATGTAGCCCTTGCCGAGTACGTTGCCGGCCATGATCTCGCCCGCGGCAAAGATGTTGTGCGCCGGCCGGCCGTCGTCGAGGATCATCTGCGCGCGCTCGTTTACCGTGACGCCGAGGTACGTGAATGTGATGCCGGGCCGCAGTGGATACGCAAAGAACGGTGGCGTATCAAGCGGCCGCGCCCAATGCGTCTTGGGCGGCGACAAGCCCTCCGTCGCGCAGTCGTCGAGCACGGTGTGATCGAAGCTTCCCGGGCGGATCGCGGTGTTGAACGCCGTCACCGTCGTCTCAAGCGCGGCGGGATCGAGCTTCAGCGCAAGCGCGAGCTCCCGGATCGACGCCGCCCTGACTGGCGGGAACACCGGCGGCATGAATTTCCCCATCGACTTGGCGTCGATGATCGAATAGCCGATCTGGTTTGGTTGCCCGGCAACAAGGCGCCCCCAGATCGCGTAGCGCTTGGGCCAGAAATCCTCGCCCTCGTCGTAGAAGCGCTGCGCGCTCTCGTTGACGACGATCCCGAGCGATACGCAATCGACGCGGGTGCAGATTCCGCCATCGAATTTGGGCGACCGCGCGTCGATCGCCACGCAATGGCCCTGGGTAGGGTCGCCGATCGCTTTCGCTCCGTTGTCGAGCAGGATGCGCAGCACGCGTCCCATGTTGTAGGGCGTCCCGCGAATGAGGAAGTTGTCCGCGACGGGGCCCCATGCTTCCTTGAGCCATGCAAGGTTCGACTCGAATCCGCCGGCCGCGGCGACCACCGCCTTCGCATGGATCTCATGCGCGATGCCGTGGCTAACCGCCGTTGCGGATGCGAATCGTCCGTCCCGGATATCGAGGTCGGTGACTTCGGTGTCGTAATGAATCTCGACGCCGAGCGTCTCCGCGGCGCGGTAATACGCGTTGATGAGCGCCTTGCCGCCGCCGAGAAAGAACGCGTTGGTGCGCGCGACGTGCAACGTCCCGCCCAGCGACGGTTGAAAGCGCACGCCGTGTTGCACCATCCAGTCCCGGCACGTTGCAGTGAAGCGGATCGTCTTTCGCGCGAGCTGCTCGTTGGTCTCGCCGCCCGTGACCTTCAGCAGGTCCTGCCAGTATTCTTCTTCGGGATAAGAGTCGATCAGAACCCCGGCGGGTGCGTCGTGCATGCAGCGAAGATTGCGCGTGTGGCGGCTGTTGCCGCCGCGAAAATGCTTCGGCGCGCATTCCACCAGTATGACGCTTCGTCCCGCATGACGCGCCGTGATCGCGGCGCACAGGGCCGCGTTGCCTCCACCCAGAATCAGCACATCGCACGTGCGCGAAACGTTCACCGCTTCCGCTATTTCGCGCTGCTGCCCACTGCCCCGCGAATGGCAGCGATCGTCTCCTTCTTGACGCGTGAGGCCATTTCGTCCTGAACCGGAAGCATCGCCTTGATCCACGCTTGCTTTTCGGCCGGAGTGGGCGTGTAGATCTCGCTCCTCCCTGAGGCCTTGATGGCGGCAATCGCCGCTGCTTCGTCCTTCGCGGCGACCTGATCGTTGAGCGCGGTCGCCTCCTTCATGGCGCCTTCAAGCGTCGTGCGAGTGTCGGCCGGCAGCTTGTCCCAGAACGCCTTGTTGACGATCACCACGTAGTTGCTGATGGTGTGATACGTGAGCGTAACGTGCTTCTGCACCTCGTACTGCTTTTGCGTGTACAGGTTCGACAATGGCCCTTCGGTGCCGTCGATTACACCCGTCTGCAGGCCCTGGTAGACCTCCGAAAACGCAACGGTCTGCGGAATCGCGCCCACCGATTTCATGATCGCCGCGTTGACCTTCGACGAGTTCGTGCGCATCTTCAAGCCTTTCATGTCTGCTGGGACATGGAGCGGCTTGTTGGCGCTCATGACTCTGAATCCGTTGTCCCAGAAGGCAAGACCCACAATTCCCTTGGGTTCGAGCTTCTTCAATAGCGCCTCCCCGGCCGGCCCGTTGTAGACCTTGTGCAGTGCGGCGATGTCCGGAAATATGTACGGCAAATCGAAGACCTCGAACTCGGGCAAGCCCAGCGGACCGAACTTACCCGGGACGGGAGCCAGCATCTGAACTGCACCGAGCTGGAGGGCCTCGAGCTCCTCGGCATCCTTGTAGAGCATGCTATTCGGAAAAACCTCGACTTTCACTTTGCCCTTGGTTCGCTCCTCGGCAAATTTCTTGAATGCGTTTGCTGCTTGACCCTTGGGTGTGTCTGGCGCCGCAACGTGACTGAACTTGATGACGATCGTCTCCTGCGCGCCGGACGGGCCGGCGACGAGCAGCCCGAGCGCTGCAATGCATGCGAAGAAATAATTCATGGCTCAATTTCTCTCTTGTAGTTGTACCACCTGGGGCATTGGCGAGTCTCAACGTCCTCGCCGCGTCGGGCGCTTCCGGGGATCCGAGGCAACCGGCCAAAACTCGATAAAACCGGGCCTCGCGCTGCCGGCGGCGACTCAAACATAGAATAGTGCAGAACCGGGGCCAGCGGTGCTTAGCCAGACTCGATTTGGAAGCCCGAAAGCCGCATCCTCAGTGACAGGCTTCGTACCAGGCCTCGCGCGCTTCGTCGCCGCTCCGCGAAAAGGGCCGCACGCCTCGCATGTCATGAGCAATGTTTTGCCCGAGAACGATCCGCAGCCGATCCCGCCGGTGCGCCCGACCGCGGACGACTGCTGTCACGGAGGATGCACTCCATGTGTCTTTGACTTATACGACGACGAGCTCGAGCGCTACGAGGCGGAGCTTAGAGCGTGGCAAGCAAAGCGGCGCACGGGCGCGCCGCAAAATGAGCCTCCCGAGATTGGCTGAGGGCCTGACTGGCCCGCGCCCGACGATCTTTCGGGCGCGTGCAGGTGTGGACTACGACACGCGTTCCTTCTTACCCGCCTGCTTGGCCGCGTGATGCGCGACCGCAAATGCGCGACCCTCGTCGTGGCCATATTCCTCGTAGGCGTTGTTGAAGGCCTTCAGAAAAGTTTCCTGCTGGTGCCGGTCGTACTGGTCGACCTGGGCCTTCGGAAGATCCGAAATATCTTTATAGGGCATCGTAAATCTCCTTATATGTTCTCGGCAAAAATAAACCGCTGACGTTCGGGAATCGAACACCATGGTCGGCCGCCACGCCACCCAAGAACCGATTGCAATGGCAAGGCGGCCGGAGCCGCCTTGGTGATACTTCCAGCTTTCCTTCCTCAATACTTGCCAGTGGAAGCACCGACCTTGATCTCATTCTTCACCGACATCACGCCCTTGGTGCTCTTCGCGATCGAAACCGCCTTGTCCGCTTCCTCCTTCGTCTTCGCGTCGCCGCTTAACGTGACAACGCCGTTGTCGGTGTCGACATGAATTTTCAGCGCACTGACCTGCTTGTCCGTCGCAAAGTCGGCCTTAATCTTGGTGGTAATGGCTGCGTCTTCCAAGGACTCCTTGACCTTCTCGGTCGTGGAGGTTGCGCTTGGCGCGCTCTGTTTGGTATCGGCCGCATAACCTGCGGCGGGGGCCAGCAACGCGCCGGCCACGAACATGACTGTCGCGAGTTTGGCTGTCATAAGAACCTCCTTGTAAGAATTACACCCACATTTTGAAACTCACGGTATCGGTCGTCTTTGGAGTGAACGACCCCCGTGTGTAATTGACCTTTCCAGGGTTCTCGAAGTTCTGCGCCGACGCATTTCGCCTCGGTTTCGGAACCTGGCCCATCCTGAGGGGCGGTACGATTCTTGCACTGAAATCCTCAACGATGGCAGCTTGTCGACAGCTCCCGCGGCAAAACCTTTCGAGCCGTCGCGGACAGCAGACAGGCGAAAAATAACCCGGCGCCGCGCTCGCGCCACCACGACTCCCCGCCCCCCATGCCCCTATTTACCGTGCCATCGACCGCGGAGGTAAAGCCCAAGATCGCGAATTTCGATTCCGCGACAGCGATGCTGCGCGCCCTTGCGAGCCATTGCCGGGACGAGGACTTCATTGCGCTGGGCTCGTTTCCAAGATGGGCCGTCCCTTTCATGAGCGGCGTCGGCGGGCTCGTCAACCGCATGCCGGGAATCGTGCGCAATGCCGTCTACACAGTAAGCGGCTGGACCGAAGCGGTGGCGCAACGCAAGATCGTTGGACCGCGCACCGACCCCGCGGGGGTGGCGCGCTGGCTATGCGGCCATTATCCGCAGAGGCGATATCCCGCGATCATGATTGGCTCATCCAACGGCGCACTCATGCATCTATGTGCCGCATGCGGTATTCCGTGGCTGCCGCAGACTTATCTCATGCCTGTCGCCCACCGCCGGCTCGATCCAAACGATGTCGCAACAGAGCTCGCGCGAATGCGCCCGCTGGCGCTGCGCTTCCTCGGCGAGCATCCGGACGTGCAGCTGCATCACATGCATGATCCGAGCCAGGACCGGCTCATGGTGCAGCTCATGTCCTATTTTCGTTTGAAGTACCTGCGACTGCCGGATGCTTACAAGACTTTCATGGAGCAATGCCTGGAGCCGGGGGCGACGATCTGCATTGTCGATTGCGCGCTGCCGTGGCCGACTACTCAGCTGGCCGATCGCTATATCTTCCAGATGGGAGCGCTCGGCGGGCCGACTGCCGACGAATACCTGAGCGGCGGACCGCGTGTCGCAGCCTTTCTCGAGCAAACGCACGCCAGTGTGCGGCACTGGACAGCACCCGAGCCCGATGGTCTGCGGCCGGAAGCGGAATGGGGCTTCGAGACCGCGCTCGACGGGCAGATCAAGGACTATGCGGATCGCAACGGGTATCGGTGCGAACGGCTATCGTTTTCTCATCCGGAGGATTTGAGCCCGCTGATCGCCGACTTTTATGCGAAGTGGTATGGCGAGCACGGAATCGATGCGAATCGGCTTCTGGTGGAGTCCTTCATTCTAATGGACCCCCATCGTGTGTGGCGGGCTGGGCTCGTGCCGTTCTGGATGTTCTTCAACATGCTGCCATCTCTGCAGTCCCTCACGCACTACTTGGAGACGCGCAGTGCTTTCGACGAGATCGCGCTCATGCTGTTTTCTCACGGCGTGCGCTCCATCGGGCTTGCGACGATCGAGGAGTGGAACCAATGCTTGTCGAAGGCGCGCAAACGGGGCTTTTATGTCGGCGTGGACACGCGTGCGTACCCGCAGGACTTTGCGGTGTTCGTGAACTATAGCCGCGATCTCGAACGCTGTTTCGGCGACATCGACGTCGAGCTCCCTCGAGTCCCTTACGCCATGGCCCGGGATTTCGTACGCTCGCAGGCCGCGGGCACGCGCGTTACCTGGAATTCGTTGTAGTCCCTGCCCGGCGAGACGATCGATCTGCCGGCCGGCTTGGAGAAATATCACAAAACGGGCGTTGCTCACCTGGCGCCCCTGGAAGCCGCTGCACATGAAACCAGTCTATCCCTATCGGCTTCGTAGATTGAAACGGGCGGCGCTGTGTGGTGTCGTGCGGCGCTATCCCGCATTGAAAGCGTGGTTCCCGGCAACTACGCCACTTGCGGTGCATGGTGGACGTGCATGCAGGCTACTACTTTCATTTCAGCGTCCTCGATCGCTTGCATAGGGACGTCATCGAGCCCGCCAGGTCCTGTGGTTATCAATCGATCTGGCTCGTTGGAATTTCGCTGGGCGGATTCGGTGCCCTCCTCTACGCGATGGAAAACAGCAGAGACATCCAGGGACTGATGCTGCTTGCGCCGTATCTGGGCGAGAAGACAGTCGTTGAGGAAATCTTCGCGGCGGGAGGGCTGAAAACGTGGTGGCCGGGGAATGTTGCGACAGAAGATCATCTCCGGAGGATCTGGTCCTGGCTGAAGCGCGTCTACGCGATGCCGCACGAGGAGCCGGCGCCGGAGCTCTTTCTGGGATATGGAAAGCGGGACCAGTTCGCCCGCGGCAACCTTTTGCTGGCGAAGCACTTGCCCGCGGATCGGGTGTTCACCGTTCCGGGCGGACATGACTGGAAGACTTGGCTCGCATTGTGGCGCGCCATGCTGGCCCGCCGCGATGCGGAGATGCTTCGCCCATCTGAACTTGCCGAAAGCTCATGAGGGCTGTCCACGAGCTCGCGTCCCGGAATACGGCTGCCGCGGCGGAAGCGGCGCTGTCGAAACATGCCGACCTGGCGCGATTCGAAGACGCCCGGACCGACGTCGAGGGTCTGTCGCTTCATTTCAAGTACGCGCGTCCGCTCGCCACGCGCGCTACGCCGATCGTGCTGGTCCACGGTCTAGGCCTGTCGTGCCGATACATGCTGCCCACGGCGCAGGCCTTGATGGATGACTACGCGGTATTCGTCCCGGATCTTCCCGGCTTCGGCGACAGCACGAAGCCCAATCGCGTGTTGACCATCGACGAGCTGGCAGACAGCCTCGCTGCCTGGATCGAAGTGACACGGCTGCAGCGAGTTGCGCTGCTCGGCAATTCCCTGGCCTGTCAGATTATCGCCGCCACTGTGGACCGGCATCCGACGATCGCCGCGGCGGCCATCCTGCAAGGCCCGACGACGCCGCCAAGCGAACGGAGCATTTTCTGGCAGCTCATTCGGTGGCGCCAGAATCTTGGCTATGATCCGCCCGACATGATGGCGATTTCGCGCGACGATTATGTGAAATGTGGCCGCTGGCGCGTGTGGAAGACTTTCTTCAATGGCTTGCGGGACGCGATGGAAGAACGACTGGCGCGCATTCGTCATCCGATCCTGGTCGTGCGGGGCGAGCTTGATCCGATTTGCAGCCGGGAGTGGGCTTGCGACGTCGCGAAACACCTTCCGTGTGGAAAGTTTGCCGAGATTCCCGGGGTGGCCCACACCCTGGTTTTCACCGCACCTGCGCAGCTCGCGGAGGTGACAAAGAAATTCCTTGAAGATCTTCCATTCCGAAAGATGCCTGCCGTGGATACGGCATGATGAAGAGCTTGGGACGCGTTGCCGAACGACGATCGACAATGCCAACGATGGCCGGTGGAAATTCCGAATGAAGCGCGTTTGCCGGCCCGCGCTGCGAAGCGTCCGGGTTCCCTAGGCGCATTCGCCGGATGCGCTCCGTTCGCGACCTGGGATCCGATTCGGTTCGTCTGTCCGATCCAGCTTCCACTTTCGCGACACCAGCAATCGCAGCTTTCTGCACTCCTGCTCGGAGAGCTCTTCGGCTTGCGCGCGCAGCGCCGTCTCGAACTCGCCGAGCGCCGCGCGCGTGTGCGCCACCTCGAGCTGGTTCTTGAGCACATAGAAGAGTGGCGAGTATTCCCCACGCAGTTCGTGGATCACGGGGAATGACATGCGGTGCACCGCCGAGGGACCGAGCCGCAGCAGCGCATCGCGGTGCTCGGGCGTGCCGTAGCCCTTGTGCGTGGCAAACCCGTACCCCGGGTACTGCCGGTCAAGCACCTCCATCATGCGGTCGCGCTCGGTCTTGGCGATGATCGACGCCGCTGCAATGGTGAAGTTGATGCCATCGCCCTTGTTGAACGTATTCTGGGGCACTTCGACGCCCGGCACCGTGCGCGCGTCCACCAGCACGTGCTGCGGGCGTCGCGGCAGTGCTTCGATCGCGCGACGCATCGCGAGCAGCGCAGCGTGATAGATATTGAGCTGGTCGATCTCCTCGACCGAGGCAGTGCCGACACCCAGACCCGATGCCCTGGCACGAATCTCCACCGCGAGCGCAGCCCGCGTTTGCGCATCGAGACGCTTGGAATCATCGACGCCGGCGATATCTGTGCCCGGTAGAAACATGACAGCCGCGGCGACGACCGGACCCGCGAGCGGACCCACGCCTGCTTCGTCGACTCCGGCGATGTCGCGTGTGCCGGACTTCCACAAAAGCTGCTCGAAATGCCGCATCGCCTCAAGGCGCAGGCGCTCCTCACGCTCGCGTTCGTAGCGCTTTTTCAGCACAGCGTAGAGCCGCCGTGCTCCCTGCCGCGGGTCACGCTGAAGCCGCGTCAGGATCCGCGTCGATACGGGCTCTGCGTTATCGAGATACCGCTGGCGAATCTCGTCGATCGAAAGGTCATTCACACCGTGCGCCATTCGGCATCAGCCTCCGTCGGTATTTTCCATTTGTTGGGTGAATGTGCCCTGTCGATGGCTCGTGCACACCACCGAGGGCTGACTTCGACACGCGGCGTAATTTAGCACAAATCGCTGGAGGGGTCGGCTCGCCTTTGGATAGGACTAGCGATCTGGCGAGGCGCTGCCTCTCATACGCTCCGGCATCGCGATCATTCCACGCGCGGCGAGCCTATCCCTTGACGCAGATGATCGGCTCGAGGCGCGCAACCTTGCGGAAGGCCCGCGGCATCCGCCGCATCGACAACCGCGGAGACATCCTTGTACGCATCGGGCGCTTCTTCTGCGACGCCGCGCATCGATGGACTCTTGATGAGAATGCCCCGCGCCGCGAGCTCATCCACAACCTGGCGCCCGCTCCAGGTCTTCATTGCCTGACGCCGGCTTACAGCGCGGCCGGCGCCGTGACAGGCGGAACTGAAGGAGCGCGCCTCGGATTGCTTCGTTCCAGCGAGCACGTACGACGCCGTGCCCATCCGGCCCGAAGGCGCGCGTCGCGCCTTTGCGATGCACGTAGAGCTTTCGCGTCCCTCCGTCGGCGCGGTGCTCCTCGACTTTGCAGGTGTTGTGCGAGACGTCGTAGAGCAGTCGCAGAGCCGCCGTCGGGAGAATTTCCTTAAACACCTCACGAACGAGGTGCGTCAGGATCTCACGGTTGGCAAGCGCACAGTTGATCGCGGCGCGCATTGCGCCGAGATAGTCCTGGCCGAGGTCGGAATCGATGGGCGCGCAGGCGAGCTCGCGGTCGGGCAGCGTGATGCCATGCTGCCCGGCAGCCATCGCGATGCGCTTGAGAAACTCGGTGCCGATCTGGTGGCCGAGCCCGCGCGAGCCGCAGTGGATCGTCACCACAATGTCGTCCCGCTCGAGACCGAAGGGCCTGGCGATTTCCTCGTCGAAGACCGCGGCGACCTTCTGCACTTCGAGATAATGGTTGCCGCTCCCAAGCGTGCCCATCTCGTCGCGCTGGCGCTTCTTCGCCTGCGCCGAGACGCTCTCCGGCTGCGCGTCCCTCATCCGGCCGTGTTCCTCGATGCGCTCGAGGTCTTCGGGGGTGCCATATCCGCGCTCGACTGCCCATTTCGCCCCGCCCCGGAGCATCTCGCCCATCTCCCGGTCGCTGAGACGGATGGCGCCCGTGCTGCCTACACCGGCTGGAATGCGTCGATAGAGCGCATCGGCGTGCGCATCCGGCATGACGTAGGCGGCGCGGACAATGCCGGGCAGCGCCGTGACATTGACCGCCTGCTCGTAGACCTTGTGGTCCATGGCCCGCAGGAGAGCTTCACTCGCGTAGATCACCGCCGGCACCCGCATCGCGTCATGCTGCGGAATCTGCCATTCGTACTGGGAACAGCGCTCGAGAAGTGCGAGATCCATGTCACACGTCCACGACCGTTTGTGCGAACCATTCATCGCCGCTACGCCCTACGCGCAGCGTCGTATAGGTCGCGCCCTTCACTTCGACCGCAGGATGATGCCGTGCGGGGTCGACCGCCTCGCCCCAGGCTTCGCCCATCAACCGATGGTCGCCGAGCTGCACGTGGAAGTCCCGGAACAGCATCCGGCGTGCAGACATTTCGTAAATGATCGCGTTCAGCCACTCCGCCAACAGAAGCTCGTCATCCGGCGCTTCGCAATCGATCGCAATTCGCTCGCGGCGCTCGACCAGCGCCGGATCGGCGACGACTCCGGTCAACGCGAGCGCCGCCTGCTCGAACGCCTCGGCCTTGCTCGCTGCGCGAGGCAGCCGAGGCGCTCGGCGCGCGCTACGCGATCGGTCTTGGTCGTTTCGCGGAACGTCGCGTGGCGCGGGCCCTCAGCGACACCGCCACATGCGGCGGCGCACCGCATCCGAGTCCGGCCAACACGCGGGCTGGCGCCGGATGGGCAATCGAGATGAATCGGGCGCTCATAACACTGGGTGTGCGTCTGCCGTCCAAAAGGGACAATCCGCGCGGCGAACACCTCGTCGCGTAGCATGTCGGTAGGCTTTCCACCGCCGGCGAAGTTCCGGCGCCGCTGGAAGGCACCCGTTCTCGGTAAACTGATTCCGCTGCTCGATAACGAGGTGTGCCATTCCAGGGCGACATTGAACATGAAACGTGTAAATAGATCACCTAGCCGCGCAAGCAACCGAGCTTCGCGACAACTTTGGCGATCGGACCCCGCTCTACGTTCTTCGGGGTCACGCCTATGAGCAAGACCCGCATCGCAGTGGCTGGCGCAGGCTATATCGGGCTCGCCCACATGGCGGCCACGCAGAAGAGCCCCACTTGCGTGCTGTCCGCCGTCGTCGACCCGGCGCCCGCGGCGGAATCCGTTGCCGCCAAGGCCGGCATCCCGCGGTACAAGTCGCTGGAGGAGCTTTTCGCCAAGGATCGCCCCGACGGCGTGATCCTCGCTACACCGAACCAGCTCCACGTCGAGCACGCGTTGCAATGCATCGATGGCGGTGTGGCGATGCTGCTCGAAAAGCCGATCGCTCCTACCGTAGAGGAAGGCGAGCGGCTGTTGAAGGACGCCGACGCGGCCGGCGCAACGATCTTGATCGGCCATCATCGTGCGCACAGCCCGATCATGGCCAAGGCCAAGGAAGTCATCGACCGTGGCACGCTGGGGCCGCTGGTCGCTGTCCTGGGCAGCGCGGTATTCTTCAAACCCGACCAGTATTTCATCGACGCTCCATGGCGCCGCGAGATTGGAGCCGGGCCGATCCTGCTCAACATGATCCATGAGGTGCACAACCTGCGCATGCTCTGCGGCGACATCGTCGCGGTGCAGGCATTTGCGTCGCACGCGACACGCCACTTTCCGGTCGAGGACACCGTCGCCATCAACCTGCGTTTTTCAAGCGGCGCACTGGGTTCGTTCCTGCTCTCGGACACCGCCGCGTGCGCGCGGAGCTGGGAGCAAACGTCGCAGGAGAACAAGGCGTATCCGACCTATCCCGACGAAGATTGCTATGTCGTGATCGGTACGTTCGGCTCCCTATCGGTGCCGACGATGCGGCTCAAGACCTACGACAAAGCAGAGGACCGATCCTGGTGGAAACCGTTCAAGCTTAGCGTAGTCGAGATGGTGCGCGACGACCCGCTCGTCCATCAGCTCGAACACTTCGGCGCGGTGGTTCGCGGCGAGGCACCGCCGCTCGTTACCGCGCGCGACGGCCTTGCCAATCTGCGCATCACCGAGGCGATCGCGCACGCTGCCCGGACCGGGCAAACGGTCGACGTGTCCACGCATTGAAGGGTCTATCAAGAATCATCTTGAAATGCCGATGCTTCCCGGTATCAACGACGATATGTTCCGCAGATACCGAGCTCACGCCACCTCCGGTTGTGTGCGGGCTGCAACCCGGAACAAGAGGACGCTGTGCCGGTACCAAGCGGCCTCGATCTCGTCCAGTGCGCTGGCATCCACGTCGCGGGAAAAATCGACTCCGATGACCTCGGCGCCAAACGTGTCATGCAGGGGGCGGAATCGCAATGCCATTGCGTCACTCTCGCTTCACAAGTGGGTACGGACGCAAAAATGATACTGCGAACCGGTAACTCACGGTCGGCGCAGCGACGATGCGACCCGAAGCAGCCTACATGGCGGAAGCGGCGCGATCGTGATTCAGATTCGATGACCGCTGCAATATCGGATACAGATGGCAGGCTGCCCAGTGCTCGGGCTCGACCTCGGTCAAGACCGGATCCACTTTCCGGCAGATATCCATGGCCATGGGGCAGCGCGACTCGAATCGGCAACCAGGCGGCGGCCCCAGCGGGTTCGGGACGTCGCCGATGAGCGCGGGGGAGCGCGCGGGAGCGTCTGGATCGGCCACCGGGGCAGACGCGAGCAGAGCCTGCGTGTAAGGATGCAACGGGCGGGCGTAGAGCTCGTCGCTTACTGCCAACTCCACGATGCGGCCCAGGTACATGACGGCCACCCGGGTGCTGAAGTGCTCCACAACCGCCAGATTGTGAGCAATGAAAAGATACGTCAGTCCCAGCGAAGCGCGGAGGTCGGCCATCAGATTCAATATCTGAGCCTGGATGGAGACGTCCAGAGAGGAAACGGGCTCGTCCGCGATGATGAAATCCGGGTGCAGCGCCAAGGCGCGGGCGATGACCACTCGCTGGGCCTGTCCGCCGGACATCTGATGAGGGAAGCGCTGCGCGTGGTCGGAGTGGAGCCCCACTAAGCCGAGGAGCTCCTCGACCCGGGACTGCCGTTCGTCCCTCGTCCCCACAGCGTGAATGTCCAGGGGATCTCGTATGGCCTGGCCGATGGAGATCCGTGGATCGAGGGAGCCGTGCGGGTGCTGAAAGATGACCTGCATCCGCCGGCGGAGCCGTCGCAGCTCGCCAGCAGCCAGAACGGTCAGGTCCTGTCCGTCGAAAAGAACGCGTCCCGACGGGCGCTTCTGAAGCTGCAGGATGGTGCGGGCCAGCGTGGATTTTCCGCAGCCGCTTTCCCCGACCAGCGCGAGGATCTCGTTGCGGCGAACGGCGAGACTGACATTGTCCACGGCGTGCAGAACAGCGCGGCGGCCGGTGGGCCCGCGCACCTGGAAGTAGGTGCAGAGCTCCTCGACCACGACCAGGTCCCTCACCGCACCTCCAGGGGGAAATGGCACCGGACATAGCGCCCGTCGCCCGAGGATGCGAGGACCGGCTCCTCGGTGCGGCAACGCTCCTCCGCCCGCGGGCAGCGAGGCGCGAAGCGGCAGCCCACGGGGAGAACGCGAAGGTCTGGCGGCTGCCCGGGGATCTGCTCCAATCGCGCGCGCTTGTGCCCCAGCCGCGGCATGGAGTCGAGGAGGCCCCGCGTGTAAGGGTGCCGAGGCGCACGGAACAGTTCGCGCGTGGGGCTCGCCTCGAGCACCTGCCCTGCGTACATCACCACGATCCGGTCACAGAGCTGCGCCGTAATGGCCAGGTCGTGGGTGATAAGGATGACGGCGGTATGCAGCTCCGTCCGGATCGCTCGCAGAAGGTCGAGGATTTGCGCCTGCACGCTCACGTCCAAGGCCGTGGTCGGTTCGTCAGCAATCAGCAAGGACGGCCGACCGGCGAGGCCCATGCCGATCATGACACGCTGCGCCATACCGCCGCTGAACTGGTGGGGGAAGGCCTTTAACTGCGCTTTCGGATTCGGGATACGCACCCGCTCCAGGACTGCCGTGGCCGCAGTTCGCACGTCGCCCGTGCGAAGTTGCGGATGCGCCTGGAACACCTCGGCGATCTGGTCGCCCACCGTGAAGACGGGGTCGAGAGCCGTCATGGGATTCTGGAAGATCATCGCCATTTCGCCGCCCCGGAGCAGTCGCATCTCATGTTCGGACAGCGCCATGAGGTCCCTACCCTTGAACACGATGCGCCCGGAGATCCGGCCCGGTGGTCGCACCAGCCGCATTAGTGCCAGCGTGGTGACGGATTTCCCGCAACCGCTCTCGCCGACGAGGCCCACGATCTCGCTCGGCCACACGCGGAACGACACGCCGTCGGCGGCGCGCACCGATCCCTTCGGCGTGGGGAACTCGACGCGAAGATTCTCGACCTCCAGCAGCGGCGGCTCGCGCATCTTCAGATCTTCAGCCGGGGGTCGAGCACATCGCGCAGCCAGTCGCCCAGGACGTTGATGCTCAGAATCGTTGCTGTGATCGCCAGGCCCGGAAACGTGACCACCCACCACGCCCCTCCCAACAGATACGTCCGCCCGTCCGCCAGCATGTAGCCCCAGCTGACTGTGGGCGGCTGAATCCCCAGGCCCAGGAACGACAGCGAGGACTCGAGCGTGATGATCCCCGCCAGCTCCAGCGACGCCACCACGATCACCGCGCTCAGCAGATTGGGGAGGATGTGCTGCAGGACGATGCGCCAGTCGCGGGCGCCCAGCGCGCGGTAGGCCTGGATGAACTCCTGCTCGCGCAGCGAGAGGGCCTGCCCGCGGGCCAGCCGGGCATAGACGACCCAACCGTTCACTGCCAGGACCAGCACTACGTTGAGGTTGCTGGGGCCGATCACCGCGATGATGGCGATTGCGAGCAGCACGTAGGGGATGGCGAGCTGCACGTCCGCGAGGCGCATGATCCAGTCGTCCAGCCAGCCGCGGTAGTAGCCCGCCAGCAGCCCGATCGTCACCCCGATAATCCCCGAGATCACCAGCGCGCTTAAGCCCACGATGAGCGAGATACGGGCGCCGTGGATCACGCGCGAAAGAAGGTCGCGACCCAGCTGGTCGGTCCCCAGCGGGTGGGCGGAATCCCCGCGCGCCATCCAGGTCGGCGGCAGCAGCCGCATCGTGATCTCCTGCTGGTTGGGGGGGTGCGGGGCGAGGGTCGCGGGAATCAGCGCGCAGACGACGATCGCGGCCAGCATCAGGAAGGCGATGAGCACCAGGAGATCGCCGCTCCGAAATCGTGACAGCCGTCGGCCAGTGAGCTCGCGCACTAGAGCTGCTTGGGACGAGGCGATGGGCGCGCTCATAGGACCCCCGCGCTTGCGGCTGACGCCGCTGCGCTACCCCCCGAGGGGGTGCCATTCGGCCTTGCAGGCCGCGGCACTCGGCCTTGGGGCGGCTCGGCGGCTCTCATGAGAAACGGATCCTCGGGTCCAGCCAGCCGTACAGCAGGTCCACGAGAAAGTTGAGCGCGATGAACATGCCGGACGCGAGGACCACGGCAGCCTGCACCACCGGGAAGTCGCGCTCGTGAATCGCCGTCACGGTGAACAGGCCGACGCCCGGCCATCCAAAAATGGTTTCGGTGATCACGGCGCCACCCAGCATGTACCCGAACTGCAGCGCCACGATCGTGATCACCGGTAGTGCCGCATTCTTGAGCGCGTGCTTGCCCACGACCAGCGCTTCCCGCAAGCCGCGAGCGCGTGCGGCCAGAATGTAATCCCGGTTCAGCACGTCGAGCAGACTGGAGCGGACCAGGCGCGCGATCCGTGCCATCGGATATAGCGCGAGCGTGGCAGCGGGCAGGAAGAGGTATTTGATTCCCCCCGCGCCTCCGGCGGGAAACCAGCGGAGCTCGACCGCGAACACGGCGATCATCAACAGGCCCACCCAGAAAATCGGCATCGATTGGCCCACCATGCTGAGCAGCATGAGCGTGCGGTCTGTGAGCGAGCCGCGAAACATCGCCGAGACGATGCCGACAGGAATGGAAACCACAAGTGCCAGCGTCATTGCGAGCAGCGCGAGCTGCACGGTGAAGCCGACACGGCGTGAAACGAGGAGCAGCGCAGGCTCGCCGGAGCGCAGCGAGTTGCCCAGATCGCCCTGGACTGCGGCGCTTAGAAAGTGGAGATACTGGATCGGCAGCGGCCGGTCAAAGCCCAGCGCGTGCCGCAGCTGCTCGACGTCGGTCTGCCCGGCGGGGGTTCCCGCCAGCAGAATTGCAACAGGGTCTCCGGTCAAGTACAGCAGGCCCCAGACGATCGTGCTCACCGCCCAGAACGTGAGGACGGCGAGCACTAGGCGGCGGCGAACGTACCGCCACATTCACAGGACTCCTAATCGGGCCGTGACTCGCGCGCGCGACGCTCACCCGGCCATGGTCGCGTACTGCAATTCCATCCGTTCGAACGGGCTCGGAGTCCACTGTAGCTTCTTGTTCGCGCCGTAGATATGCTCCTCGTCGTACATGAACAGCCACGCGCAATACTCGTCGACAACGTACTTCTCGAATTCCTGCGCGATCGGGACGCGCTTGCCCGGATCGACTTCGGTTCGCAGCCGATCGAGGAGCTCATCCATCTTTGCGTTGTTGGTGTAGTGGTACAGCCCCTTGCTCCAGAAATGGACCTGCCACTCGTACGAGGGGTCGAGCCACAGCGGGCCGACCGACCACATGTTCATGCCGGTGGCTTTCTGCGTCGTGTACAGCGACGACGCCGTGTTGAACTCCACACCCCTGTCCTTGAACCGGATGCCGGCTTTCCCCGCCATGTCGATGATCGCCGCGGCCACGTCCTTGTCGTTCAGCCAGCGGCCGACGGGATGGTTGTAGTCGAGATCGATCCCATTGGGGTAGCCAGCCTGCGCCAGCAGTTTCTTGGCGAGCTCCGGGTCGTACTTGTAGCCGGTGATCTTGTCGGGCGCGTACCCGATGTAGCCCGGCTTATTGATCCCCTTCACCACATATGCGTGCCCGCCGAGGATGTTCTTCACGATCGCGTCGACATCCACGGCATGGTTGATCGCTTTGCGCACCAGCGGGTTGTCGGTCGGCGCGACGTTGGCGTTGAAGAAGCAGAACACGCGACGAAACCCGCGGGCGGTCCGGATGTCGGCGGTCCGCTTTGCGCGGTCGATCAGCTCCGGCGGCAGCGCGGTGATGAGATCGGCTTCGCCGGTATCGAGCAGCGCGACGCGGGTCGCGCTCTCGGGCTGCGCCCGGAACGTGATCGCCTGGATCTGCGGCTTGGCGCCCCAGTAGGCAGGATTGGCCTCGAGCTTGATGTGCACGCCCTCCTGCCAGTCGACGAACCGGTAGGGGCCACTGCCGATCGGTTTGCGGCCGAAGCCGGTCTTGCCGCCGGATTCGGCGTAGTACTTGGGCGGGAAGAAGAAGAAAAACGCCATCGAGGCGGGGGTCGCCGCGTAGGGACCGTCGGTCACGATATCGAACGTGAGCGGATCGACCGGCACGACCTCCTTGACGTGGTTCATGTAGCTCGAGGCCATCCCCTTGTTGCCCTTGAGGGTGTCCATGCTGAATCTCGCGACTTCGGAATTGATCTCTTCGCCATTGGTGAACTTGAGGCCCGGACGGAGGTGGAATCGCCAGCGGTCCGCGCCGCGGTTCTCCCACTTGTCGCACAAACGTGGCTCGAGCTTCATGACCTTGTCGCGCACGTCGTACCGGTACTGCGCTGGGCTCTCGAAGACGTGCGCGTAGACGTTGCCGGCGTTGACGTTCGTGTCCATCGTCGGGTCGAGCGACTGCGGCCAGGCCGTCTGCACGACAGTCAATGGCCGCCCGGCGCTGCCCACGGGTTGCGCCATCGAGCGTCCCGACACCAGGGCGCTACCGACCCCCGCGGCGGCCAAACGAAGGAACTCACGACGAGTCGTCTTGGCGCGATCCATGTATTCTCCTTCGCGTGAGTCCGCGATGATGGCGTGAGCGGGAATGGTTGACGAGCGCGGCAGCGGGCCAGTCTATGGACGGGGAGCGACCGTTGTCAACGATCCGGCTCATGGCTATAGCTCGGCGAGACCGCCGCCGCCTCTCGGATCCGACGCGCCGCTGGGCGTGCGCGTCCGCGGATCCACGGCGACGAGGCAGACTCGCCCTCCGTAAGCATCCTCGCAGACCGTATAGCCCCGCTGTTCAAGCTCCTCGCGCGTATCGAGTGGAAAGAACGAATCCACGCGAAGCTCGCGCGGATCATGCTCGCAGTGAATGCGTGGACTCGCGACCGCCGCTGCCGGCGAGAGACCAAAGTCGAGCACGCTCGTCAGAACGTGGGCCATCGAGCTCGTCTTCCGCCCGCCATGCGGCGAGCCGAGGACAAGCCGCACCGCATCCCCATCGAACACGATGGCGGGGCCGCCGCCCGCGATGGGGCGCTTGCGCGGCGCGATCGAATTCGGCTGTCCGGGACGGAGATCGAACATGCACATGCCGTTGTTGTACATGAAGCCCAAGCCCGGCGTCACCGCGCCTGAGCCAAAGCAGACCGTGTGCGTCATGCTTACGGCGGAGCCTTCGTCGTCATACGTCGTGACGTGCGTCGTTCCGGCGAGTCCCGAGCGCGGCTGCGCCGAGTACCGCGCAACTTCGCCGATGCGGTCGGCCAGCTCGCTCGCGTGGGTCTTGGAGGTGAGCTCCGCGAAAAGGGCAGGGCCGGCACCGGGCTCGGCAAAACGTGCGCGGTCCGCAAAGACCAGGAACAGCGCCCGCGCGAGGAGATCGTAGTAGGCGGCGCTTTCCTGTCCGAGTGCGCGGAGGTCATGGCACTCGAGCACGTTCAGGAGTCCGAGCAGCAGCGCGCCGATTGCCGGTGGCGGGTCCGTGCTGATCGTGAGCCCGCGGTAGCTGCCGCGCACGGGCTCACGGACTTCGGCTCGGCACGAGGCGAGATCGCGCGTGGTGACCGGCGATCCGTTGCGCTCTAGGTCCGCTGCCATGGCGCGGCCAGTTTGTCCCGTGTAGAAGTCGTCGGGACCCTCGATCGCGATTCGCCGCAGCGTGCGGGCGAGATCGGGCTGCACCAGCCGTTCACCGATGTGCGGCACCCGGCCTTGCCTCGTGAAGATGTCCGCGCACGCCGGCGTGGTCGCGAGCATCCGATACCCGTCGAAGGGTGCCGAGGTCTGCAGCACCGGGTCGTCCGCTCGCCAATACTGATGCAGGTACGGGTAGATCGTGAATCCTTGTTCCGCGTACCGGATCGCCGGCTCGAGCAGGCTTTGCCACGTAATGCGGCCGCTACCGAACTCGTCGAATGCAAGCTGCGTCCCCCGGACGAAGGTGGGGACCAGCATCGACTTGTATCCAAAAAGGATCTCGCCCGGAGGCCGGTCGGCAAACATGTTCTCGCGCGCCTGCGAGCCGGCTTGGTCGAGAAAATCGATGATGACATTGCGCCCGCTCGGCGCGTGATAAACATTCATCACGCCCGATCCCGCGATCGACGTCATCGCAGGCGAGATGACTGCCTGCGCATACGCCGTGGCCAGCGCGGCGTCGATCGCCGAACCTCCGGCGCGGAAGATCTCCGCGCCAGCCGCGGCGGCCAAAGGCTCGGGGCAGACGACGATCCGATTCGGCATGGCGTTTGGATCGCGCCCGATCAGACCTGGCGGTAACGCGCGCGAAATGCCTTCACGTCGGCGAGCGCGCCGTCGCGCAAGCGCGCGATGTCGCTTCCGGCATTCACGAACTGGTACCCGCGCTCGAACATGTCGAGCGGAGTGCAGCCAGGATGCGGTACCGTACCCATCGGTCGGCCGGCGGCGCGGATCGCGGTCTCGGCGCGCTCGATCAGCGCGGCCACTTCGGGATGTTTGAGGTTTCCCATCTGGCCGACCGTCGCCGACAAGTCGAAAGGCCCGATGAAGAGGAGATCGATGCCCTCGACCGCGAGGATCGCGTCGATGTTGGCGACCGCGGTCGCCGATTCGATCTGGCAGGCGATCAACAGATTGTCAGCGCAGGTGGCCACATAATCGGGGGCCATGCCGTAGCTCGACGCACGCACCGAGCTCGCGGCGGTGCCGCGCCGCCCGTGCGGCGGATAACGGCAGGCGGCTACCGCCGCCCGCGCTTCATCGGCGGTATCCACGCTGGGAACCAGCACCGCTTCGGCGCCGACGTCGAGCACGCGTTTCAGATACACGTGATCGTTCCACGGCACGCGGACGACGCCGACGGTCGGCGTGGCGGACATCGCGTGCAGTTGCGCTGCGAGGCTCGTCGCATCGCCGAGGCCGTGCTCCTGATCGAGTACAAGATAGTCGAAGCCCGCGAGACTCAGGATTTCGACCACCTGCGGGTGCCCGAGCATGGTCCAGCAGCCGAGCAGCTTGTCTCCGTTGTGCAGGCGTTGTTTGAGAACGTTCGGGCGATACATGTGGTGGTACTCCTTGGGTTCTACGGGGCCGAGCGAATCGAAGGGATTGCGATGAAGCCATCGATGCAGAACCTGGATGCCTCCGCCGACCGCTGGATGGACGAGCTGATCGCGATCCGGCGCCGGATCCACGAACACCCGGAGCTTGCGTTCGAGGAACACGAGACGGCGCGGCGGGTGCAGGAATTCTTGTCGCGGTTGCGCATCGGGTTTCGCAGCGGCATCGGCGGCACCGGCATCGTGGCCATGCTCGAAGGTGCTGCACCCGGCCCGACCATTGCGATCCGTGCCGACATGGACGCGCTGCCGATGAGCGAGCCGGCCGGGCTTGCGTTTACTTCGAAGCTCCCCGGCAAAATGCACGCGTGCGGGCATGACGCGCATACCGCAATCGCGCTTGGCGTTGCTGCGGTCTTATCGGAACAGCGCGAGCACTTGAGCGGCAGCGTGATGTTCATTTTCCAGCCTGCCGAGGAGACGCTCTCCGGTGCGCGGGCGATGCTGGAAGCGGGCGCATTCGACGATCACAAGCCCGATGCCATTCTCGGGTTTCACAATTGGCCGCAGCTTGCCACAGGTACAGTGGGCTGGCATCCGGACGCGGTCATGGCATCGTCCGACGCTTTCGACGTGACCCTCAAGGGCGTGGCCGGCCACGGCGCGCATCCGCATCTCGCTGTGGACGCCGTTGTCGGCGCGGCGCAATTCATCAATCAGATGCAAACCATCGTGAGCCGCGAGATCGCGCCAATCAGCTCGGCCGTCGTGACCATCGGACGCATCAACGGCGGCACGGTGCGCAATATCATCGCGCCCTCGGTTGAAATGAATGCCTCGGTGCGCACGCTGGAATCCGATATCGCCGATAAGATCCAGGCTGCTGTGCGCCGGATTCTGGATGGACTCAAGACCGGATTGCGCGTCGACTACGATCTCAAATGGACAAAGCTGACGCCGGTGCAGCGCAACGACAAA